>ERZ1035041.177-NODE-177-length-37109-cov-5.004318_pt1 | contig 37109 bp, 28 predicted proteins | sample MGYA00520684_ERZ1035041 | MGnify/ENA primary metagenome ERZ1035041 (study PRJEB33766, sample SAMN09781699) | gut metagenome | biome: gut microbiome | host: Homo sapiens | place: Madagascar | study: EMG produced TPA metagenomics assembly of the PRJNA485056 data set... | reverse complement strand
CAGGAACGCTTAACGCTACACGTCCGCAGTTTTAGTACATATATCTCAGGTTAGTGGCGTTTTTTTGAAAGGTTAATGTTAGTGCAGTTGTAACGATACACTCACGAAATTATTAACGCCTTATCGGTACGGAAATTGTTTTCAGCGGTGTTGGCGATATATTTGATTATGCTGTCTATATTACAATGTATCTTAGTACAATTTTAACAGGGCATCGACTTGAGATTATATGTTGACATATTTAAACATTCGTAATGCAACAACGCCCTAAAACCTGTATATAAAGCACAAAGAACTCCGGCTGTTACACCGGAGTCCTTTGCTTTGGGGAAATATATATGAAAATCGAAGATAGCAATTTAATCTGTCAGCTTGTTTGCTTTTCTGTTTTCTCGCTGACTGTGGTTATATAATAATGCTTGTTCGTGAAATTAAAAGAATAGTTTTGTGTAAATTAGATGAAAAATGAAGATGAAATTTGTCAAAGTTTCACAATTCTACATTATTACACCGCCGCCGAGTACAATATCGCCGTCATAGAACACAACGTGCTGTCCCGGAGTTACCGCTCGTATCTTTTCATCAAACACGACCCTGACCGTATTTCTGTCCTGCGGATATACGGTACACGGCTGTTCGGTCTGTCTGTAGCGTGTCTTTGCCCTGCATTTAAACTCGCTTTCGGGATATTCAAACGCTATCCAGTTAAGATTGTCTGCATACAGCGTATCGGTAAAAAGAAGCTCGTTACTGCCGAGCGTTACGGTATTATTATCGGCATTTTTTCCGATAACATACATCGGCTTACCGAAGCCTGTGCCTATTCCTCTCCTCTGTCCTATCGTATAAAATATAACGCCCTTGTGCCTGCCTATAACGTTGCCGTTTTCATCGAGAAAATCGCCGTCGGGATAGATTTCGCCCGTATAACGTTCGATAAAGCCGGCATAATCGCCGTCCGGCACAAAGCATATATCCTGGCTGTCGGGCTTGTCGCTGTTGATAAGTCCGCTGTCTGCCGCAATATGCCTTATCTCGTCCTTTGTCATTTCACCGAGAGGGAAAACGCTTGCGGCAAGCTGCTCCTGGCTTAAGCGGTACAGCACATACGACTGATCCTTTGCGTTGCTTGTGCCGTCAGCATTTATCGCTTTCTTTAACAGCCATCTGCCGCTTTTTTCATCGTAACAACTGCGGACATAATGGCCTGTGGCAATGTGGTTTATACCACGGTTTTTTACTGCATCGAGCAATGCGCCGAACTTGATGATCTCATTACATTCAACGCAGGGGTTAGGCGTTCTTCCCGAAAGATAGCTTTCCGTGAAGCTCTTCTGAACTGTTTTTGAAAAAAGCTCTCTCATATCAAGCAGATAATGAGGTACGCCGAATTTTGCCGCTATCGCCTTTGCGTCCTCGATGTCGCTTGCCGAACCGCAAAGCCCGCTGTCGTCCGTTCCTCTGCTGTCGTGCAGTTTCAGCGTATAACCGCTGACATCGTATTTATCCTTTAACAGCACCAGAGCCACCGAGCTGTCTACTCCGCCGCTCATTGCTATCGCTAATTTTTCCGCCATAATGTTATGTCCTCTGATATTATAATTTACCGCCGCTGTGTTTTTCACGGCGGCGGTGCAGATGCAATAATTTAATTTTCTTCACTGCCTGCAAGCTGTGAGGGATGCTTTTTGAAAAAGTCAACTCTCGGCTCAAGGAACTTAAGCTGATGCTCGCTTTCTCCCTTGCAGAAGTAATCCATTCCTTCAAACACATGATCCCAGCTCCAGAAGTCCTCGCCGAATCCGAGATACTCTCTGAGCATCTCCGTACCCTCGGGAGCGAGGGGGTGCAGAAGAAGTGCGGCTGTTCTTATATAGTGGAACACATTGATAAGCGTCTTTTTACGAAGCTCGTTATCATCTGCCGCATCTGCCTCACGACTGAGCTTTGACCATACCTTGCTCGACTTTCTTACAAGCGAGTCAAGCACATAGGTCACCTGGTGGAACTCAAACTTATACATATAACGCTCATATTCAAGAATAGCCTTTTCGCACTCTGCGATAACGTCCGCATCGGGTGTGCCTACGGGCATCTTGCCGTCAAAATACTTCTGAGCGTAATAGAAGCAGGAACGTATTGCTCTGTTGAACACGTTTGAAAGCAGGAAGCCTTCCTTTACAACAGGGTCGTTGTCCTCAGGCTTTGCATCGGGGTTATAGGGCTTTGGCTGGAAGCTGACGCTCCTTGTGCCAAGTCCGAGTCCGAGCCAGTGCATACGAAGCTGTTCTGCTGTATAGTAGTTAAGCAGATCTGCCGCCATAGGAGGCTTTATAGAGCCGCTGCTGCTTGCCTTCTTGTCAAGGAACAGAATGTGGTTGTTTGCAACGAGGATAGGAAGCTGCATTTCTCCGTCCTCAGGGTCGGAGGTTATCTCTCCCTTTTTCAGCGCCATAAACATTGCCATTTCCGCAACACCGTAGAAGTAGATGTTATCCGAGCCGATAAACTGATATACCTGCGAATCCTTTGAGCACCAGTAATCCTTGTAATGCTCCATATCAATACCTTTGCTCTTGAGATAAGCGCAGGTGAATGAGATAGGTGCCCAGAGCGATTCGGGCCATACCCATACGGTAAGTCCCTTTTCATCCTCAAGGTCGGGAGCCTTTACGCCCCACTCGATATTACCTGTAAGTCTGAACGGAACAAGCGTCTTGCCTGTTCTGAAACGCAGACCGTGATGCGCCATTATCTCTGTTGCCGCATCACGCTCGTCAAGCGTGTCGAAGCATATCGTGAACGAAGGCTTTTTCGGGTCGTCCGTCAGCGTATGATGTGCAAGCAGATCCTTTATCTTTTCATAATCCTCACGCAGTTCTTTCTTGATATGAACAACGGGCGGTTCAAGGAACTCGCCTATAGTCTTTGAAACAAGCGAACGGACATTCGGCATCTTCTTTATTCTGTCAACATATTCGCCGAGCAGCTTTGTGTACTCGGTAAGGCGGAAGTACCAGTTCACAACGTCACGCATTACCGGCGTTTCGCCTGTCAGCGTGCTTTTGGGGTCGATAAGGCTTGAGGGCATATACTGATGTCCGAGATCGCACTCGTCCGCATAGCCCTTTTCCGACTGACAGCCGAGAACGGGGCATTTGCCTATTACCTGTCTGCCGTTTAAGAACACGCCTGCCTTTTCGTCATAGAACTGCGAGGTGGTGATTTTTTCAAGCTGACCGTTTTCGTACAGTCTTCTGATAAATTTGTCGGATACTACGTTGTGTATCTTTGCAGGCTCATCCAGTGCGGACGCACCGAACAGGTCGAGGCTTATATCATAATCTCTGAGCGTTTTTTCCTGGCTCTCGTGATTCTTCCTTACAAAATCCTCAATAGTACCGTCAAACTCTCCGCTTTCTTTCAGCTTTCTGTAGCTTTCTGCGATAGGCGAGCCGTAGCAGTCTGTACCCGATACGAAAATTACGTTATCCTTACCGATACGGTCACGCAGGAATCTTGCGTAGGTATCTGCAAATACAAACACACCGCCGACATGACCGAAATGAAGCTGTTTATTACCGTAAGGCATACCGCCTGTGATTACCGCTCTTTTCGGGAAGGACGGTCTGTTATCCTTTGACGGCTTGTTGCTTTTATAATTATTGTTGTTTTTGTTACCGTTTTCCAATTTCAACACTCCTCGATGAAGTTTATACAATTTTATAGAATTTATTGTATCACATATCAGCGGAAAATGCAATAAATTTGTGTGATTTTAGGCGTACCGCCGAAATTCGTTGTGCTATAAAAGTCAAGTCCGGACAAGCAATGCTGAAAACCGTGAAAACCGTATCGGATATACTCATTTTTTATCGAATCTTCTTGATTTTTGCATACAAATGTGGTATACTAAATTATATTATATCCACGAAAAAACATTGTGTGACACGTTTTGATTTGAGGAAACTTTCAGAATTATTTATAGGAGGACGTATCTGTGGAAAATAAAAGCGGCAGAAAAAATGTTGCCTTCTGTATCGGAGATCTTGAAGGCGGAAAAATGCTTTTACAAGGCTTTTGCAACGTACTCGGCGATAATCTTATAAATGTACATATCTTCAACTGCTGTACCTGCTACTACGAGGGTGCGCCGCATAATATAGGTCAGACAAACATCTTCAATCTGCCTAACTATGATATTATTGATATGCTTGTCGTTGCACCGTTTTATCTGAGCAGCAGCGAAGAAGTGATACGGCATACTATCGAACGTGCGGTAGAAAAGAACGTACCCGTGCTGACGATCGGAGAGCAGTACGATTACCCCAACTGCTACTGCATAATGCCCGACTACCGTCACCAGATAGAGCTGATAACAAATCATCTTATAGAAAGACACGGCATAAGAAAACTGAATTTCCTCAGCGGATACAAGGACAACCCCACCTGCAAGGAACGGCTGGAGGGCTTTCTTGATGCACTCAAAAGCCACAACATACCTATAGAGCCGTCAAGAATATATTACGGCAATCTGTGGAGCGCCCCTGCAATTCAGCAGGTGGAAAAGATGAACGAGGACGGAAATCTTGACTGCGGAGCAATTGTCTGTGCAAACGATACAATGGCGTCGGCTGTTATGATAAAGCTGAAGGAACTTGGCTTTGATATACCCGGCGAAATAGCCGTTACCGGAATGGACGGCACAGACGAGGCGAGCGGCTATATCACTACCGCTAAGATACTTGCCGACAAAGCCGGCGAGGAGGCAGCCAACATCGTGGCTAACCTTCTTCTCAGAGGTAAGAAGCCTGCAAAACTTGGCATAATCCCGCCCAGCATAATTTACGGTATATCCTGCCGCTGCACGAATACGCAGAACGATCTTGATATTCTGCCGAAGCAAAGGCACGATCTGTTTGAAGAACTATATGACGCAAGGCGTTTTGCGATAAGAACTGCGGCTATTGCGCAGGAACTTGCAAACTGCTCTACCTTTGACGATGCAAGCAGGAATATTTCGGCGACGCTTTCAAGAATATGGTGCGATAATTCGTGGATATGTATCTGCAAGGACTTTATGGAAAGCTCGCTTGTAAACGATTCAATCGATGATGTCGAAGACAACTGTCCCGTGCACAGACACGGCTACTGCGATACTATGAAGTGCATAGCAAGATACACGGATAAGAAGCCACAGAGCGAAACCGAATTTCCCACTTCTGAAATGCTCCCCGACTTCTACGAAATGTCAGATAAAAGCAAGTTCATTTTGTACACGCCTATTCACATAAGGGATAATACGCTTGGATACCTTGCGTTCAATTTCTATCCGTGGAGCAGTATGAACTATCTGCTCAACTTTATCACTATGGCAATGTCACAGCTTTTAGAATCGGTACGCAGGCAGAACGAGCTTTATGCATACGCAAAGAAGATCGATATGCTCTATATCACCGATCCGCTCACCTCACTGTACAACCGCAGAGGCTTCTTCAGAATATACAACGATTATGCCGAAGACGGAGTCAAGGATGACTGTATGGTCATTTCGGTAGATCTTGACAATCTGAAGCTGATAAACGACAACTTCGGTCATAACGAGGGCGACAACGCTATTCTCACTATGGCAAACGCACTCAAGTACGCCGCAGACGAGAACGATATATGCGCACGTTTCGGCGGCGATGAATATGTCGTATTCGGCAAGGGAAAGGGCGAATACGAGATGAAGGCATATATCGCCAAGGTCAACGAATATCTTTCGGAATACAATCTCACAAGTGAAAAACCGTACAATGTACACGGCAGCTTCGGCGGATGCATCGTGCCGAAAGGTTCAAAGCTCCATATAGACTATTATATAAATAAAGCCGACTCGAAGATGTACGTTGAAAAGGAATCGCACAAGAGAACGAGAATGCTGTATGACTACAGCAAGGATAAGCCTCAGACCGACGAGTAACATAAAACAGCAAGACCGCCTTTCCGGCGGTCTTTTTATGTAAAACGCATATAATCGAGCGTTTATGCGGCAAAATACTATCAAATTATGTCGATTGACTTTTCAAAGCAACAGTTGTATAATAAAATAAATGTTGCTTACAGCAAAATCAGGTGTTACCGGACTATAAGGAGCTAAGGAGCTGAAATTTTGGCTAAGACTGAGATACTTCTGTCGTGTATGTTTCTTTCCGACAGCGAAGAAATGATAAAGCGTTCCCATATCACCTCAGACACGGTTATAATAAATCAGTGCGACGAGGACGGATATAAGGAGGAGCATATCGGCGACGCTTTTGTCCGTACCTTTTCCGTAAAGGAAAGAGGGCTGACTAAAAGCCGTAACCTTGCCATATCAGAATCCGTTGCCGATGTGTGCATAATCTGCGATGATGATGAGGTATTCAGCGACGGCTATGAAAAAGCCGTTTTTGGCGCTTATGACAGTCTGCCCGACGCCGACATTATCATATTCGATATGGTTGACCGCCCGCTTAAATGGGGCGATAGCATAAAAAAGCTCGGATACATCGACCTTATGAGCGTAAGCTCGTGGCAGATAACGTTCAGACGTGAAAAAATCCTCGCCAAAGGCATTCGGTTTGACGAAAACATGGGCGCAGGCTCAGGCAACGGTGCCGAGGAGGAATTCAGATTTCTGACGCAATGTCGTAAGGAAAAGCTTAAGATATATCACTACCCGTTCAGGCTTGCGCAGGTAGCGCAGACGCAGTCAACCTGGTTCAAGGGCTTCGACAGGGAATTCTTTGTGAACCGAGGAAATACGACAAGATATATAATGGGGCTTCCCCTGTCCGTTCTCTATGCCGCATATTACGCTTTCGCCAAAAGAAAACAGCTGACGGACATAAGTATGTTCAGAGCATTTTCATATACGCTCACAGGAATAAAGGAAAACAGACTTAATAAACTGAAAAAAGGTAATAATTAATGGAAAAGATACTGAGTATTATAATTCCGTCTTATAACAGCAAGCCGTTTCTTGCAAAATGTCTTGACTCGCTTATCTGCGAATGCACGGACAAGCTTGATATAATAGTTGTAAATGACGGCTCTACAGACGGGTGCGAAAAAATTGCAGAAGAATATATTGCAAAATATCCCGGTTCAATAAGCCTCATAAATAAGGAAAACGGCGGTCACGGCTCCGGTATCAACGCAGGAAGCGAAAAGGCTGTCGGCAAATATCTTAAAGTTCTTGACGCTGACGACTGGTTTCTTACAGAGAATATTCCGGCTTTTATATCGGCGCTTGAAAATACGGACGCAGACGTTGTGCTGACGCCTCATCATACGATAAACATTTCAAACGGCGAAGTAAAAAGCTGGCGTTGCTTTCCGCCGCAGTTCGGTAAAGAATACACAATGGACGAGGTTATGACGCAGTGGAAGAATTTTGACCGCAGTCTGACATTCCACGGTATAACCTACCGAACTGCATTCTACAAAAGCGAAGGCATTAAGATGAGCGAAAAGGTTTTCTATGAAGACCACGAATATGCGACATTCCCTTGCAGTAAGGCAAAAAGCATACTGCCGCTCGATCTTTTTATATATGAATACCGCATCGGCGATGTGACGCAAAGCGTTTCTGCCGAAAATCAGCTTAAGCGTATAGGTCATACCGAAACCGTGCTTAAGCGTATGACCGCAGAGGGCAGGAGTTTTACGGGTGCGGCGGCGCTTTACTGCGCAAAGAAAACGCATCTTCTGCTGCTGAGTTTTCTGGTTACTTCACTGCTTTGCGACAAAGACAGAAAAGCGGGCAGGAAAAGAGCGGACGAAATGATGGACTTTATGGATAAAGAATATCATATTGTCTATGAAATGAGCAGAAAGCACTGCAAGATACTGAAAACGCTCAACCGACTGCATATAGGGCTTAACGGATACAACAGAATCCTCAATTCAAAGCTCTACAACAAAGTAAGACACAACAAGAGTTTTGACTGACGGAGGTAAAAATGACACTTGTTCGCAAGGATAAAACAGGCGGATTTCTTGAGGTAAGACATTACAAGGATCTGCTCATACAGCTCGTTTCACGAGATCTGAAGCTGAAATACAGACGCAGTGTGCTGGGATACGTCTGGAGCGTACTGAATCCGTTGCTTATAATGCTCGTAATGTACGTTGTATTCTCGAAACTGTTCGACAGAAACATACCCAACTTTCCTGTTTATCTGCTTGTCGGCAGAACTATGTATGATTTCGTTGTCGGTGCAACAAACAAGGCGATGGACGGTATAACCTCGAACGCCGCTCTGCTGAAAAAAACATATGTTTCAAAATATATGTTCCCGCTTGCAAAGGTCACAAGCTGTATGGTCGATTATGTCCTGTCGCTCGGTGCACTTCTTATAGTCCTGATATTTACGGGCGCACCGTTCTACTGGACAATGCTTTTATTCCCTCTTATAACGCTCGAAGCGTATATATTCGCTTGCGGACTTGGCTTCTTCTTAGCGCAGATGCACGTCTTTTTCCGTGACACAAGATATATATACAATGCGTTTACTACGGCGTGGATGTATGCATCGGCAATATTCTATCCGGTTGACATTCTTCCGAACTGGCTGAAGTTCATAGTCGAGAATCTCAATCCGCTTTATATCTACATCAAGCAGTTCAGAGATATCGCTTATACAGGCTGTATCTCCGATATGAAAACAATTATTCTCGGTGTTGCATATGCTGCACTCTTCTTTGTACTTGGTACTGTTATCTTCAGAGATAAGCAGGACAAGTTTATTCTGTATATCTGACGGAGGTATCGGTTTGGAAGATTATATCATAGACGTTAACAACGTAACAGTCCGCTTCAATAAAGCGAACATGAAAGTTGACAATATAAAAGAATATGTAGTGAGATTACTCCGCCGTGAACTGATGTTTCAGGAATTCATTGCACTGAAGGATATCAACCTTCAGGTTAAAAAAGGCGAGGCGTGGGGGCTTGTCGGCACAAACGGTGCGGGAAAATCCACACTTCTTAAAGTAATCAGCCGTATTCTCAAGCCCTACAAGGGAACCGTAGACGTAAAGGGTTCTGTTGCCGCACTTATTGAACTTGGCGCAGGTATTGATCCCAATATGACCGCAAGGGAGAATATTTTCCTCAACGGAACACTTCTCGGCTACAAAAAGGATTTTATACAGGAAAAGTTCGATGAGATAGTTGAGTTCTCCGAGCTTCAGGACTTTCTTGACTCGCCTGTAAAAAATTTCTCTTCCGGTATGAAAGCAAGGCTCGGTTTCTCCATAGCTACATCGGTACAGCCCGATATACTTATCGCAGACGAAATTCTCTCGGTAGGCGATGTCCGCTTCAAGAAAAAGTGTTCTGAACGTATGCAGAATATGCTTTCAAACGGCACTACCCTGCTGTATGTTTCGCACAACATGAAGTCTATCGAACAGCTTTGCGACAAGGCACTGTGGCTCGACCACGGAGTACCCGTAATGCAGGGTACTGCAAAGGAAGTATGCGCCGCATATAATAAGAAAATGGGCGTGTGATCGGATAATTACAGCTGTCTTTTTGACAGCTGTTTTCTTATGTAAATGTTTATTCATTGTATCGAGACGTATAATAAACAGGTAAAACAAATACACATCGTTGCCGTTATTATTGTGCATTACGACTAATGTCAAAACGGCTCTGATTATTGACAAAATGCGGTTTTCATTGTATAATAATATGAGTTTGCTTTACACGATAAACAGTTTTTTATTAGCAAAAATTTATCTTTATTTTACATCAACTGTATAAAAAATTATAAATTCATTTTTGCCGTTTTAATGGCTAATAATTATCACGGTGGTGAAAACTTGGAAGAACAGCTTTCAGAAAAAGAACTTGCCGACCTTAAAGCAAAGGAACTTGACATACTCGTAAAATTCGACAGGATGTGCAAGGAGAACAATTTACGCTATTTTATTACAGCGGGAACGCTTCTCGGTGCGGTAAGACACAAGGGCTTTATACCGTGGGACGATGATATTGACGTCGTTATGCTCAGAAAAGACTTCAAGAAGCTGAACAAGGTATGCAAAAAGGCTTTACCCGAGGGTTTTTTTCTTCAGGATAAAAAAAATGACAAGGGTTACCCGTTCCACTTTGACAAGATAAGACTTGACAATACAGAGGTTGTCGATCCGTTCCTCAAGGGCGTCAATATTCACAAGGGCATATATATTGATGTGTTTCCTGTGGACAAGTGTCCCGCGAACGACAAGCTTGCACAGTTTATGTTCAAATGGGTGAGCACGACATCCTATGCGCTTATAGCAAAGCAGGACAAGGATTTTGACTTTGACTATACCAAAAAGTCTGCCCGTATGCTTTATCACTTTATGATAAAGATGCCGAGAGGCTTTGTTATTGCGATGCGTGACTTTGTTGTCGGTATCTTTAATGTATTCTGTTCGGGCAAAAAGCTGTGTACCGTAAGCGGTGCGCACGGCTTCCCCAGAGAAACATATAAAAGCGAATGGTTTGAGGAGAAGATAATGCTCCCGTTTGAGAGCGGCGAATATCCCGCACCCAAAGGATATGACGGACTTCTTACCAATATGTACGGCGACTATATGAAACCGCCGGAAGATGATGAAAAAAACGGTCACTTCACAAGCGTTGAAAGTGACATATAAGTATCAGAATAAGGATCTATATGAAAGGACAAAAAGAATGAAAAGAGTAATTACCTACGGAACATTTGACCTGCTCCACTACGGACACATTGAACTGCTCAAGAGAGCAAAGGCACTCGGCGATTATCTTATCGTAGTGCTTTCAACAGATGAATTCAACTGGAACGAAAAGCAGAAGAAGTGCTATTTCAGCTATGAGATAAGAAAGCAGCTTCTTGAAGCTATCCGCTACGTTGATCTTGTTATCCCCGAAACCTGCTGGGATCAGAAGATAAGCGACGTAAAGGAATACCACGTTGACACATTCGTAATGGGCGACGACTGGAAGGGTAAGTTTGATTTTCTCAAGGAATACTGCGAGGTAGTTTATCTGCCCAGAACACCCGAAATTTCAACTACGCAGATAAAACACGACCTGAGCGACAAGTAATATAAAGATAAACAGACAGTCGCATAATTTCACGGAGGAACTAAAATGAGCAACCCCTTTACCTATGCCAACAAGGTCCGTAAAAAATTCAAGGATCCTTACTGGGTAGCAAAAAACAAGTATATAACCTATTATGAGCAGTTACCGATAGACGAGAAAGTAATACTGCTTGAATCGCAGACTGCCACAAAGATCAGCGGTAACCTTTTCTATATCCTGAAATATCTTCTGACCGATGAAAAATACGCCGGATATACGGTCTACCTTTCATCATGGGGAAGATATGTAAAAAGCATTAAGGCTATTCTTGAACACTACGGATTTGAAAACGTAAACATTGTTGTTTATGCTTCCGATGATTATATGCGTCTGCTTGCAAGCGCAAAATACCTGATAAACGACGCTACCTTCCCTAACTACTGGATAAAGAAAGAGGGACAGGTATATATAAACACATGGCACGGCACACCGCTAAAAGCTATGGGTCGTAAGGTGCATAACGATGTATTCTTCGGAAATGTTCAGAAGAATCTTGTCAATGCCGACTATCTGCTTTATCCCAACATCTTTACAAAAGACGTAATGATAAGGGACTATATGCTTGAGAATATTTCTTCAAATTCCTACATTCTCGGCGGTTATCCGAGAAATACCGTTTTCTTTGACAGAGAAGCCGAAAACGCAATAAGAGAAGAACTTGAACTCAAGGATAAAAAGATATATGCATATATGCCTACATGGAGAGGTACAGTTGACAAGGTCGGCGTATCCAAAAACGACGCATATCTTATGTATTACCTTTGCGAGCTTGACAAAAGACTTACCGATGATGAGATATTCTATATCAACATCCACCCTATGGCAATGCACGCCAAGAACACGGCTGAAGTCAGCAAACTAAAGCATATAAAGAACTTCCCTGCCGACTACGAAACATACGACTTCCTTAACATTGCAGACGTTCTTGTTACAGACTATTCAAGCGTATTCTTTGATTACGCCTGCACACGCAAAAAGGTTGTTCTTTTCCCTTATGATAAAGACGAATATCTCTGCGACAGAGGTATGTACATGGATATGGACGACCTGCCCTTCCCTCAGGTATTTGACCTTGACGCTCTTGTAGACGAACTGAGAAGCGAAAAGAACTATGATGATACAGAGTTTGTAAAGACCTTCTGCACATGGGACAACATTGACGCAACCGCACAGCTTTGCGACAGAACTATCCTCGGTATTGATACAGGACTTACTGTAGCGCCCGTGCCGGACAACGGTAAGGAAAACGTTCTGATCTATGCAGGTAATCTTGACAAGAACGGTATCACAACATCACTCAGATCTCTTATGAACAATATCGACCTTGACAAGCGTAACTACTATGTTTCATTCTGTCAGGGAAAAGCAAAAAGACACGGCGAACAGCTTGCTACATTCAGCGATAAGGTAAACTTCTTCGCTGTAGCGGAATATTTCAATCTGACAGCTGCAAACAAGACAGTAAACAAGCTGTATAAAGAACACCTGATTTCAACAAAACAGTATATAAAATCACTTGGCAAGCGTATAGAACAGAATTTCCTGCGTTCTTACGGCAATGCTAAATTTGACGCTGCTGTCCAGTTCTGCGGTTATGAAGATGAAATTATCCTTCTTTACAGCCAGTTCAAAGGTAAAAATATAATATGGGTGCATAATGATATGCTAGCCGAAATCAAGACAAGAAGCAATCAGAGAAAAGACCTTCTTGAATATGCTTATCACAACTACGATAAGGTTGTAGCCGTAACCGACGATATAGTTGCACCTACTCAGGAACTTGCAGGGGCAGGCAAGAAGATAGACATTGTAAAAAACACTATCGACTACAAGACGATCTGCGAAAAAGGCGAACAACCTATAGCTCTTGACCCGACTACAAAATGTTCTGTAGAACCCGAAAAGTTCTATGAGATAATGCAGTCGGACGCAAAGAAATTTATAAATGTCGGACGTTACTCTCCGGAAAAGGGACACGACAGATTAATTGATGCTTTTTACAAGCTCTGGCAGAAGGATAATAACATTTATCTTATAATTATGGGCGGCAACTCAAGAGCAAAGAAGTACGAAGCACTTATCGCAAAAGTAAACGAAATGGGTCTTTCCGAAAATGTAATTCTTCTGCTTTCGGTAAGCAACCCTTATCCTATAATCAAGGCTTGCGACGGATTTATATTAAGCTCGTTATATGAGGGCTTCGGACTGGTTCTTGCCGAAGCGGACATTCTCGGTCTGCCGATCGTTTCAACAGATATTACAGGACCCAGAACATTTATGCACAAGTACGGCGGTACTCTTATCGAAAACTCCGACGACGGTGTTTATAATGGCTTACAGATGCTGTACAGCGGTGAAGTCAAGCCGCTGAATGTCGACTATGAGGCTTACAATCAGGAATGCGTAGCAGAGTTTGAAAAGCTGTTTGAATAATTTAATAATTACCGATAATAAAGCGGGGAGCATTCCACTTGGAAATGCTCCCCGCTTTTCTTATTCATTCACCTCAAACTTGTACCCTACTCCCCATATAAGTCTTATGCTCCATTTTGAAGATAAGCCGTCAAGTTTGGATTTCAGCAGGCTGACGGATTCTTCAACCAGTGCGTCACTGCCCTTTGCGTCAGGACCGAACACCTCATACGCAAGCTGTTCCTTGCTGAAAACACGGTTCGGATTAGCTATAAGACTGCGCAATATCTCAAGCTCGTTGAGCCCGATCTGATACTCCTTGTCACCTACTCTGACGCAGTTATGTTCATTGTCAATGACGAGTGTACCATACTCTCCGGTCTTCTTTTTATTGTACTTTTCAAATATCTTTGACAGTTGTGCTATGTCAAGCGGAAGCGACAAAGCGTGCTCGCCGCCGTCGTTCTTCAGCGTATAGATATCAGCCATCAGCGATGTATGACGGCACTCCTGCTCTGCATCAAGATAACATCCGCCGAGTATGATTATATCGGGGTGAAGTACAAGACATTCACGCACAACGTGCTGTGTATCCTCGCTTATATCGCATATCGTTTTTACCGTAAAGCCCTCTTTTTCGGCATAGTTCTCAATAAAATCACATATATGCTCGTTGTCGCAGGCTATTATAATCTTCTTTGACATTTCAGTGCCTCCGTAAAGTACACAATATTAAATATTAAGGGGATAAACGGCACTTTGCCGGATATCTCTATATATTATACAGCCCCTCACGCCTTTTTTCAACACCTTTTTCAAAAAATCCGTCAATTTTATGTGTAAATCTGCATAAATAATTATCAATATGGCAAACGACTTTTATATCAATGTAACAAAATTATCACTTTTCACATTTTACCCCTTGATTTTTATGCGTAAAGTGATTACAATAATAATCAGCGGTTAGCACTCAAACGCAAAGAGTGCTAACAAGTTGAAATTCTAAAGCAACGTCACGAATAAAAAGTGACAGCAAATATAACAAGGAGGTCATTCAAAATGACGATCAAACCGTTATCGGACAGAGTAGTTATCAAGATGCTCGAAGCAGAAGAAACAACAAAGGGCGGTATAATTCTTACAAGCGCCGCACAGGAAAAGCCTCAGGTAGCAGAAGTTGTAGCTGTAGGTCCCGGCAAGACAGTTGACGGAAAGCTTGTTCCCGTACAGCTTAAAGTAGGCGACAAGGTTCTTATGAGCAAATACTCAGGAACAGAAGTCAAGGTTGACGGCGAAGAATACACAATACTCCGTGAGGAAGACATCCTCGCAGTTGTAGAATAATTGAAAGTGAGGAACATTCACAATGGCTAAACAGATTATATACGGTGAAGAAGCCCGCAAGGCTTTACAGGCAGGTATCGACCAGCTCGCAAACACAGTAAAGATCACACTCGGCCCTAAGGGCAGAAACGTAGTGCTTGACAAGAAGTTCGGCGCTCCGCTGATTACAAACGACGGTGTTACTATCGCTAAGGAGATCGAGCTTGAAGATCCCTTTGAAAACATGGGCGCACAGCTTGTTAAGGAAGTTTCTACAAAGACAAACGACGCCGCAGGCGACGGTACAACAACAGCTACTCTGCTCGCTCAGGCTCTTATCAGAGAGGGTATGAAGAACATTGCCGCAGGCGCTAACCCTATGGATGTTAAGCGTGGTATCTCAAAGGCAGTCGACACAGCAGTAGCAGAGATAAAGAAGAATTCAAAGGCTATCGAAAACAGCGATGGCATTGCCCGTGTAGCTACAGTTTCATCGGGTGACGAAACAGTAGGTAAGCTGATCGCAGAGGCTATGGAAAAGGTTACAACAGACGGTGTTGTTACTCTTGAAGAAGGCAAGACAGCAGAAACATACAGCGAAGTCGTTGAAGGTATGCAGTTCGACAGAGGCTACATTTCACCTTACTTTGCAACAGATACAGATAAGATGACAGCTAACCTTGATGACGCTTACATCCTTATCACAGACAAGAAGATAAGCAACATTCAGGACGTTCTGCCATTACTTGAACAGGTCGTACAGGCAGGAAAGAAGCTGCTTATCATCGCTGAGGACATCGAGGGTGAGGCTCTTACAACACTTATCCTCAACAAACTGCGTGGTACATTCGTATGCGTAGGTGTAAAGGCTCCCGGCTTTGGCGACAGACGTAAGGAAATGTTACAGGATATCGCAATTCTTACAGGCGGTACTGTTATCACTTCCGAACTCGGTCTTGAGCTTAAGGATACAACTATCGACCAGCTTGGCCGTGCTAAGAGCGTAACAGTTTCAAAGGAAAACACAACGATTGTAAACGGCGCAGGTTCAACAGAGCAGATTCAGGCAAGAATCGCTCAGATAAGAGCCGCTATCGAAAACACAACAAGCGAATTTGACAAGGAAAAGCTCCAGGAAAGACTTGCTAAGCTCGCAGGCGGTGTTGCTGTTATCAAGGTCGGTGCCGCTACAGAAATCGAAATGAAGGAAAAGAAGCTCCGTATCGAAGACGCTCTTGCAGCCGCTAAGGCAGGCGCAGAGGAAGGTATCGTAGCAGGCGGCGGTACAGCGCTTATCAACGCTATGCCCGCTGTTGAAGCTCTTATCGCAACCCTTGAGGGTGACGAAAAGACAGGTGCTAAGATAGTTCTCCGTGCTCTTGAAGAGCCTGTTCGTCAGATCGCAGTAAACGCAGGTCTTGAAGGCTCTGTTATTATCGACACTATCCGCCGTGAAGGCAAGGTAGGCTACGGCTTTGACGCTCAGAACGAAGTATACGGGGATATGATTGCCGCAGGTATCGTAGATCCTGCAAAGGTAACACGTTCAGCTTTACAGAACGCCGCTTCAGTTGCATCTATGGTTCTTACAACAGAGAGCCTCGTTGCCGACAAGAAGGAAGAAAATCCTGCTCCCGCAATACCCGCAGGTGGTATGGGCGGTATGGGCGGAATGTATTAATTCCGAACTCAACAGAATAAGATCAGCCCGGTACGGAAAAATCCGTATCGGGCTTTCTGTTTGTTTATAGCTTATAATAGTTATACGCAGTTATTTGCCGCCTTTACCGAATGCCTTGCTCCAGTCAACGTTACGGGCGATTCTGTAACCGCTGTCGGTTTTAGTAAGGTCGACGGAGAAAACCATATAACAGCTTGTACCGGGTGTCTGAGAATTAAGCACCATATAAGCCAATTTTACGTTATCACCGTCTTTATAGGCTTTGGCACAATCATAAAGGCATTCACGCTGTGATAAACTTTCTAAAGTCTGACCGTGCAATCCCGTCTCATTGCACCTGCCGATTGAAATTCCTTTCACGCAGAATTTACCGTCCTGATATGTGAATGTGTCAAAGTCCTTTTCAAACTGTTCAAATGTCGTAATATCGGAATATACCGACTTTTCCGATTCATAAAATTCCTTCATAGACGTAAACGCAGTCGGCTGTGCCGAACTTTCAAACCACTTATCGTAATCGTCTTTTGGGACAGCGGTTATATCCGGCATATCCTTTATCTTGTTACCTGCATTGTAAAGCTCGGTTTCAAGCTTACCACACTTTTCAAGAATATCGGCAACCTCTTTTTGCACCTGCTCATCGTCAATGATTTTATCACCGAGCGCCTCACTGAACATTTTGTCAATTGTGGTTTTGCCGGGCGTCTTATATTCACTGCCGTAGTCGTAGATAAATGACGCTATATCACGTTTGCTTTCCTCTGCAGAACTGTCCACCACGCCTATTGCAGTAAATTTTTCGTCTTCATAAGCGGAAGTGGATTCTTCAGGCACGGAGGTTTCGGGAGTTGTGATGCTTTCGGTTGTTGATTCCGATGCAGATGATGTAACAGAGGTATCCTGCGATGAAACAGGTTGGGAGGCGTTATTGCCGGCACAGCCGCTGAGCAGAGAAACGAGGATTAAAGTGCAGATCAAAGTTGTTTTTTTCATAGAATCACTCCTTAATATTGATAAATTGTATGCCGGTGGGTTTCTTTCGCTTTCAGTATATCATATGGCGACTCTTCGCTTTTGTATAAACAATCAAAACGTCATAGCCAATTTTGTATATTATGTACATATAATTCTTAAACCAATTTTCATTATCTCTTAAGCCCACTGCCGTAATTTCGTTTTACACATTTTTATATTGACATTCGCACTTTTAAGCGGTATACTATTAAAGTACGCATAAATTTATTTTAGATTTTTGAAAAGGAATTTGAGCATGATATACAAAAATCCCGTGCTGAAAGGCTTCTACCCCGACCCCTCCGTCTGTTTTGCAAACGGAAAATATTATCTTGTAACAAGCACCTTTCAGTATTTCCCCGGTGTTGCGCTCTTTGAGAGCGATAACCTTGTAAACTGGAAGCAGATAGGCTATGTGCTGACACGTCCCGAACAGGTAATGCTTGACAAGATACCTGCGTCAGGCGGCGTATTCGCTCCCACTATCCGCTATAACAACGGCAGGTTCTATATGGTGACTACAAATGACACCACCCACAGAAACTTCTATGTTTATACCGATGACATCTACGGCGAATGGTCAGACCCTATCGAAGTCGATCAGGGCGGTATCGACCCGTCACTGTACTTTGAGGACGGCAGAACATTCTTCATAAGCAACGGACAGGACGACTACGGCGAGGGCGGTGTTGTACAGTGCGAGATTGACATTGCAACAGGTAAAAAACTCTCCCACAGCAAGTCTATCTGGAAAGGTTCGGGCGGACGTTATCTTGAAAGCCCCCACGTTTATAAGATAAACGGAAGATATTATCTTATGGCGGCAGAGGGCGGCACAGAATACGGTCACATGATCACATACGCCGTATCGGACGATATATGGGGCGAGTATGTCACAGGCGACAACAACCCCATACTTACAAACCGCAACAAAGCACCGTACATAATACAGGGTATCGGTCACGGAGATCTGATACAAGACAAGAACGGCGACTGGCATATATTAAGTCTCGGCTTCAGACAGATGGGTATATGGATGCCCTTCCACAACCTCGGCAGAGAGGTTTTCCTCTCCCCTGCACACTTTGACGAAAACGGCAGGCTGTTTGCAGGTCTTGACGGCACAACAGACGCACAGTATGAAATAAAGGGCGATTTTGCTCAGGATAAGCTGCCCGTGTTCACCTTCGCCAATACAGATCCTTCGGTTGACTGGTGCTATCTTCGTAAGTACCACCCCGAAAACTATAAGCTGTCGGCGGACAAGTACGAACTTTGCGGCACCGATCTGACCCTTGACGATATGGATTCGCCTACATTTATCGCAATGCGTCAGCGTGACTTTGATATGGAACTTTGTGTCAACGTAAACCTTTGCGGCAACGGCGAGGGCGGTGTCACAATGTATATGTGCGAGAATGAGCATTACGATATTGCGCTTAAAAAGACGGCGGACGGCACTTTTGCAATACTGAAGCTAAACATCGGCGGAATAAAGCACGAGCAGAACAGAGTTGCGGTAAATGCCGACAACGCAACGCTTATCGTCAGAGCCGACCATTATAATTACAATTTCTTTGTGAAATGCGGCGACACCGAAACACATCTCGGAAGCGGTCAGGTGAAATATCTGACAAGCGAGGTTTCGGGCGGTTTCACGGGAACAATGACAGGATTATACGCTGTAGGAGGTACGGCACAGTTCACAGGTTTCAGCTGTGCATACACCGAGAGCGAAGAATAAAAAGAGGGTTATAATATGAGTTTTTTCCAGAAAGATATTGAAACTATGCCGAGAGCCGAACTTGAAAAGCTACAGCTTGAAAAACTGAAGCACATAACAAAATACTGTTATGACAATGTTCCGCTGTACAAGAAGAAATTTGACGAGGCAGGCTTTGATTGCACAAAGATAAAGGCGCTGTCGGACATACAGTACATACCGTATACCACTAAGGCGGATTTCCGTGACAACTATCCTTTCGGTATGTTCGCAACTCCGCTCAAAAACGTTACACGTCTGCACGCTTCATCGGGTACAACAGGCAAGCCTACCGTTGTAGGCTACACAAAGAACGACCTTGATATGTGGTCTGACTGCGTAGCAAGACTTGTTACAGCCGCAGGTGCTACAGATGAAGACATAGTGCAGATCGCATTCGGCTACGGACTTTTCACGGGTGCGCTCGGTCTGCATTACGGCCTTGAAAAGATAGGCGCTACAGTAGTTCCCTGCTCATCGGGCAACACCGAAAAGCAGGTTATGCTGATGAAGGACTTCGGCACAACGGCACTTGTCGCTACCCCCTCATACGCTATGAGAATAGGCGAGGTCGCAGAAGAAATGGGTATCGGCAGAGATGAACTCAAGCTGAGGCTCGGTCTTTTCGGCTCAGAGGGATGCACTCCCGAAATGAGAGCGCAGATAGAAGATTACCTTCACCTGCTTGCAACCGACAACTACGGTATGAGCGAGCTTATGGGACCGGGTGTTTCGGGCGAATGTTCACTGCGCTGCGGTATGCACTTCAACGAGGATCACTTCCTCCCCGAAATTATCAACCCCGAAACAGGCGAGGTTCTCCCCGAAGGCACAAAGGGCGAACTTGTTATAACAACACTTTCAAAGGAGGCTATCCCCGTTCTGCGTTATCGTACAAAAGATATTACTTCTATCACCTACGAAAAGTGCGAATGCGGAAGAACTCACGCCCGTATGAGCAAGCCCTCCGGCAGAAGTGATGATATGCTGAAGATCAGAGGCGTAAACGTATTCCCCTCACAGATTGAAAGCGTTATAATGACTATACCGCAGATCGCTCCCCACTATCAGCTTGTTGTTACCCGTGAGGGAAGCAGTGACAGGCTGGAGGTCAAGTGCGAACTTGTTGACGGAAGCGTGCTTGAAAGCCTTGAATCACTGTCCAACTTACAGAAGAATATTCATCACAACCTTAAGACCGTACTCGGCATTGATACAAAGGTCACGCTTGTTGAACCCAAGACAATTGAACGTTTTGAGGGTAAGGCAAAGCGTGTAATCGACCTTCGCAACAAGTAATATGAAGCTGAAATATGATGAAGCGGATATGCACGCACAGCTTGTAAAGGTGCTGTATCCCGATGAAACCGCAATGTTCCCCATATACTGCGTATACAACGATAAATCCTTTATGGGAAGCGCTATGGAATACGGCTATTTAGCCGTTACCGACAAGGGCAGACTGCTGATGATACGCTATGATCTTATAGGCGACGGCAACTGCGGCTCGTGTCCGCTCACCGCTATAAAGAGGCTTAAGATAAAGAAGCTCCTTATCGGTCAGTACAAGCTTGAATTTACGCTTATGACTGGCGGTAAGGATTTCAGGACGACAGTGCAGGTAGCACCGAAAATGGCTTTCGGAGCATTCCCAAATCAGTACGCAAATTTTAATATGCTGCTTGACGCACTGCGTCCTTATGCAGAAAATTAAGGAAAAAGTACAGAAAGAAAAGAGAAACTAAAATGTCACTTGAAAAAGTAAAGGAATATTTCAAGGCTTACGGCATAGAGGACAGAATAATAGAACTGTCCGAGTCGAGCGCAACGGTTGAACTTGCCGCTCACGCACTTCACACCGAGCCTTGCAGAATAGCAAAGACCTTATCGTTTATGCTTGGTGACAGCCCGATACTCGTTGTAACGGCAGGCAATGTTAAGATTGACAATGCCAAGTACCGCCACGCATTCGGCGCAAAGGCAAAAATGCTTACCGCAGATCAGGCGACAGAACTTATCGGTCACGCTGTCGGCGGAGTATGCCCTTTTGCTGTAAATGACGGAGTAGCCGTTTACCTTGACGAGTCGCTGAATAAGTACGAAACGGTATTCCCTGCCTGCGGAAGCTCCAACAGCGCTATAGAGCTTACTATCCCTGAGCTTGAAAAGTGTTCGGGATATGAGAAGTGGGTAGACGTTACCAAAGCAGTGTCATAATGACACAAGTAATTCGCCGTTCTGAAAGTTTGCGATTTGCGTAACTTGCGTTACCGGCGGTGCGGCAATGTGCCGCTTCAAATTCGCCGTTCTGAAAGTTTACGGTTTGCGTAACCTGCATTACCGGCGGTGCGGCAATGTGCCGCTTCAAATTCGCCGTTCTGACGGATTAATCTTGGCTCAACTTCCGTTACCGGCGGAATTACACAAAGTAATAAAGCAGATAAGCGGTCACAGCATTTCGCTGTGACCGCTTTCAGTCTATCGAAAAACCAATTCATTATAGCTATACAGTGAAATGTACCGCCAACACCGCTTAAAACAATTTCTATACTGATAAGGTATTAATATTTTCGTGAGTGTATCAGTGCAACTGCTCTAACATTGACTCTTCAAAAAAACGCACTATCCCTCGAAAAGCACTATATCCTTGCCTCCCTTGTCAAAGGGAGGTGGATTGACGGCAAGGCACAAACTGTTGCTTTGTTGCTTTCTGCTTGCGATATGCCCACCATTTTTATATTGCAAACTTTTCTGCCGTCAAGACGGAGGGATTGGTTTACACCACCAACCCTTTCAAAACCGCACTACCCTCCCGAAATATTGTAGTGCTTACCCATAAACAATTTGCAAGGAAATTATGCTTTGGGTTACGGCTGATAGTTGACAGATTATAAACTCGGTGAATGGTTAGAAGTTAGTGCAACGGGAGGGGCAAGCCCACTCCCCTACGAATATTCCTACAATTCATCTCAACCACACATAAACCGTCAGCACTAAACTTGTCAAAGCCGAGCCAACTACGGTAGGGATTGTAATTGTTTAGCAGTTGTTTTCCTAATTACTTTGGTTCTTTCCCTCGTCAATATTGACAAGTGCATTAATTCGAATAGCGAACCCGAGAAGTGCTGTCCGACAAAAAGAACTATCGGTAGCTTGTTATCACAGTCAAAGCTGAATGATATAACAGAAGCACATTAAACAAAAGACTTTTATACAAAAAGCGGAACGTAAAACCCACGTTCCGCTTTTCTTCATATTCTGTTAAAATCAAAGTATCGTAAACACCGTACCTGCAACAATAAGCACAAGCCCTGCCGACGACATCGCCGTGAGCTTTTCCTTAAGGAATATCCTTGAGAACAGCACGACAGCAAGTATACTCAGCTTGTCTATCGGCACAACTACCGATGCATCACCGATTTTCAGTGCGTAATAGTAGCACAGCCACGATGCCGCAGTAGATACGGCACTGAGTGCGATAAACACAAATGCCTTGCCGCCAAGCCCCGAAAAAACATTCTTCTTGCCCTTTGCCGCAACAACTATCCACGCCATAACAAGCACAACAGCCGTTCTTATGGCGGTGCCGAGATTTGAGTTTACGTTCTCAACGCCTATCTTTGCAAGAATTGAAGTGAGGGCGGCGAATATTGCGGACATCCACGCAAATATCATCCACCTGCCGGCTTTCGTTCCGCTCTTTCCCGTATGTATGCTCATCATCAGCGTTCCGATGCCGATAAGCACCATCGCTATGATCTTATACATCGTAAGCTGTTCGCCGAGAAAAATAAACGACATCAGCATAGCAAGTACGGTCGAGGATTTGTCGATAGGTGCGACCTTGTTTACATCGCCCATTTTCAGTGCCTTGAAATAGCACAGCCACGAGCCGCCCGTTGCACAGCCCGAAAGAATCAGAAACAACAGCGTCATTCCCGTTACATTAGGAAGGTCGTGCCATTCCCCCGTTATCCATACGACCGCTATCGACAGCACAAGCACTATCGTTGTACGCAGTGCCGTTGCCGCATCGGAGTCAGCATCACGCAGTCCGCACTTGCACAGTATCGTTGTTATAGCCGCAAAAAATGCGGAAAGCAACGCTATAAGTATATACATCATAGATCAGAAGCTTCTCCTGCAATAATCTCTCGGTGTTACGCCCTTCATACTCTTGAACACCTTTATAAAATAGCTGTAATCGTTGAATCCGCACTTCATCGCAATATCTATCAGCTTCTCATCGGTACTTGCGATAAGCTCACAGGCAGATTCGATACGGAAATAATTGAGATATTCAACAGGTGTCTTGCCCGTATATTCCTTGAACGCACGGCAGAAATAATTCCTGTTCATTCCGCACTCGTTTGCAAGCTCCTCAAGCGTTATGTTCTTACGGTAATTCTGCTCGATATAGCTTATAACATTTTTGAAACGGCGTACCTTCTTTATATCGCTCGCCGCAGTTTCTCCGCTCTGATAATGCTCCTGCCTTGCCACAATGTGACCGAGCATACACAAAAGCCGTCCGGGTACGGTAAATTCATATCCCGGCTCTTTTTCAAGCATTGCGTCTATAACCGCCTTTGCGTCCTTTGCAGGCTCACTGTCGGCGGAAAAGAACGTGATAAACCGTCTTTCGTGATTGATTATCGGCTGAAGATGCAACGTGCATATCTGACTTGACTTAAGCAAAGCCGCCATATCAAACACAAGACAGTCATATCTGCAGTTGTCCTTCGGCGTACCGCCGTGCATACTTCCGCCTATTATCAGCGAACAGCAGCCTGCGTCTATCCTGTGTGTATGACCGTCAAGGAAAAGCTCGAAATATCCGCTCCTGACATAGATGATCTCGCACTCGTTATGCCAGTGCGGTATCATATTATAACGGGGATAATTCTCTGTCACTCTGTAGCAGGCATACGGAAATTCCCTTGTGCCATGCTCACGTTTTTCTCGGTATTCAATGTATTTCATATTACGTCCTTTGGCTAAGTTGTCAAAATCATTATATCAAAAATCGGGATAAAGTTAAAATAATCATTAAAATCCTCCCGATAATACAAATATTATATCATTTTTCCACCATATTGTAAAGTAATCCGCTGCTATATATCAATATAGTCCTACTAATCGTCACAATGCACTAACACAGCCCGTTTTTTTGTGCAGATTGCGGATTTTTACTTTTCACAAAAAATTTTTATTTTTAAAACGATTACAACCCTTGCTAAAAAAATTCATTTAAGATATAATTATCATAGACGTTTCTGTAACATTGTAATTTTTTCGCTACAGGAACAAAAAACATTAGGAGGATTCTATGAAATTCGGTTATTTTGACGATAAGAACAGAGAGTATGTCATTACATCTCCCAAGACCCCTTATCCGTGGATAAACTATCTCGGCACACAGGGCTTTTTCTCACTGATCTCTAACACAGCAGGCGGTTACTGCTTCTACAAGGACGCAAGACTGAGAAGAATTACACGTTACCGCTATAACAACGTTCCCGTTGATATGGGCGGACGTTACTTCTACATAAACGACGGCGGTCATGTATGGAACCCCGGCTGGTCGCCCGTTAAGACAACGCTTGACAGCTACGAGTGCCGTCACGGTATGGGCTACACGATCATAAAAGGCTCATCAAACGGCGTTACAGCTACAGCTACATTCTTCGTTCCCCAGAACTTCAACGGAGAAATCCAGAAGGTTACAATCAAAAACGACAGCGACAAGGAAAAGAACTTAAAGCTGTTCAGCTTCCTTGAGTGGTGCCTTTGGGATGCAAACGACGATACTACAAACTTCCAGAGAAACTTCAACACAGGCGAAGTTGAGATTGACGGTTCTGTTATCTACCACAAGACCGAATATAAGGAAAGACGTGACCACTACGCATTCTACTCTGTAAATGCACCTATCAACGGTTACGATACCGACAGAGAGAGCTTCCTCGGCTTATACAACGGCTTTGACGCTCCTCAGACAGTATTCGCAGGCGCACCCAATATGTCAGTTGCTGACGGCTGGTCACCCGTTGCTTCTCACTATATCGAAATCAAGCTTCAGCCCGGCGAAAGCAAGGATCTTGTATTCTGCCTCGGCTATGTTGAGAACAAGGTTGAAGAAAAGTTCGCTCCCGACCTTGACGAGAACAGCACGATTATAACAAGCGGCGACAGAAAGAAGAACATCGTAAACAAGGCTAAGGCTAAGGCTATGATGGCTATGTGCGACACAGCCGAAAAGGCTGACAAGCTTCTCGCTGAGCTTAAGGCTCACTGGAACAGCCTGCTCGGTCAGTACAGCGTTGATTCTCCCGATGAAAAACTCAACAGAATGGTTAACATCTGGAACCAGTATCAGTGCATGGTTACATTCAATATGTCACGTTCCGCATCTTACTTTGAGAGCGGTATCGGCAGAGGTATGGGCTTCCGTGACTCCAACCAGGACTTACTCGGCTTCGTACACCAGATCCCTGCAAGAGCAAGAGAAAGACTTATCGACCTTGCCGCTACAATGCTTGAGGACGGCGGTGCTTACCACCAGTATCAGCCCCTTACAAAGATGGGTAACCACGAACTTGGCTCTAACTTCAACGATGACCCGCTGTGGATGATCCTCGCAGTTGCGGCTTACATAAAGGAAACAGGCGATGTTTCTATCCTTGACGAGAAGGTTCCTTATGAGAACCGTGACGAGCTTGCAGACACAATGCTCGACCACATGAAGAGAGCGTTCTACCACGTTGTTAAGAAGGTAGGTCCTCACGGACTTCCTCTCAGCGGACGTGCCGACTGGAACGACTGCCTTAACCTCTCCTGCTTCTCAGACAAGCCCGGCGAGTCATTCCAGACATACAACAACAAGGAAATGTTCAAGGAGCCTCCTTACTACAGCAAGGTTGCAGAATCTGTAATGATTGCAGGTATGTTCTGTGCAATCGCTCCCGAGTACGTTGAAATGTGCAAGCTGAAGGGTGACACGGCAGAAGCTGAAAAGGCTCAGGCTGAGATCGAAAAGATGAGAAAGAACACCCTTGAATACGGCTATGACGGCGAATGGTTCCTCCGTGCTTACGACCACTACGGCAAGAAGGTCGGCTCACACGAGTGCGAGGAAGGCAAGATATTCATCGAACCTCAGGGCTGGTGCGTTCTTGCAGGTCTTGGCAAGGACAAGGGCTACGATATTCAGACCCTTGACAGCGTAGACAAGTACCTTAATTCAAAGCACGGTCTTGTTCTGAACAACCCTGCATTCACACACTACTACATCCAGTACGGCGAAATCTCCACATATCCCGGCGGTTACAAGGAAAACGCAGGTATCTTCTGCCACAACAACGCTTGGATAATCTGCGCAGAAGCCGCAGTAGGCAGAGGCGACAAGGCATTCGAGTATTATTCAAAGATCGCTCCCGCATTCAGAGAGGATATTTCAGATCTGCACCGCACAGAGCCTTATGTATACGCTCAGATGATTGCAGGTAAGGATGCTAAGCGTCACGGCGAAGCTAAGAACAGCTGGCTCACAGGTACAGCCGCTTGGAACTTCGTTGCAGTATCTCAGTACATCTTAGGTATCAAGCCCGAATACAACGGTCTGAAGATCGATCCCTCAATTCCTCACGAATGGGACGGCTTCACAGCTTCAAGACTGTTCAGAGGCGCAACCTACGAGATCGCAGTAAAGAACCCCGATCACGTTTGCCACGGCGTCAAGTCCGTTACAGTTGACGGCAAGGCTGTTGACAGCAACGTTATCCCCGTATTTGAAAACGGCACTCACAAGGTTGAGGTTGTTTTAGGCTAAGGGTTACAGGTAATATAAGAAAAGCTCCCCGCCGGGTTGGCGGGGAGTTTTGTGTTGATATAACATCAATATTAAAACCAATTAAGCATAAATTCCCTGTTGGTTTCATCTGTACAGCTATTTGCTTATTTTCTGCCGATTCTCCTATACTCGTTAGTATATCCCTTTATCAGCTCATATTCCCAATATACATCATCGGAAAGCACCTGCTTAAGGAGCACACCGACATCAATAGCCGACTTTTCCTTTGCGTTATCTTCACCGACAGAAACATAATAATTATATATCGCCTGCAAGGGTGTGCCGTTCCAGTTACTGTTATCGCCACCAAACAAGCGGCGGACAGAAAATGTTTCTCCGTTATTTATATTGCAAAAACCGTCAACCGCACCCTTTATGTATAACTTTATTTCATTGATTTCGTTTAAGCTGAGCTTTACAGAAATCTTTTTACTTACCGATGAATTTAAAATGCTCATAGTTATTATTTCCTTGCCTGATTTTATTCATTAGTTGTTTCTTCATAAGGCGATATTTTATCACCCTTGAATGTGATAAAGCCGGAACTGCCGCTATCTACCACTTAAATTTTGATTTGAAATAATCACCTACTTAATCAAGATACAATTTCAAGTTATTATAGTATTTAATAACTTCATCGGTAGCTTTTTCCACGTTATCTGAATACGAATTATAACTACCGGATGAATTAACCGCAAGTCCTGAGAAAGTCTGGTAAGCACTGTACAACTGTTTCAGATCATCATAGGTACTCGAAAACTCTTCCGGTACATCTTTCATTAGTTTTACTATTTCCGTTATATCTTCCTGTTCTTCTTTTATGGATGAAATATCACTGTTATATGTTGTATCATTGTAAAGATTTTTAAGAGCATCATTGAAATCATCATAGAAATAAGTGCCGTTTTCCATTGTGAAAGCGTCGGTTTCAGTATCGTGTTCTTTATATATTGAATTATGCCATACTTTCATTGTCAGTTTGCATATTTTTTCCGCCTTAGCACTGCTGTTTAATATTTTACTAAGTGTAATTTTAAGATTATCCTTGTAGGATGTTCTGATATTATTCTCAGAAACCTTATTGATTTCTTCTTCAGAAATCATTTCCTTACCATATAGCAGTTCGGAATGGAAATTTAAAAACGATACTGCGTCTTTGTAACGCATAATCGGTAAATAATCAATGACACCGCCCATACGTACATCAACTTCACCTAAGTGATAGTGCGTTATGCTACTCTGACCATTTAAAACAACAGTTTCGTATGTATTATATTGTGATCTCATTGCTTCGTTATTTTCTGCAACATTACTATACTTTTCCGACAAAATATCTGTAGCATATTTCCCATCGGAGATATCTGATGCATCACTTTCGTTATCATTTGAACCGTAAAAAGCATCATATATTGTGTTAGAAAAATTCTGAAGATCTTCATTTGTTATGTTATTTTTTGAATTTAGCTCATTTCTCGCTATGTTGATAACCTCAAAAGGTTTTACAAGTATTGAAATGTCGTTTTGATCTAACTCTAAATTTTTTACCAGCTCCTGATTGATATTTGTTCCGCCTATGCCACCGGAACAACTGCTGAGTAGCGGAAGCGCAGATATTGCGACCACCACTGACATTGCCATTGATATAATTCTTTTTTTCATAAAAAAACCTCCTTATTTTAAATGTGCCGATTGTTATATTATGATTTTCGGCACATTCCATTCCATTTTTGCAGCTAATAACTGTTAATTTAATTTCTGATGATTTTACTATATAGGGCGGCATATTCTCCTGAAGTCTATATAAGTATCACATTTAAAACCTGCAAATTGTATTTTTGAGTGATAGCTTATCCTTTAGATTCTCCGCAAGAAGCACAATTTTTCGCCGATGCACTATTTAAGCTTCCGCAATATCTGCATTTCCATGTCCCGCCCGACTGTATATTTTCGTTTTCTGTTGCCGCTTTTTCAAATGCCATCTTTTTAAAATTACTCATCTCAGATACTTCTTTATTCGGCTTTTTATTGCCAACATGATTAACAGCAGCGACAATTAATCCCAATATCATTGATATTAATGCGGGAATCAACATATATCCATTATTGAATAGTGCGCATAATCCAATAAAAACAAAGCCAATTGCCATAAAACCCAATCCTGCTAACGCAGGATTAGGTGCACCGGTATTCCTCTGCTCAGAATTTTTAGCAATTAATTCGTCAAGATAGGTGATTTCAGGATGAACCTCTTTTATCTGTTTCAATTCAATCAGAAAAGCTGAGCGAATAGAGTTTTCCAATTGAATAGTATAGTAGCGGTTTGCCTGAACAGGTTGATTCTGTACTGTGCCGTAGATAAAAGCAACACTGTACATTTTCTCAATCGCATCGCTGATTTTACGAAGAACATATTCTTTATCTTCTGTGCTTTCTTCAAAATATTCATTGATAACTGATATTGACTTGTTGAGTACACTGAATTTTTGTTCTCTTTTGAAATACTCACTATCCGTAAGAGAAAGCATAGCTTTACCGAATGAGCTAAAGAAGACAGCCTCCATATTATTAGGAACATTTTGCTCCACCATATTATAATACTTCTCGACTTCTTCCCAGTCTTCTTTGCCTAAAGCTCGACGGGCATTTGCTAAATATTTTTGCACAAAAGCCGAGTTGTCCACCTTAACGGTACCCTGAACGTCAACAGTACCCTCTACCATCATTTTCTTTGCTTCTTCAACTGTATACTTACAGCCGCAAAATTTACAAATAAACAAACCATCCTGTTTGATAAGTTCTGTACTTCCGCACATTTCACATATTAATCGCTTCATAATTCTTCCCTTATTAACTATCTGTAAAGGCTTACCACTGTGAATTTTCTTTAACTATTTGGTATCACCATTCAGAAATCTATTACTCTTCCGCAAAAACATAAAAATTGTATCCGTCTAAATAATTCCATTCCAGACGAGGAATATGATAATATGCATCAACTTCTACAAGAGCGTCAGGCTCTTTCTTTCCGTCGATATAACAATCAAATTGTGCCATTCCGTCGTAATTATCAAAGCTGTATGTTTTCTGCACTAATTTCAGACTGTATTTTTTGCCGTTGAATGTAAAAGATAATATACCGGAAGAACTTATTTTGAAATTTTTAACATCAAATTCTTCACCGGTTACTGAATCATAAGAAGAAATATCATTATATGTTTTGGCTATCAGGCTGAAATCGGTATAATCGCAATTAATACATTTAGTAATGTCAATTTCATGGGGCAATGCTTTGCCGGATGTTTTTTTGCAAACCGAACAGGTTGCGGGTCTTGTACAGGTTGCGGGCATCCATGAATGACCGTTTGCACAAGGATCTTCAACAGGTTTTTCGGTAGCAGGTGCTTTGGTTGTCGCTTTTGTAGTATTAACAGCAGACGGTTTATTTTCATCAGGAGCTTTCTTGGTTGTACTCTGAGCAGTCTGCGGGTTACTTTCAACAGGTTCTTGGTTTTCAGTATCGGAATTACTGGTGCTTTGCGAAGGCTTAATGTCAGTTTCATTCTTTTTACTTACAGAGCTTGTTGTGTTTGCCTTAGTAGTAGCAACTGCCGAAGAATTGCCGCTTTCGTTGTCTGATGTACTGTTATCCGAAGAAGGCTGTTGTTCCGGGTTTGACGCCGCATTGTTGTAATCACACAGATAAATTGCCCTGTCGGCTTTTGTTTTCCAGAACTCAACGTCAGTATTGCTTTCAAAATCCGCTAATTTTGATTTTGCTTCATCATATTTTTCTTCTTTAAAAAGACTTATTGCAGATGAATATTTCTCTGCCAGTAAACACTCATTGCAAGCAGCTGATATCTCATTAGATTTTTTATAGCCGTCCAGCTTTTCCAGCTTTTTAATTGCCGATTCATATTTTCCGTCTTTTGCAAGCTCTAACGCTTCCGAATATGATGATTCTTTAGCAGAATCGGCATTCGGATCAACTTCCCAATTATTATCTTTTAGAAAAGTTACCGACAATTCAGAAGCTAAAACATTATCCGATTTATTAAAAACGTTATATGGAAAATGATAAAGTTTATCTTTATAGTAAGAGTATTCACCGGACGGAGAACATGACTGTAATATTACGAGCCATCTAAATGATTTTGGATCGTCATATCTATATGAAACTGTAAATTCGATTCCGGTCAAAACTCTGCCATACGAATCCCTCTGCGGTTCTATATAATCATCCAATTTAAAATCAGTGCAATTAACACCAAATCCTCCTTTAATTGATTCAAATGCACATTTTGCAATTGTTTCCGCACTTGCAGTACATTTTTGCGATTCTGCCTTTTCATCAGATGAAAGCACATTATCAAGAGCTGTTTTCTTCTGGGTAACATATATATCGGCATTGCTTATAACCGATGAATGCTCATATTCTTTAAGACGTTTGCAGTATGAATCAAATCTTCTCTTGATTTCATCAGTCGGGAAATTTGTTTCTTCAGATACTTTTTTTAATTCATATCCTTCTTCCCTCTGACTGAATACCGTACCGTCCTTGTCTACCCACAGCCCTGATAATGACGAATTATTTATATCCGCCGAAACAGGTTCCTTGACAATACTCACATAATCCTTACTCAGCAACGTATCTAAATCAAATGTATTCCAGTCCTGAGTTCCGTAATTTTCCTCAAAAAACGATTGCTCCTTCGGTGTTTTATAAACATTGTTAATATTGAATTTTATAATACTGTCATTAGTTATAACTACGCGCTCGCCTGAATATTCACCTGTGCCCTCATAAGTGCCGGCAAGCTCAGAAATCATTGCATCAGGAGAATCAAACTTTTTTCCGTTCTGACAACCTGCAAGTAATACTGTAAATAACGTAACAGCAGCTACCGCTACTAAGCTTTTTACTTTCATAGATATAACATTCCCTTCTGCTTTCAAATTTCCACATATTTTGTAGAAATTCATCATTTTTCTTAGTATAACACAGAATTTTCTATCTGTCAATGAGAATTTCTACTTAACAGGCGGTTTTTATTTTCCTAAAAAACTGTTATTATTGTCTTGAGGTGATACTATGAAAATTGACTATACCGCTCTCGGAAAACGCATAGCAAAGCGCAGAAAAGAACTCGGCTTGAAGCAGTACGAGGTCTGCGAGCTGATAGACGTAAACTATAAATATCTCTCAAATATCGAAACCGGCAGGAGCGCACCGAGCCTTGAACTTATAATGAGCCTTTGCTCCGTGCTGAATACGACACCCGACTACTTCCTGCTCGGCACTGCTTCTGCAGAAATTTATGACAATGACATCGCCTCAAAGATATCACCTATGACAGATGAACATAAACGGCTTATCAGCGGTATGATACAGCTTATCACCGAAATCGAAAGCAATTGAATATAAAACGCCGCCCGTCTGACTACACAAACGGGCGGCATTATTATTCTGTTAAGTTATCATTTATCCGTCAACCACTCGACAACATTCTTCACCTCAATGCCGTCATAATTTCCGACAGTGAATTTATCAAGTGTCAGAACTCTCTTGTGGTAGTTGTCCTTTACCGCTGTAAGCGGTGCCATTTCCCTGTCAAAGGTTTCCTTAGCGGTCATATCGGCGGTTACCTGAATATACTCAAGTTCTCCGTTTCTCTCTGCCACAAAATCTATCTCTGTATTTCCGTACTTGCCCACGCTCACCTTGTACCCACGTCTGAGCAGTTCAAAATACACTACATTCTCGACTGAAAAGCCGAGGTCATAGCTTTTCTTAGGCAGTATAAGATTTCGTATGCCGAGGTCAACCATATAATACTTCGTGTTGGTTTTAAGCAGTTGCTTTCCCACAATGTCAAAGCGTTCCGCCGGGTAGAATATGAATGATTCGGTCAGTGCATTAACATAATCGCTCACCGTATTCGGAGAAATTTTCCGTCCCGATGAAACAAGGTAATTCGTAATGCTCCTTACCGTCACAAGACTTCCGATAACGCTTGAAAGGTACTTTGCGACAGTTTTAAGAAGCGATATATCCGTTATCCTGCCTGTATCGCTGTTGTCCCATTCTTTACGCTTCTGCCTGTCCTCAATATCCTTTACGATAACCGTATTGTAGATGCCCTCAAGATAGGTAGTTATCTTCTCTTCTGTCTTTTCTGCCGTTGCAATGAATGGCATACCGCCGTATCTCATATAGTCAGCAAAAGCACTGTCCTTTTCCTTGCTGTTTACCTGCAAATACTCTGCAAACGACAGCGGAAGCATTGATATTTCCACATAACGACCGCTGAGAAGCGTAGCAAGGTCGCCCGACAGCATATATGCGTTTGAGCCGGTGATATAAATATCAGTACCCTGTTTTACATAAAGACTGTCTACTACCTTTTCAAAACAAGGCACTTTCTGTATCTCGTCAAGAAAAATGTACGTCATTTTATCAACACTTAGCCGAGCCTTTATATATTCATACAGCTTTTTATAGTCGCACAGTTCTTCGTATTCCAACTCTTCAAAGTTTATCGCAATTATTCTGTCAGCGTCAACTCCGCTCTGTTTAAGATACTCCTGATACTGCATAAGCAATGTTGATTTTCCGCACCTGCGTATTCCCGTCACTACTTTTATGACCTGTTCGTCTTTCCAGAGCTTCAGCTTTTCAAGATATTCTTTTCTTTCAACCAAAAAAATCACCCTCTTATCGTTCTGTACTATTATATTATATGCTCATATTAGCACAAAATGCTCGAATTGTCAAGAAAAATTCTCATTTCAGCACTTTTCTCAAATTTCTCGAAATAAATTCTAATTTCAGAATTTTTCTTTTCCGCTCTGAAATCTCTTATTTCTCCCAATTTCCGCATATTTAAGTTTACCGCTTTTGTCAGAATGTCAATAGACAAACCGCTTTTTTAATAGTATAATCATATTGTGACAAGAAAAAATACACTTAAAAAGTGGGGTGTCGGTTTGAAGAATAAAGATAAAAAGGAAAAAGAGCAGATAAAGAAAACGAAGTTTTCCGATATAGACCTTTTTGAAGAGGGACACGAGGAAGAACCGGACGAGCTTGACCTTATAGACGGACTGATAAAAGATCCTGCCACAGCGCAGGACAAGGAGCATAACGCATATCTGCGCCTTATGCACGAATACAAAGCAGAATACGCAAAGCGTGAAAAATGTATCAAGGTCGGGATATTGCTCATTATCATCAGCGCAGTTATATTTCTCGCCCTGATGTTCAGCCTTGACAGCAAAACATTCTTCTTGACGCTGTGGATAATCTTCATAATTTCGGGTATCGCGGTAATGACACGGATAGATTACCGTTGCTACAAGTATGAAAAGATACTCGGCATCAAAAACACCGAAAAGGAAGACGACCTTGAAAAGATGAAGAACGATATCGACAAGACGATAAGCAACGCAAAAACGGAGCTTGAAAACGCAAAGGCCAACATAGAAACCACGATAGAATCGGCTAAGAAAGACATCAGCCGTCTTTCAGAAATGAAAACGAGGGAGCAGGAAAACAAATGAAGACAATATTCAGGATATTTTTAAGCGATATAAAAAAGATACGCACAAATCTTATGGCGTTTGCTGTAATGATAGGTATTTGTATACTCCCTGCATTATATGCGTGGTTCAACATTGCGGCAAACTGGGATCCGTACTCAAACACAGGCAATATCAAGGTTGCGGTTGCAAACTGCGATAAAGGCACTAAGCTTGCCTCAAAGGAAATCAACATCGGCGATCAGATAGTGGATAATCTTAAAAAGAACACACAGATGTGCTGGACTTTTGTAGATAAACAGCAGGCTGAAAACGGAGTAGTAACAGGCGAATATTACGCTTGTGTGGTTATTCCCGAGAATTTCAGCGAGAGCTTCACAAGCATACTTTCGGGCAAGCTGACACGTCCGCAGATAACCTACACGCTCAACGAAAAGAAAAACGCTATCGCTCCGAAAATCACCGACAAAGGTGCAGAGGCGATAAAAACACAGGTCAACGAGAGTTTTATCGACACGATTACCACCGAGCTTGCAGGAATATTGAACTACACATCCGAGCAGGGCAACAAGAAATTCACCGAGATAACAGACAATATAAAATCAGCCATAGGCGACGTTATCGACAATCTTTCCGCTTTCCAAAGCTCAATTTTGCTGATAAGCACAACGCTTGACAGTGCAGATACAATGATCGCAAACACCAAAAAGTCAATCCCGGATCTTGAACAGCTTCTTGCGCAGTCGGGTACTCTGACATCTTCCGCCAAGGACAGCATTACGGCTGTACAGGCAGTAGCAACACAGATAACCGCCGCTACAGATACCGTCCTTAATTCGATCGACACGCTTTACAGCAATACGGAAAGCAGTATTTCCGGCATCACGGGTGAGATTGCCGCCGATGCGGACAAAGCCGCCGAAAAGATAAGAGCAACAGCAAAGATAAACAGAAAAACAATTGATGCACTGAATAACATCCGCACCCATATTGTAACAGTCGGCGAAAAACTCGGAATTGATGTCAGCATTATGACCGATAAGATCGACAGGAATATAGAAAAGCAAAACGCGATCATCGACAAATTAAATAACGGTGCAGACACTGTCAGCACGACAGGTCACGCTCCCGATAATTTTGAAAGTGATGTAAACAAGCTGATAACCGATTCAAAGAAAGAATTTGACGGTATAAAAAGCACTTGGAACACCTCTGTCAAAACCGCTATGGACACTGCCGTAAACGAGGTATTCAAAACACTTGACGGAATTTCCGCATTGCTTTCAGACGCAGGAACATCAGTTCCGAATATCGAAACGGCTCTCACCGACGCTCAGAACTCGCTTGCAAGCCTTAAATCCTGCCTTGCCGACCTTGATACAATAATCGGCAACGCTAAGAACAAGCTCACCGATATGCAGAAAAAGGTCGATGATATAAGCAGCGACCAGGCGCTTATAGCCTTTATCGAAGAAATATCCAACGACCCGTCATCGCTCGGCGAATTTATGAGCTCGCCCGTTGAAGTAAAAACCGTAAAGGTTTACCCCGTTGAAAATTACGGCTCAGCCATGACGCCGTTCTATACGATACTCGCTATCTGGGTAGGCTCTATCGTGCTTGTCGCCGTACTGAAAGCAGAGATCAGCCGCCGTGACATTGAAAAGCTCGGCGGTAATGTAAGACCGATACAGGCTTATTTCGGCAGATATATGATCTACCTTATGGTATCAATAATTCAAGCGATAATAATCGCACTCGGCGACCTTTTGTTCCTGAAAGTACAGTGTGAAGACCCGCTGTTGTTCATCATCGCCGCCGTTGTATCTTCTATTGTATTCTCACTGCTCATCTACTCGCTGACGATCACATTCAGCGTAATAGGAAAGGCTCTTGCGGTAATTATCCTTGTACTTCAGGTTGCAGGCTCGGGCGGTACATTCCCTCCCGAAGTTCTCCCCGAATTTTTCCGCAACATTCTTCCCTATCTGCCCTTCAGATACAGCATAAACGCAATGCGTGAAGCGGTTGCAGGCGTATATGCGCAAAGTTACATAGAAGACCTGCTCTACCTGCTGATTTATGTTGTGATAGCCCTCTTTATCGGAATAGTGCTGAGAAAACCGTGTATAAGGATAATGAAGTTCTTCAATAAACGTCTTGAAGATACCGATCTTATCATATAGCAATTCAATCCCCGACGAACTTTTCAGATCGTCGGGGATTGAATTTTACATAATATTATGTTAATATAAATACGAGGGAAACCTTGGACGATAGGCGGTCAAATTCATCTCCCGAAAGTGCGAAAGTGCTTTGAAAGGAGGTGAAGCTGTGTACATAACTCTGGACAACTTAATTCAGATTGGTATTTTCCTTA
>ERZ1035041.174-NODE-174-length-37409-cov-6.895272_pt1 | contig 37409 bp, 29 predicted proteins | sample MGYA00520684_ERZ1035041 | MGnify/ENA primary metagenome ERZ1035041 (study PRJEB33766, sample SAMN09781699) | gut metagenome | biome: gut microbiome | host: Homo sapiens | place: Madagascar | study: EMG produced TPA metagenomics assembly of the PRJNA485056 data set... | reverse complement strand
ATTTATAATTATTCTGAATATTTATAAAAAGCATGTAACTGCAAAGGGGGGGCAAAAAGGGCAGCTCTGTCACTGCTGTAACAGAACTGCCCATGGACCAGAAAGGAACCTAAATAAGGGTTCCTTCCCTGCGTTTTATTTTCTGTTGTAATTGATCAGACAGCCTTTGAGGATGATTTCTCTCTCATCATCTGTCAGCTCGCCAAGTGTTACGGTAAACGGAACCATCTTGTCCTCTTTTACGGTATATCCGGTAATGCTGTCTGCTTTCTCCTCAACGGCCTTGCGGACTCCCGGGAAGAACAGGTAGTCGCCGTTTGCAAACGGAAGGTCGCCTGCCGGAATAAGGAATGGAAGCATGCCCCAGTTGATCAGGTTGGAACGGTAACGCTTGGTTGCATACTCATTGGCAATGTTTGCCCAACCGCCAAGTACCTTCTGGCAGGAAGCAGCCTGCTCACGGGCGGAACCATCTCCTGGCTTCACGGCAAAGATTGTACTTCCGATGCCCAGATTACCTTTACCTACCTGCGGATATTCTTTCTGTACTATCTCCATAACCGGTTTCAATTCCGGAAGTACATCCAGAGGACATTCACCATTCTCTATAGCATGCTCTGCTTTCTGAACCTCTTTGGCACGTCCTACATAAGCCGGGTCTTTTCTGGAAAGAGTGAACTCAGCAAGTCCCAGAGGATTGGAACGATAGGAGGATGTCTCACCGGAAGGAATCAGCTCATCTGTGGTAGTTACCGGATCATGAATCTCGGATACAACCTTCAGCACCAGATTCTCTGCAAGTGCAGGCATCTTCGGCCAATCCTTGATGTTCGGTCCAAACTGAATCTCAACAGACGGATCAGCCACACCCTTGCTGTCAAATACGCGGTTTGCATAAATATTCTTATCAAAGAAATACTTCTGTCCTCTGTATTCGCCTGTGAAGTTCTCTGCAGAGGTCAAAAAGCCCTTGTTCGCTGCAGTGGCTGCAATGGAACGTGCATCCATAAGTGCAACGGAAGAAATCTGACCGTTCTGGATTTTGGAGCCTTCACGGTTCGGGAAGTTTCTTGTAGTGTGACGGATACTGAATGCATTATTTGCAGGAGTATCACCAGCGCCAAAGCAAGGTCCGCAGAATGCAGTTTTTACAACTGCACCTGTCTCAAGAAGATCTGCCAGAACACCGTTTTTAGCCAGCTCCATATAAATCGGTGTACTTGCCGGATAAACACTTAAGGTGAATGCATCTGCACCGATGCTGGTGCCGCGGAGAATATCAGCTGCTGCACAGATATTCTCAAATCCGCCGCCTGCGCATCCTGCAATGATTCCCTGATCTACATAAAGCTTGCCGTCTATTACTTTATTTCTCAATGTGAACGGAACCTTACCGTCCAGGCTGATCTGTGCCTTCTTCTCAACATCTGCGAGAATATCGTCCAGATTTGCATTCAGTTCATCAATTGTATATGTATTGCTTGGATGGAACGGCATTGCGATCATTGGCTTGATTTCACTAAGGTCTATTTCCACGCAGCCATCATAATATGCAACATTGCCTGGCTTCAGCTCCTTATAGCCTTCTGCTCTGCCGTGGATCTCGTAGAATTCCTGGATCTTCTCATCAGTCTGCCAGATAGAGGAAAGGCAGGTAGTCTCTGTGGTCATAACGTCCACACCGATACGGAAATCTGCGCTTAAGCTTGCGACACCAGGTCCTACGAACTCCATAACCTTATTCTTCACATAGCCATTGCCAAAAACCTTGCCGATAATAGCAAGCGCAACATCCTGCGGTCCAACACCCGGGCGTGGTGTGCCTTTCAGATAAATGGCTACAACACCTGGCATGTTAATGTCATAGGTCTGGGAAAGAAGCTGCTTTACAAGCTCCGGTCCGCCTTCGCCCATGGCCATGGTTCCCAGTGCACCATAACGGGTATGGCTGTCTGAGCCAAGGATCATCTTACCGCACTCAGAGAGCATTTCACGGGCAAACTGATGAATAACAGCCTGATGAGGCGGAACATAAACACCGCCGTATTTCTTCGCACAGGTAAGGCCAAACATATGGTCATCTTCATTAATAGTTCCACCTACTGCGCAAAGAGAGTTATGACAGTTGGTGAGAACGTAAGGAACCGGGAAACGCTCCAGTCCGGAAGCTCGTGCAGTCTGGATGATTCCTACAAAGGTAATATCATGAGATGTCAGCTTGTCAAATTTAATCTGAAGCTTGTCCATATTACCTGAGGTATTGTGGGCACTTAAAATGGAATACGCAATGGTATTTCTGGCTGCTTCTTCCTGGGAAACCGGAAGCTGTGCCTCGGCTGCAGGAATGATTTCCTGTCCATTATTAAGATACACGCCTGTATCATATAATTTCATAATAAAGCTCCTCCTAATGTGAATATGATTGATAGATGACGAATATTACCGTAATTATAGTAGATTTCTCACCAAGAATCAAGCACAAACACTTTAGTACGCTAAAAAGTATTTCTGCAGCTTTTACTTTCCGGTTGCAACTTGTGTAAATCAATGTTATGGTAATAACTATTAATTGCAAAACAATAGGAGGTGTTCTATATGTTCCGCCTGTGGGGAAGGATCTGGAAAGACAACCATATGTTAAAAGACACTGTAATCTGTGATGACCGCCAAGAAACCAGGACACATAAGGTTTTTTACTGCCTGGAACAGATTTGTTATGAACTGGATCTTGGCAATCCCATCTGGCTTGAAACCACTGTCCGGGATTTTAAGAAGCACAGCAAAGCACGGTTTTATCAGGATAATTTCATTGAGCAGATTGACTTCGATTACCTGGAAATCCAGGTGATTGAGGAGGATTAGATGCGGCAGGGGGATGGCAGATGTATGGTCTGCAATCCCCCTTTGGTTATGAATTTGTATTCTTTTTGTTCTTTGCCTGGCGTTTTCTTTCTTCGTAGAGGCGGCGGCGTTCGTTGCGGGCTTCGGTTTTGGCGTCTACCAGTTCCTCATGCTTTATTATGTCACTTATTTCCACCTTTACGCCCCATTGCTCTAATTGCGCAAGTGTTCTGCTTCGTTCTTCCTTATCTTGCCAAGTAATATGAAAGTCTTGTAAATAGTGAATTTCAATTTGTTGCTTACTAAGCATCTCGTTCGTAAGTTGCTTTCCTCTCCAATTTACATTTCTAGTAGAAAAAGCCAATATATGAGAAGGACCGGCTTTTCCGTTTCCACGTAAGCAATCATAAACCCGTCGAACTTCTTCCCATTTATATTCTTTTTTCATCCAAAATAATACAACCTTACATCCTTCTGGAGTTAAATAAATAATCCGAAATTCACCAATTACTGCAGCAGTTAAATAAGCTGAAAATGGAGCGTACATAATTCCCGCAAGAATATATCTTGGATCCTCAGACCAATGACCTAATAACCAAACAGCAACAGCCCAGAATCCAGCAACTATCAATACAGACACCCATACCCAACATCTTTTAAATTTCATCCCTATATCCCCAGCGCTGATTTTGCAAGCTGATCGGCCATGTCGTTGTATTTGTCGTTGGAATGGCCTTTTACCTTTATGAAGTGAATTTTTACTTTCTTAGAGGCAGCCTGGTAGAATGCCTGGTAGGTCTGGGTGCCGGATTTGTTGGCTTTCCAGGCGCCGGTGCACCATTTGGCAATGCCTTCGTAATCGTGATAGATGGTAATTTCGGGAATGTTGTGATCCATGGCGTACTGCATGGCGGCCTCGGAGCCTTTGATTTCTCCTGCCACGTTGTGCATCAGCGCCAGTTCTTTGTCTGTCATTTTCTGGCAGAAGGTATGCTCTTCGCCATCCTGAAGAATCACCATTCCGTAGGAAAATTCGCCAGTGTCTGAGCGGTAGCTTCCGTCTACGTAAGCTATCACACCCCCTGATGAATTTTGGCTGGGTATTCTATTGCCAGCTGCAACACCACAATCAGCAGACGCATTGCTTCTGACTGCAGATTTCGTTCCAAACGCTCCACTGCCAACTGCTGCGTCTCCTTGTCTTCCAGCTGCACTTATCACATCTGACGCCCCACTACCTGCTGCATCACCTTTATTCCCGGGCGCTGCCTGCGCGCTCTCACCGCCGACAAAGGCCTTCGCTTCCTCCATAGTCCCGAAGCTCTTAAACTCCGCCCCGGAAAATCCGGTCACCTGCTTCTGGCACTCTGCCCAGGTTGCAAACACTCCTGTTTTTCTTCCTTTTCTCACTGCATAGTATTTCTTCGCCATGTAGCCTCCCTGATTCCAGCTTAAAATCGGTTACTGTTCATCTCGTGACCAGTAACCAAAACTTCTCACATCTTTTCCCCCATTATAACTGTCCCTTTCACTCTCTTCAAGAAGGAATCGCTGCATGTGTATTTTTCTCTTAATAAACCCGGTTTGTTGCATCCCCATTCTGGAAGCGCTGAATGTTTTTAACTACCTCATCTACTACGCGGAAGCGGGTTTCTTTGGCTGCCCAGGCAATGTGAGGGGTGATGATCAGCTTATTGCTGTCCTGGATTTTCAGAAGAGGATTCTCCGGGTCCATGGGCTCTTTGCAAAGCACATCCAGACCTGCTGCCCCAATGGAACCTTCTGTAAGAGCGGTATACAGATCTGCCTCATTGACAATTGCACCTCTTGCCAGGTTCAGAAAAATGGCAGTCTTCTTCATCTTGCGGAAATTTTCCAAGGTCATCAGATTCTCTGTATAAGCATTCAGTGGTGCATGTACAGACACAATATCAGACCGGGAAAGAAGCTCGTCCAGGCCTACCTGCTCATAGGTGGTATTGTATTTGCTTCCGGATGCGGAATAGCACAGAATATGGCATCCGAAGGCTTCCGCAATCTGCGCCACCTTCCTGCCGATGGCTCCAAGGCCAATGATTCCCCATGTTTTTCCATCCAGTTCAAAGAAATTCTGGGCAAAATGAGAGAAGCAGCTTCCTCTGGAGTACTCGCCGGATTTTACATAATTGTCATAATAATTCAGTTTCTCCAGCACATAGAAAAGCAGGGCAAAGGTGTGCTGCGCAACTCCGTTTGTGGAGTAGCCTGCAACATTGTATGCGGCGATTCCTCTTTTTTTCAGATAGTCACCGTCAAGGTTGTTAAAACCAGTGGCAGTCAGGCACACCAGCTTCAGGTTCTTCGCTTTCCCGATGGTCTCCTCACAGATTGGCACCTTATTGGCTACGATCACATCTGCATCCAGAGTCTTCGCTTCCATCTCATCTGCGGTTGTTGTGCGGTAAATTACCACTTCTCCAAGAGCTTCAAATGGAGTGAATACCATATCCTCGCCCAAGCTGTCTGCTTCCAGAATTACAATTTTCATCTCATTGTCCTCGCTTTCTTTTGTTTTGATCATATAATACTGCAATCGTTCCGATATCTAAACCAATTTGTAACGGAACAATCTTTGAATCTAACCTCTTAAAAAGGCGCAGGAATGTAACTCCTGCGCCTTTGCTGATTGCTATGCCATAAATTCCCGAATGATTTCTCTCATGATCTTCTCTTCCTCAGGTGTAAGCATTTTGCTGAAATGGCTGCCGGATGCGGCAGTCTGTTTAATGCTGCTTGTGATCCGGTCGATCACCTCTTCCTGGAGAACCGGATCTGTCTTCTTTCCTGCCGGAATTTCCTCTGCCCAGGTGCGCATCTGCTCCACATAATCTGCAAGGGTGTTTATCACCAGTTCTTCTTTGTAGGAAAAGTCCAGTGCCTGGCGCAAAAGCAAAAGCGCCACCGGAAGCGTGGCTCCCACATACAGATACGTAAGGGGCAATCCCTCCTCCAGCTTCAGAACTGTGGAAAAATAAACGGCAAGTCCAAGAAGCGCTATGGATATAAGCGCCGGATACCACACCAGACGGTTCATCCTATGCAAAAGCCTGTCCCTGGTTTTCCAAAGGTTTAGCCATTTCTCTTTCAGATTCACCTTGCCTGTGATGCCCCCATTTTTACTTCCTGCTTTCCTGCTTCCAGTACTTTTTAACATTCTTCTGTAGGTGAGGTTTGTTGCCAGCATTCCAATTGCTCCCACAGCCCCAATGGCTGCCATACTGTAGAGCAATATATGCAGGTCCATGATTTTTTCCAGCATAATGTCCTCCTTCACAGATAAGCTTTAAGAACATTATACCTCTATGTACATTTATGGGAAACATAATTCGTTCGTCAAATTCCTGCCAAAGCTGCGCTTTTTCCATGTCTGCTTTGCAAATCTGACGTTTTCCCACGAGATCTCTCATCGGCAGCTGCGGCGCTGGCCAAAATACTACATACCAAACTCAAGTCATTCCATATGGCTGCTGCTTATATTACAAATGTATATGCTTTACATCTCCTGCAGCTTCGCAACCACTTTCTCGAACTGCATAAAATGAGATGCCTTTACAAGGATCGTATCACCTGTTTTCACATAAGAATCCAGATGAGCCAGAAGGCTGTTTCTGTCCGGTTCTTCAATGACAGTAAGCTGCGGATTCTTTCTTGCTTCTTTTGCAATATTTGCAGAAAGAGCCCCGGTGCAGATGCACACATCAATTCCGCACTGTGCAGCATGCTCTCCAACCTCTGCATGAAGCTGCACTTCATTTTCACCAAGCTCACCCATGTCTCCAAGAATTGCTACTCTTCTGCCGGCACCATCCTTCAGCACATCCAGGGATGCTTTCATAGACATAGGATTGGCATTGTAGCAATCATCTACGATCAGGAAACGGTCGGTCTCGATCATATGGAATCTGCCGCTGATAGCCTCCAAGGTCTCAATTCCATGGCGGATCTGCTCCAGGGTAAGTCCATAGATTCTTCCCACTGCAGTAGCTGCCAGCGCATTGTACACCATGTGACGTCCCGGCATTGGAATATCGGTCACAAAGGACTCTCCTCCCACATGAATGCGGCAGGTCATGCCTTTCAGGCCTCTGCTTACAATCTCGTCTGCATAAATATCTTTATCCGCTTCCATGCCGAAGAATACAGGCTTGATGCCCTCATATTCCTTAACCGTGCAAAGCTTGTCGTCATCACCGTTCAACACAATGTGACCATCTTTTTTCAGGTATTTGAAAATCTCGGTTTTGGCCTTCAGGACACCGTCTCTGTCGCCCAGATTTTCCAGATGGCAGGTACCGATGTTTGTGATCACGCAAGTATCCGGTCTTGCAATCTTCGCCAGGCGGGTCATCTCACCGAAATCGCTGATTCCCATTTCCAGAACTGCGATCTCATCCTCATCCCGAAGGCGGAAAACGGTCAGCGGAAGTCCCAGCTCGTTATTGAAATTTCCCTGGGTTTTCAGGGTACGGTATTTCTCCTTCAGAACGGACGCGATCACTTCCTTGGTGCTGGTCTTGCCAACACTTCCTGTGATTCCCACTACTGGGATCTGAAGCTGCTTCAGGTAAAACTCCGCAATGTCCTTCACTGCCTGAAGAGAAGATTCCACCTTAATGTATGGGAAATCTGCGTCTTCCAGAGTGCGCTCTGACAAAGTGGCGAGTGCTCCTGCTTCCATTACCTGGGGAATAAATTTATGTGCGTCCACACGCTCTCCCACAATTGGAACAAAAAGAGAGCCTGCTTCTATTTTTCTGCTGTCTGTTGTGATGGAGGAAACTTCCTGGTCCAGCTTGTCAGCCGGGCCGAAGTAAACGCCGCCGCAGACTTTGGTTATATTTTCAAGAGTCAGATTTTTCATTTTAAATTTTTCCTTACTTTATAGACTACAGTACCGGAGACAATTCCTGCCTCCGGTGCTTATGATTTTATTCGTATTTTTTCAGGGAAATACGGATCAGTTCCTCACAAAGTGTAGGATAATCCATTCCCAGTACCTTAGCTTCCTGGGGAATCAGGCTGGTTGGTGTCATGCCAGGAAGGGTATTTGCCTCAAGACAGTACATATCTCCGTTTTCTTTCATCATAAAATCCAGACGGCTGTAGCCTGTAAGCCCAAGTGCTCTGGCTGCCTTCACTGCATTTTCCTGCATCTTAGCGGTAAGCTCCGGAGAAATTTCTGCAGGACAGGTCTCAACTGTTGAACCGGCCTGATATTTATTCTTGTAATCATAAAAGCCCTGAAGAGGCGCAATCTCAATAACCGGGTAAGCCTTATCATCTACTACCGCAACTGAAAATTCGCGTCCTTTAATATACTCTTCTACAACAATGTCATCCTGGTACTGACTTGCATCCCCAAGAGCCTCCTCATATTCCTTCTGGTCATTTACAATATAAACGCCTACACTGGATCCGCCGCAGCTGGTCTTTACCACTACCGGGAAACTTAAGCCATGCTTTGCAATATCCTTCTCAAGAGCGTCTGTGGACATAGAGAAACCGCCTGGTGTCGGAACATTGTTCATCAGGAATACTTCTTTTGTAATGCGCTTATCCATTGCCATTGCGCTGCTGAGATATCCGGTTCCTGTGTAGCGGATTCCCATTAGGTCAAAGGCAGCCTGCACCTTGCCGTCCTCGCCGTTGGCGCCGTGAAGTCCCAGGAAAACAATGTCGCATGCCTCGCAGAGCTTCAGCACGTTTGGTCCGAAAAAGCTTCTGCGGGTTTTCTGCATCTCTTTGATCTGCGGGTTAAAACTCTTCATGTATTCTGCAGCTTTCTCCACATCATACTCAGCCGGGAACGGATTCTCCCAGTCTACATCCTCTACTCCGCAAAAAATATCTACCAGTATTGCTTCATGGCCTTTCTGGCGCAGTGCGCCACAGATTCCGGTACCGGAAACAATGGAAATCTCTCTTTCCGTACTGGTTCCTCCAGCCAAAACTACTATCTTCATGATTCTGCATCTCCTTGTCTGCGCTGTGCGCAATTTTGTTATGATCGACCCCATTTATCTGCGGACTTCGATTTATTCGTATACAACCACCGGCATGCCCACTTCTATATTGGCATAAATGGCTGCTGCCTTATCATACGGAACATTGATGCATCCGTGGGAACCGTCCCACTGATACATATTCCCGCCAAACTCCGTGCGCCATGTGGCATCGTGGATTCCTACATTTCCTGCAAAAGGCATCCAGTAAGTCACATTTGTCTCATAATCCTCTCCCGTAAGCACGGCCGGGGATTCCTTGGCATCCAATGCGTAGCAGCCTTCCGGCGTAGCGCAGCCGTCAATATTGGGATTGCCGCTTACAATAGGGGTATCCACAATAGGGGTGCCTTTCATATAAAAAACAAGGCGCTGGTTTGTCAAATCTATCTCTACATATGTAGAGCCAATATCATTGGTACCACGGCTGTAGCCTGAATACAGATAAACAGGCTCACGTACCTGGGTAACACCACTGTTTATAGCTTCGATCAGTGCCTTAACCTCAGCGTCCTGATCAATTACCCAGCCGTAATCGCCGCCTTTGATTTCTACTTCACGATTGTCATAGGTCTGAAAAGTTCTTGTCTGACCCATGGTATCATAAATCAGCCCTAAATTGGAAACATACTGGCGCACAAGGTTCTCGTCCAGAATCACATTTCCATCCTGATCATAGCCGAACCAGTTTTTGATCACAGTACGGTCTACTGTTTCTGTACGGTCGGCAAAATCATATGTAATGATGATATCACAAAGCTGATTCATTTTTTCACAATTAGCCTGAAGCTGTGTATCTGTACTGTATACAGAGGGCTTCAGGTAACAGCTTTCTTCTTCCAGATTCACAGAAGTCCTGCCGCGCAGCATAGCACCTGCGATCACTTCTTCTGTTTTGGTACGATCCAGGGCATTTCCTGTTACTTCAGGAATAATCTCGAAGCAATCACCTGTATCCTGAATCTGTGCATCCACAGGCTGCACAATATTATCCGCCTGCATGCACTTCAGAGTATCTACTGTCTGAGACATCATCTCAGTATTATAACTAAGAGATTCTGATATGTCGTAATTTTGATTTTGGTTAAATGCCAGAAACCAGGTGAAACGCTTCTGGTCTTTAATTAGTTTCCTGATAATTCCTGTAGAAACATAAGACAGGTCCACATCCTTTGCAGATATGGCTTCCTGTCCGTTCTTCATCGTCTTTACTGCAAGTACGTAAGCTTTTACACGCTGATCCAGAAGGCTCTCTGTATCCTCCCGGGTCATATAAGAGCAATTAAAACCATTTACCATAGAGCCAGGGAGAAAATGACTGGAAAAATAGTAAACGCCATATCCGTAAGCTCCTGCTGTGAGAAGCAAAAGCAAAACCACCAGTGAGATTACGATTTTTCTTCCTGTGCCTGCTTTTTCCTTATTTTTTGACATAGCTTCCTCCCTGACTGAATAGATAGAAGATTTCATTCACATGCCAGACCTTATGCAATCTGGCACTTTTACAGTCTATGCAAGGTTACACGCTAAAATCCTCGTATAACGCAAGGTTTACTATTAACCCAGAAGCTTCTCTACACTTACAAGCTTCACGCAAAGCACGAATACCTGTGCCGCTTTGCCCAGATCTTCCAGTGTAGGGAAAGACGGTGCAATACGGATATTAGAGTCTTTCGGATCTTTGCCGTATGGGTAGGTTGCACCTGCACCAGTAAGAACTACGCCTGCTTCTTTTGCTTTTGCAACGATTGCTTTTGCGCAGCCGTCTAAGGAATCAAAGGAAATGAAGTATCCGCCGTGAGGCTTTGTCCACTCACCGATTCCAAGTCCGCCAAGCTCTTTGTCCAGAGTATCCAGTACAAGCTCAAATTTCGGGCGGAGAATGTCTGCATGTTTTCTCATGTGTGCATGAAGTCCCTCAAGATCCTTAAAGAATCTCACGTGACGAAGCTGATTCAGCTTGTCATGTCCGATTGTCTGAATCTGCATATAGTTGCGGAAATCATCCAGGTTTGCCTTAGAAGCTGCAACAGCTGCGATACCGGAGCCTGGGAAGCTTACCTTGGAAGTGGAGGTGAATTTGTAAACAAGGTCCGGATTTCCGGCTTTCACACACTCACCGAGAATCTCAACAAGAAAATCCTGATTGTCATCATAAAGATGGTGGATGCTGTATGCATTATCCCAGTAAATACGGAAATCAGGTGCAGCTGGTTTCAGTCTTGCAAAACGCTCTACAGTTTCCTTGGAATAGGTATAGCCCTGCGGGTTGGAATATTTCGGTACGCACCAGATTCCTTTGATTGCGTCATCTTCGCTTACCAGTTTCTCTACCATGTCCATATCCGGTCCCTCCGGAGTCATAGGTACGTTAATCATTTCAATTCCAAAGAACTCTGTAATCTTGAAATGACGATCATATCCTGGTACCGGACAGAGGAATTTCACCTTGTCAAGCTTGCACCACGGAGTGTTTCCCATTACACCCTGAGTCATGGAACGTGCAATACTGTCGAACATAACATTCAGGCTTGAGTTTCCGTAAATGATAATGTGTTCCGGGTCTACCTCTGACATCTCTCCAAGAAGACGTTTTGCTTCCGGAATACCGTCGATTACACCATAGTTACGGCAATCAACTCCTGTTTCACATTTCAGGTTGGAATCGCCCTTCAGAACATCCATCATTTCCATGGAAAGATCCAGCTGTGCATTACTTGGTTTTCCTCTTGACATGTCAAGTGCAAGTCCCTGTGCTTTGATCTCTTCAAACTCTTTGTCCAGCTCTTTTTTCAGTGCCAGAAGCTCATCATGATTCATTTCGGTATATTTTTTCATAAATTCCTCCTTTGGCCAATGCCTGTTTGGTGTATCCTCCTCGTATATCCTGTCCATTTTAGTATGCTAAAGTGGCTGTTGTCAAGTGTTTTGACCGATTTTCATTACTTTCCCCATGTCTTCCCCAAAACCGCATATTTGCCATAACAGGCATGTTACTGGTTTCGGTACTGCTCCGGTGTAATTCCTTCCATTTTCTTGAATACACGGAAAAAATATTTTGCATTCTCATAACCCACAGCCTGCGCGATCTGGTAGGTCTTTTTATCTGTTTTTTTCAGCATTTCTTTGGCATGGCTGATTCGCACCTGATTTACATAATCCACAAAGCTGGTTCCGGTACGTGCTTTAAATGCGGAGCTTAGGTAACTGCGGTTCAGGCGAAACAGGGAGGCCACAAATTCCTGGGTCAGATCTTTTTCATAATGAAAATCCACATAATTTTTTATGTTCTCCAGAATGTCTTTTTCTGAGTAGAAACCGACACTTTCAAAAGCCATGGACATATTTCTGAAAAAGCGCTGAAAATATTCCTCCAACTCTGAAAAGCTGAATATAAAATTCAGATTTGTGATCAAATTCAGACTGGTGGCTGTGCTTTTGTGTATCTGCATATCTTTTGGAAGGGATTTTTTCAATGTCTCTGTAATTTCCAGACAGTAATCCTTGGCATCCTTTAAGCGGCATTTTTCATTCCTGGCAAAATAATGAAACAATTCCGGAAATACCGTTTCCATTTCATCTTTTTTTCCCGACTCAACCAGGAAAAGAAACAGTTCCAGCTTGGGCCACTCTAATACGCAGCCATTTTCCTTATTTTCCGCATAAAATACATAATTGACTTTCTGTTCCAGGGTCATCTGGTTCATAGCCTCTGTAGTTTCCAGAAAGGCTTTGTGAAGCTCCCCAAGAGACTTGTGGACACCGCTGATTCCATAGAAAGGATGCCCACTGATGCTTTTGAAAAAATCATCCAGCATATTCTTTATATCCATAATCTCTCTTTGCAGTACACTTTTTTCTTTTGGAAAAGCAAGGAGCAAAAAACACATATTTTCTGTATGATCTCTGGTAAACAAAACTGTCTGTACATCCAGATCCCGGGTTAAAAGAAATTCTGACAGTACCTTTTCATCCAGTTTTTCCTGCATAGTAACCGTCAGCAGCACATACTGGCTGCCATTTTGTATTTCTCTTGCTTTTTGTGAAGTGAGACCTGAAACATCCCTGTCTGTTCCAAACAATACATTTCTCAGAATCTGTCTGTCATACTCGTATTTCAGCTTTTCCTTTTCCGCCTCATCCAAAGTTATTTTTTCCTGCAGTGTTTCCCTGCTCTGCAGCAGTTCCACTGCTTTATCCACTGCACTGCACAAAGCTTCCCTGCTGAATGGCTTCACAATATAATCCAGGGTCTTGGCGCGCAGGGCTTCCTTTGCGTAATCGAAGTCTTTGTAGCCACTAATTACAATAATATATTTTTCCGGATACTGAGTGGAAAGGACCGGCAAAAGCTGGGTTCCATCCATGATTGGCATTTTCATATCCGTAATAACAAAATCAGGATCCTTTTCTTCGATTTGCTCCAGCGCAGCTTTTCCGTTGGAAGCCTGTGCAACACATTGAATCCCCGGATAATTCTCCAGCTTTTTCAGAATTCCCCGTCGGATCAATGGCTCATCATCAATCACAACATATGTATACATATCATCCACTCCATTCCCTTTTACGCTTCCTCTTTTGTTTCTTCTGCTAGCTCCGGAATCTTAATCTGTACAGTTGTGCCACATCCCTGCTCACTCTTAACAGAAAGACCATAGTCTTCTCCATAATATAGCCTGATACGGGCATTGATGTTCTTAAGGCCAATGCTTTCATTGGCATGCTGGCTTAGTTCCCCGAATTTCGGCTTCTCTTCCAGAAGCTTCTGAAGCTGTTCCAGAGTCTCTGACGCCATTCCTACACCATCATCTTTCACTGTAAAATATATAATTTTGTTTTCCTTCCTAGCAGATAAATAAATAGAACTTCCTGCATTACAATGAAGCAGACCATGATACAGGGCATTCTCCACCAGAGGCTGAAGAATCAGCTTCAGAATACGGCAAGAGTACAATTCTTCCGGTACATCCATCTCAAAGCGAAATCCATTGTCAAAGCGGATCTGCTGAATGGCAACAAAGTTCTTCACATGAGCCAATTCTTTCTCCAATGTCACCAGCGCCCCTTTTGTTTTGATACTATAACGGAACATATCTCCAAGAGCCAGTGCCATAACAGAAATGTCTTCTGCTCCTTCAATCTCTGCCAGACTGTTGATTGCTTCCAGAGTATTATAAAGGAAGTGGGCATTGATCTGAGATTCCAGTGCTTTCATCTGGGTGTCCATCAGGATCATTTTGTTTTCGTACTCGGATTTAATGTAGCGATTGTTTTCCTCCAGCATGGTCTGATATTGATTGTACAAGGTCCCGATCTCATCTGTACGATTCATATAAGGAGACTCCACAGCTCTGTTCTTTTCCCTGGTATGGGCCATAATATGACTCAGTGCTGTAATTGGTTCTGTGAGATATCTGGCAAGAAAATAAGCCAGAACAATAAACAGAATCAAAAATACCACCAGCACAAAAAGCATTAAGGACAAGGTCACCCTGAAATCAGCAGCCAGCCCTGCTTTGTCAAAAACTGCGGTCAAAGTCACACCCTCTCCTGCGATTTCCTGATTGTATTCTATTTTGTGACTTTCCTTATTAGTTTCAGATGAATTCTCCCAGTCAAAAGGATTTCTTTTATACAGAATTTCGTTCTCTCGTTTAATCACGAATTCCGTTGCTTCCGGCAGTACATTTACCGTATCCAGAGAAAAAATTTCCTGAGAACAGTTGATGTAGAGAACGCCCAGGAAATCTCTGGAATACACATCATACACGCACATAGAAAAAGAAATGGAGGGAGTGTCATTCAGCAGATAATCCCGTTCCTTCACTCCGTCTACATAAATTTTACCCTCCAGCTCCAGCGTCTTTTCATACCAGTCTTCTCCCGCCGGATCATAATCACTCCTTACATCCACACCATTTCCATAGCCTTGTCCCAACACTACCTTCGATGGCGTAAAGATAAAGATTCCATTGATATTTTCTGTAGAAAAAACAAAATTCTGAAAAATGTACTTCATTTTTTTGTTGGCTTCATAAATATCCTGGTCACTGTGTTCAGAATTCGGATCTGCAAATTTCCCAAGCTCCTGTAAAATAGTTTCTTCATTGGGCGAAGTATATTGTACCAGTTCCAGAATATGCTGCATACTGCCAAAAACAGAATCCGTCTCTTGCACAGCCTGCTCCATAATTTTGGAAGATGTCTCTGTAATCTGTGAATTGGATAAATTGATATAGTGGTTATATGCAATATAGGAAAAAAGAAACAGCGGCACCACTGCCAGTGCGGAAAAGATAAGAAAAAAGCGATATTTCAATTTCATATGGAAATCCTCTTTTCGTTTCGAAGCTGTAGTTTACAAATCTTCAGACACTATTTATACTGTAAGATATGGGAACATCATACCATGTCTTCATCAAATTTGGTAGTGAAAGGATGCAATATGAAAAAAATCACTAATTATATTCTCAGCGTTCTTCTCTCGGGCAGCCTGCTTTCAGCTTCCCTGTTTTATACTGCGCAAACCACCAGTGCTGCTTCTGATAAAACTACAAAACAAAAATCACCTTTATGGAAAGCGGAACCGGAAACTATGCGGATGTAAGAAAACAGTCTCTGGAGGCTCAGCTTCTGGATGATTTTCCAGACATTGAGATTATTGTGGAGGCTTACCCGGAAGAGCAGTACTACAGCATTTTAAACACACGACTAAGTATGGGAGAAGGTCCGGATTTCTTCAATATACAGCCCAACTGGGCAGGCCCCAATGCAGTTCAGAAGCTAGCTCCTGCCGGATATCTGGAGCCATTGGATGACCTGGCGGTTATTCAGAATGCAGACGAAGCTGATACGGAATCTGTTACATGGAATGGACATACCTACTCTCTTAATCGTTTTTCCATGATTCTATGCACTTATTATAATAAGAGTATTTTTGAAAAGCTTGGGCTTTCCATTCCTCAAAACTGGGCAGAATTTCTGAATATGTGTGAAAAGCTGAAAAATGCCGGAATTACACCTGTTATTTCTGGAAATAAAGATTCCTATGCTCTCCAATTCGGGCTTTATCAGATTGCAGCAAATCAGGTCTATTCGGAAAACCCGGACTTTAATACCCAGCTTGCTGACGGAACAGCTTCCTTTTCAGACCCTGGCACCTGGGATAAGGTCATTGACCAGTATCTCCTTCTTTATAAAAATAATTACGTGGAGGCTCATTCCCTTACAATGAGTTCTGCTGAAGCAATTAGGCGTTTTTGTAATGGAGAAGCTGCAATGCTTTTCAGCGGCAATTTTAATTACTCTACTTTATTAAACGCCTTAGGAGAAAACCTGGGAGCCTTTCCTCTTCCAGCCAACGATCAGGATCAGCCCCTTTGCACTGTTGTCTCCAAAAGCGGCGGAACTGCCATTTATTCAGGAAGTCAGCACATTGAATTATGTAAAAAAATCTTCGAAAAGCTTTATGAACCTACAAATGACACGCTTTCCAGTGAAGATGAAATCTGGAAGGTTTTCCATGACCTGAAAGAGAAAGGACATTTCACTATAAACTGTAATCAGGGCTGGAAGGGCGATGTGGAATGGGCTTTGGAGGACGGCGTTTCCAGAAAAATTGGCGGAGCTGCAATTTCTGTGAACTATATCACTTCCATGATGCAAACAGCTTATGAAAATGGATAAAGATAAGAACCTAAAAATTGTATACCAAATAAAAATCAAAAAGAGACCCTTCGTTTATTATAATAAAATCATCAAATAAATAAACGGAGGGTCTTTATGAAAAGAAGGAATATTGTTCAAAAAGGCGTAACATTTGCTCTGACCGCAGCAATGGCTGGAAGCAGCTTCGTTTCTGCATTTCCAGTATTAGCTGCAGAGGATGATTCCAAGAGCATTGTGGCACTGACCACAGATGGTCTCACCAATCCACTTGGTGTAGACACCCTGACACCTGTTTTCACCTGGCAGATGGAATCCGGCAAAACCGGCGCAAGCCAGAGTGCTTACCAGATCACGGTAATGGATATGGACGGAAATACTGTGTGGGACAGCGGTGTGGTAGAAAGCGGCGAATCCACTAATGTTAAATATAATGGAGAAGAACTTCAGCCAAAGACTGAATACCAGTGGAAGGTTGCTGTTACTGATGAGGACGGCAGCACATGGGAATCTGATGTAAATACATTCGAAACCTCTTTCCTTGATACTACCTATGATTCCTGGGGTGATGCGAAATGGATTGGCTCTTCCAAAAAGAATCTGGATGCAGCTGCTGCAAATCTCTTTGACATGCACGTAAACGTAACCATTCCTGAAGGAAGTACAAAAGCCTCTGTAATCTTAGGCGCAAACGATTTCCGCCTTCAGAATAAGGCAATGAACGTCTGGAACAAGGAAAATGAGAATTACTTCCGCTACGAGATTGACATCTCGGACCCGGAAAATCCAAAATTAAACATTTATGTAGTTGGTATGCCGGCTGCTGTCAACGAGCTTGATGAAAATGGCGAACCTGTCATGGTAGAAAGCTGGGGTGGACTTAAGCCTTCCATTATCAGCCAGGAGGAAGAAAATGCAGCAGATGAACCAGATGCTGTCGTAAATATCCCGGCAGAGGTATTCGAAGGAAAATCTTTAAACGATCCGATTTCCTTACGTCTGTGGACTAACCAGTGCAACCAGGTAAGTGCTTCCATGAACGATGTGGATGTAGATGCAGGACGCCAGCTGAATCCCCTTGGCGGTGATCACAACTCCAATACCTTCCCGAACCTGAATTCCATCGGTTTCGCTGTAAACGCAGGCGAGACAGCTTATTACAATGGGCTTGCAATTGATATGTTCGGTGACAATGATGATAATGTTGTTCTTTTTGATAAGACAACAGGTGCAACCTACAGCATTTTCGAAGGTCTTGACGGTGTAACTGTAGACTCTTCTGAAGATAAAATTACAGTAGAGGGCGGCGAGAACGGTACTCTGGTTTACGCAGATCCTTCTGATGGCGCATCTCCAATGGTAAGAACGCAGTTCTCTACCAATGACAAAGAAGTAGCAAGTGCACGAATGTATGTAAGTGCACAGGGTACTTATGAAATGTTTATCAATGGTGACAAGGTAGGCAATGGTCTCTTTAATCCGGGAAATGAAGAATATTCTACCTATATGCCATATCAGGTTTATGATGTAACGGATCTGCTTCAGACTGGCGACAACGCAATCGGTGTTCAGATGGGTCAGGGCTGGTGGAGCGGCGAGCTGAACTATACCACCGGTGACTACAACTACTATGGACCATATCAGGCAGTTATGGCCCGTATGGATATCACCTATACAGATGGAACTACAGATACCATCGTAACAAACGAAGATGACTGGACTGTTTCCACAGAAGGTCCTGTGAAATCAGAATCCCATTACAATGGTGAAAGATATGATGAACAAACTGCTGAGAAATATGAAGGCTGGACAACTGCTGACTACACAGAATCTGAGGACTGGGAAAAACCGGTTGTACATGAGCCAAGAATGAATGACTTTAGCTTCGTAGTCCGCTACGACGAAGAAGCCTCTGTTGTAAAAGAACTGGATGTAAAAGAGGCCCTTGGAGAATCCAAGGAAGGCTCCGGATCTTACATCTATGATATGGGTGAGAACGTAATCGGTGTTCCGCATATCACTATCCCTGCTGACTATGTGGATCCAGGCAGCACAGTTACTGTTCGTTATGCAGAAATCCTTTATCCGGACCTTCCGGAGTATCAGGAAGACGGACTTGTAGGAACCATGATGGTAGAAAACCTTCGTGCGGCTCTTTGTACAGATTTCTTTATTGCCGGTGAAGGTGATCAGGAATTTGAGCCTCATTTCACCTTCCATGGCTACCGCTACATTGAGATCAGCGGACTGAAGAAGGAGCTTCCTGCTGAAAACATTAAGACAGAAGTAATCTCTTCCGTAAACATGACAGCTACCTACGACAGCTCCAATGAGAACGTAAACCGTCTGTTTAAAAACGTACAGAACTCCCAGACAAGCAACTTCCTTTCCCTGCCAACTGACTGCCCGCAGAGAAATGAACGTCTTGGATGGACTGGTGATGCACAGGTATTCTCCATGGCAGCATCTTACAACGCAGATGTTTACAATTTCTACAGAAACTGGCTGAAATCTCTGCGCGCAGTTCAGCGTAAGGATGGTTCCCTTCCGGTATATGCTCCTACAGCTGAGCCTCAGGAAGATGAATTTGGCGGACGCGGATTCTCCGGTGTTTCCTGGGATGCAGCCCTTACCGTGATTCCTTATAACATGTACATGCAGACCGGCAACCCAATCATCATCGAAGATAACTTAGACGCTATCGATCACTATCTTGACTACCTTGACAGCTATGATATGAGCGAAGAGTTTACACACCTTACCAGCAGAACCGGTATCCTTGCAGACTGGCTGTCTGTTGACTCCACCGATGCAGGCCTTATCAACAACGCCGTTTATGTATACCTGATCGGTCTTGCAAGAGACATGGCAGAGGTTGTTGGAAACACAGAGCTTCATGACAAATATGCAGCTCAGTACGATCTTGCAAAAGAAGAGTGGAACGCTTGCTACGTAGAGGCAGATACCTGCAGACTTTATACCAAGACAACTACTGACGCTGACGGCAACCAGCTTGATGAGCCGGAAATTACATATTATGACACGGAAGCAGCTTATGCTACCCCTCTCCGTTATGGTGTATTCAACGAAGAAAACGAAGCAAAAGCAGTTGAAAACTATGTAGAAACTGTAAAAGCAGCAAACTACACTATTACATCCGGATTCTCCGGAACCCCGAACCTTGTTCCTGTACTGACCAAATATGGTTATGTCGATGATGCTTACAAGCTGTTCGAGCAGACAGATTACGCATCTTGGCTGTATCCGGTAACTCAGGGTGCAACCTCCATCTGGGAGCGTTGGAATTCCTACACTGTAGAGGGCGGCTTCAATGGAAACAACTCCATGAACTCCTTCAACCACTTCTCTCTTGGTGCAATCTCTGAGTGGATGATGTCCTATCAGCTTGGTATTACAAGAGAGGATGGACAGGCTGGTTATAAGAGCTTTGTATTACAGCCTACAGTTGGCGGTACCTTCACATATGCAAACGGATCTTATGAGTCCAACTATGGAACTATCGAAAGTGGATGGACTGCAAAGGACGGTGCTATGGAAACCTACACAGCTACTGTTCCTGCAAACACAACTGCTACCCTTTATCTTCCAATCTCAGAAGAGCAGGCAAAGGCCACAACCGCTCCGGAAGGTGCAGCTTTCGTAGAAATGACAGAACACAATGGAACCATCTGTGCAGTTTATACACTGGAGTCCGGAAGCTATGCGTTCACAATTGGTGCTTAACAGCTATACGAAACAAATAACAGGCTGACAGCCTGAAATAACAGGATCCCGCAGAGAGCATGAACAAAAATCATGGGCTTCTGCGGGATATTTATTATACACGACAGTTTTTTATTTTCCCTCCCTGATTTCTTTTTCTGCTAAAAAAGTCTAACAAAATTGACGTGATTCGTGTTTTCTGCTATCATAAAAATGTTATAGATGCTTCACAACACAAAGCATCTGTGAATCATTAATATAGAACAATCTAATGAATCAATAAATAAAGAATGAGGTAAACAGAATTATGTGGATTGCAAATGGCTGGAAAGAATATGAAGTAATTGATACTTCCTGCGGCGAGAAGCTGGAGCGATGGGGAAACTATCTCCTTGTGCGTCCGGACCCGCAGGTAATCTGGGATACCCCCAAGACAGAGCCGGGATGGCGTAAGATGAACGCCCATTATCACCGCAGCTCCAAGGGCGGCGGCGAATGGGAGTTTTTTGATCTGCCCCAGCAGTGGGATCTCCATTATAAGGATCTGACCTTCCATCTGAAACCCTTTAGCTTCAAGCACACAGGACTTTTCCCGGAACAGGCCGTAAACTGGGACTGGTTTGGCGACAAGATCCGTAAGGCAGGAAGACCCATCAAGGTTCTGAATCTTTTTGCCTACACAGGTGGGGCTACTCTTGCAGCAGCTGCTGCCGGAGCTTCTGTCACACATGTGGATGCTTCTAAGGGTATGGTCACATGGGCTAAGGAAAATGCCGCAGCAAGCGGTCTTGCAGACGCTCCTATCCGCTGGCTGGTGGATGACTGCGTGAAATTCGTTGAGCGTGAGATCCGCCGTGGAAATCATTATGATGCAATCATTATGGACCCACCTTCCTACGGAAGAGGACCCAAAGGCGAGATCTGGAAGATCGAGGATGCCATTCATCCGCTGGTGAAGCTCTGTACCAAGATTCTCAGCGATGACCCTCTGTTTTTCCTGATCAATTCCTACACCACTGGACTTGCGCCGGCTGTACTGACTTATATGCTGGCAACTGAAATGAAGAAATACAACGGCCACGTAGATTCCCAGGAGATCGGCCTTCCAGTGAAGTCCAACGGACTGGTTCTGCCCTGCGGTGCTTCCGGACGCTGGGAAGCAAAGTAAAAATTAACCAAAAATCTCACGCTCTTTTTTCAGATATTTTCCATTGAATGTGATAATTTTTCGCATTATAATCACAGTAAAAAGGAGCGTGATTTTTATGTCCGAAAAGACAAATACAGACAGCAAACTCCCTTACACCTGCACCTCTGCTTATGACCGTGAAGCATGTAAGGGCTGCGTCTGTTCCACCTGCTATGAGCAGGAATTCTGTGACAGGTGCAGCACCTGTGAGAAGCAGTCTAAGCGCAAAGAGCGCTGCAATGCTTACGAGGGAGCATATAACTACTAGAGCCTGTTTGAGAGGTTCTAAAGAATGCCCAGATGGCTCTAAACTAAAATAAGTCTGAATACAGCTTTCCGATATTTCGGATATGGGAACTGTACTCAGACTTATTTTTTCGGCCTTTCCAGATAGCCCTACACTATTTTACAGGGTTATCTGGCTAAGTTTTAGTTTATCTTATACAAAATTGGCTTAGCATCCAGCCTTGGCAGCTTTCTCCTTCTGTCTCTCATCCCAGAGCTGGTCGGCTCTTTCTTTCCAGCATGCTGCGTACTTGTCGCACTTACCGCAAAGGTGATCAGCGCTCTCCGGGGACTGGAGGTCTGTGGATTTGGCACCGGTCTCTTCAACCAGTCTGCGCAGGATTTCCGGGTTCTCCAGCATTGGACATGGACGGAACATGTTCTCGTTGAATGGCTGGTTGTCATGATATGCCTGGAAGATCGGGCTCTTCAGTGCATCCAGTAAGGAAGTATCCTTGATGTTGCAGTTTGAATAATGGATAAATACGCAAGGCTCCACATCACCGTTTGCGTTAATGTGCAGATAATGTCTTCCTCCTGCAATACATCCATGAACAAACTCTGCGTCATTCTGGAAGTCAAGGGTGAAGATTGCTTTTGTGCTTCTGTACTGGCGGATCGCACGGTACATTTTCTCACGCTGATCCGGTGTAAGAAGAAGCTCCGGTGAAGCATCGTTTCCAACTGGCATGTAGTGGAAGAACCATGCAAATAATGCACCGCAGTCAACCAGCTTGTCAAAATATTCCTCGCTGCTGACACTGTCTACATTGGCACCTGTATAACAGGTAGAAACACCAAATGGAAGTCCTCTGTCTTTGAGCAGCTTCATTGCATGCATAACCTTCTGGTAGATTCCCTCTCCACGGCGTCCGTCGTTGGCTTCCTCAGAACCCTCCAGGCTAAATGCCGGAACGAAGTTTTTCACTCTTAAGATCTCATCACAGAATTCCTCATCGAAAAGGGTTCCGTTTGAGAAGGAAAGGAACTCGCAGTCCGGATGCATCTCGCAGAGCTTGATCAGGTCTTTCTTGCGGACGGTTGGCTCACCGCCTGTATAAATATACATGTAAACACCCAGCTCTTTGCCCTGACGGATAATGGAGTCGATGGTCTCCAGATCCAGATTCAGCTTGTGACCGTACTCTGCTGCCCAGCATCCTGTGCAGTGCAGATTACAGGCACTTGTAGGATCCAGAAGGATTGCCCACGGAACGTTGCAGTTGTTCTCTTTGGCAACCTCTTCCTGTCTTGCACTTCCCTTTAAGCTGGCGTTTACAATAAAGTTCTGGAAAAATACTTTACGAACACCAGGATCCAGCTGATACAGATTCATGATCAGCTTATACCAGTTGCTGTTTGTATCCTGAATCGCATTACGAATGGCATCCCTCTGCCCCTTGTACCAGTCCTGGGGAGTGAATTTATCAACCAGCTCCATCAGCTTCGGAATGTTTGTCTCCGGATCTTTTTCCAGATATTCTAATGCTTTTGTTACTGCACCTTCCATAGCGGCCTGTTTTGCCTTATCAATCAGTTTCATAATGCTCCTCCTTTGTTTAAGCTATGATACAAATCCCATGAACATGTATTTTTCATGGAACCTATTTCCTTAAATTCTATGTAACGTGGCTGATTCTTTCGCCGCAGGTTACTTTCATGAAATTTCCTTGTATTCTTCCTCGCAGACTACATCGCCGTTTCCCCGGATTTTCACCGTATAGACAGCTACGCACAGCTTCAGGATACCTTCCAGCAGAAAACCGATTCCGGTAAAGATCACCGTCATCTTCGCGCCCCCTGCAGGATCAATGAGAAGAATCATTCCGAACACGCCAGTCACAACGGCAATGATCAAAATTCCCCACCACAGTTTCAGCCCGAATTTTTTCGCTTCTACTGACATCTGGATACGAAGCAGCGCATCTGCCAGGATCACTAACCCGAAGATTACAAAAATCAGGCGAAGAATGGATTCCCTTCTCACCAGAATCAGAATTCCAATGGCAATCATCAGAATCCCAAATCCCAGATCAAACTGAAAAGCCAGACAGTAGAAATCTCTGGAAAAATAGCCGATAATCTTAATGATCCCATCTGCAATAAATAAAATTCCTGCAAGCACGCAGATTATTTTCATTGCTTCTGTGGGGTTCACCATGAGAAAAATACCCAGTGCGCAGAAAATAACTGCCATTACAATATAGCCATTCCTTGCTATTTTCAAAGTACCTGAAGAATTCATACAGATCCTCCTTTCTGTCTTCCTCTGCTTTTCATGCCCCATTATAATGAGAAATTTTCCCAAAAGAAACGGACAAAAAAAGAACTGTGTCTGAAATTCAGACACAATTCCCGATTTGTCTAATTGAGAATTTCACTCATTTTTATGTATCGCAATGCGTGTAACTGTGAAGCTACTGGCCAGTTACCTGTCAGATAATTTTCAGCTGAGCCGGCTTGGCTCCTGCTGCTTTCTCCAGGGTTTGCTCAAAGGTATTGCCATATAATGCCCGGATCTTCACTGCATACTCTGTAAGGTCATAAGACATTCTGTGATTCATCCAGTCCAGCACAACACCTGTCATCACACATTTGTAAAAATGCATGAGAACCTTTACCTCTTCTTTTTCCAGAATTTCCTTGTCGAAATTGTGCTTTGCATACTGGTTTACAATATACTCACACATCTTATCCAATGCATCTATAAAATTCTCTCTTTGAATAGAACAGTAAATGTGAAGCATGGCCTTCCGATTCTCACCGATCAGCTTCACCAAAACATCCAGGCATTCCAGAACGGAATCCACCTCTACCGGACGCTCAAATGCCTTATCCACCTCCCGCTTCAGCGCGGATTCTACTACATCTGAAATATCTCGAAAATGATAATAAAATGTATTACGGTTCACCCCGCAGCGCTCTACAATATCCTTAACTGTAATCTTCGCCAGCGGCTTCTCATTGAGCAGTTCAAATAATGTTTTGATAATAATTTCTCTTGTAAAACTGGACATTTCCTCACCTGTCGCTAATTAAAAATGCAGCCGCCTGCTGCCTTAAATCTCCCATTTCCTGCCGGATATGGTGCAGTTTTCACGGCTTGTTAAGTTATTATCACAGATTATGCCACAAACCTTTCAAAAAAGCAAGCGCGGCCGCTATTGAATTTTTTCAGAAATTATGTTGCATTTGCCTCTTGTTTCCACTACACTCATAAAGTGGTCTGCCTCACAATTCCGGAGCCTTTTTTCAAACATACTCTCATGTGGGGCTTTTAATAAGAAATTCTTAAGATTTTACCCCTTTCATCTTAAAAATTGTCTGGTAACTTATAAAGCACAGGGGAGGTGAAAAAGAAAGTGGCAGCAATTCTTGTTTGTGATGACGATAAAGAGATCGTGGAGGCCATCAGCATCTATCTGGAGCAGGAGGGACATCAGATTCTGAAGGCTTATGACGGCCAGCAGGCACTTTCCATTCTGGAAAAGGAGAAGGTGGATTTGCTGATCATTGATGTGATGATGCCAAAGCTTGACGGGATCCGTGCTACCTTGAAGATTCGTGAGGAGCATGCGCTTCCGATTATTATTCTTTCCGCGAAATCTGAGGATGCGGATAAGATTCTTGGGCTGAATGTGGGGGCAGATGATTATGTAACCAAGCCTTTTAGCCCGCTGGAGCTAATCGCCAGGGTGCGATCACAGCTTCGCAGGTATACACAGCTTGGAGCGGCCGTTTCCAGGGAAAGCCAGCATGTTTATACAACCGGAGGCCTTATGGTGAATGACGACCGGAAGGAAGTGCTGGTTGACGGGGACGCGGTGAAGCTTACGCCCATTGAGTACAATATTCTGCTTCTTCTTATTAAGAATCAGGGACGAGTATTTTCCATTAATCAGATTTATGAAAATATCTGGAATGAGGAGGCGATTGCGGCGGATAATACCATCGCGGTACATATCCGGCATATCCGGGAAAAGATTGAAATTAATCCTAAAGACCCGCGGTATTTGAAGGTTGTATGGGGACTGGGGTATAAAGTAGAAAAAATTTAGTGGTTTCCCGGACGCGCTTGGACAGTGGGTATTCCACGCAGGTCGGGTAGGCGCTCCGGCGAACTAACTGCTAACTGCGACTAAATCTCTCAGGAGAGCCTTCGAGATTAAGTCTTCGTAAGCAGTGGATTTCACCTGCACTAAGAGCGCACCTGAAATGACCTGCTTAGGAATACCCACTGCCCAAACGCTGCGAATTGACTAAAACTACTTAATATATAATACAGCGGAGACGCTATGAAGAAAGGGGTTATAGAATATGAAGAAGAAAAAATGGTACCGCAGTGTGTCCATGAAGGGGACTCTGCTGGTTTTACAGTATTTGCTGCTGGGGGCGATTATTTTCTGCGGGGTGATGTTTCTGTCACTGGAAATGCAGGGGCTTCGGGTTTCGGACTCGGGGAAGGAGTATGTGGATTCCCAGTCATTTACTAATAAGTTTTATAACGCTTCCATAGATGTGGCACATGCAATTTCGGGAACATTTACCTATGGCAGCTTTGAGGAAGATACCGAAGAACAAGCCGCTTCCTCATCATCTCCTGGTAATAATTCCACGGACAATACTGTGAATTCTGGAGCGGTTTCTGCTGACAGCCGCGTTGTAGATCTAAGTGAGGTGGCAACGGATAAAGCAATTTCCTTCACCAACACTTCCGGACTTGCCTACTCTCTTTCTGATTTAAAAGCATGGGCACAGATCCAGGGGTATGATTCTGAAAGCGCAGCTCCCATTGTAGTCTGCCACAAGGCTTCCTCTTCTGAGGATTCCGTCTCACTTCCTATGGAATATTATTACGCAGAGGATTTCCTGAAAAAAATTAATTCAGGGGAATTTGCACTTTCTGTCTACGCGGATATTGATGATTCCGGGAATCAAACATGGTTTACTTACCAGGAACCAGATGAATTTGCAGAAGATGATACCAGTGATTACAAGAAATCCATTATCGAGGGTATCACAACTGCCATTCGCTTTGGGGATCTGGATCCGGACTTTTACTCCAATATCCAGGTGAAATCAAAAGATGGCACCACCCTTTATGATCAGATTTATTCCTATCAGGGTTACTACCATCTCACAGAGTACTTTGCCCCACAGGGTGCAGACAGTCTTCTGGATGTGCTGAATTCCAATGCCAAATGGAACAACGGTATTGACGAAGCATTTGAGGATCTTTATACCGTTCTTTCTCAGATTACTGTTTACAATGATATGAAACAGGAGTTGGACGCTTACGCACAGGGGCTGTCCAACATGAGCTACCTCTATATCAACGAGGACACAGGCAGAATACTTTCCAATGACAGCGCCCTTGTAAAAGAATTAGATTACAAGAATTCAAAAAGTGCCGGCAGCACAGCTGCAGGCTCCCAGAATTCCACAACTAGCAGCACCACCGCTATCGACTACTATCAGAACCTGCGTGCACTCCTGGATTCCAAGGAGGATATTTCCTATACACTGTTTCAGGCCCAGCCAGACGGATTTGTCAGCAACCTGAATGGACTTAATATCCGTGATACCTTTCCAGGCAATGACATTTCTGCAGACAGCTGGAAGGAACGGCTGCTGGACATGCTTCCTAAAGTAACTGGCAACTATATTTTCGCAGCTTATGTAAACCAGGAGCTGCCTGTCTCCGATGTCTTTTCTTCTGGAAAATCATTTTTTGATTCTTATTCCAAATATACAAGACCTGTATTTGGGATTGGAATTTTGTGCATCCTGCTTTTTGTGGCTTCCTTTGTATTTCTTACCGCAATTGCAGGCAGAAAAAGTACAGACGGGGAACTGCACCTTTGTTTCTTTGACCGCTGGCCCACTGAGCTTTCTGCCTTCCTTATAGTGATTGCCTGGCTTCCGGTTATTGCCTTTGGCCCGTCCCATCTGCCAATTGCAAGTTACCAGATTGCATGGCTGCAAAGACTGATGATTTTCGGTCTTTACACCTTATTCTGGTTCCAGATCGGCTATCTTAGCCTGGTAAGAAGAATCAAGGCAAAGCAGCTGTGGAAAAACAGCATCCTGAGACGGCTTCTTCTCCTGCTTGTAAAAATCATCAAAAAAGCCGCTCACAAAATCCGCACTCTGGCTGATTTCTACTCCAGAAATACAATAGCCAGATTAAAGGTAACCTTTGCATTCCTGCTCTTTGTTTTCCTAAAATACTTCATCTGCGCAGTAGTTCTTGACAGCGAGCTTTTGTTCTTTGGCTTCAGTTTCCTGGTGGATCTCTTAATCCTGGGATTTGGCATAACAAAAGCTTATCACCGGGAACAGATTCTAAAAGGACTGAAGGAAATCTCCGGCGGAAATCTCCAGTACAAAATCCCTCTGGACAAGCTGTCCAGTGATGACAGGCGCATTGCAGAATACATCAATAATATAGGAAGCGGACTTGACGCAGCTGTGGAAAACAGCGTGAAAAACGAGCGCATGAAAACCGAGTTGATCACCAACGTTTCCCATGACCTGAAAACCCCACTGACTTCCATTATCAGCTACATTGACCTTCTCAAGCGTGAGAATTTCACAGACCCGAAGGTGCTGGAATACCTGGATATTCTGGAAGCGAAGGCAGCCCGCCTGAAGGTGCTCACAGAAGATGTGGTAGAGGCTTCCAAGGCGAGCACCGGAAACATGACCTTAAACATGACGGATATTGATTTCGTGGAAATGCTTCATCAGGTGATTGGAGAATTCGAGGAACGGTTCGAGGAACATCACCTCACTATGATGGTACATTTCCCGGACGAGCCCTCTGTGATTCATGCAGACGGACAAAGAATGTGGCGTGTGCTGGAAAACATTTTTGGCAACGTAACCAAGTACGCAATGGAAAACACCAGAGTTTACGCCGAAGTGCAAAACGCCAGAAACCAGGTGATCTTTTCCCTGAAAAATATTTCCGCCCAGCCTCTTAACTTCGCAGCAGAGGAATTAACTGAGCGATTCGTCCGCGGTGATGTAGCCCGGAACACCGAAGGCAGCGGCCTTGGCCTTAGCATTGCCAAAAGCCTTACAGAACTCCAAGGCGGTAAATTCCAGCTCTACCTGGACGGCGACCTTTTCAAAGTAACCATCACCTTCCAGGCCCAGACCTCAGGCCAGCCAGCTCCCACCCTGCCCGAGCAGCCTGAGCCGGAAGTAAGATAACTTCTCAAATAACAAAAAATCTCCTGCACACTCAATACTCAAAATGTGCAGGAGATTTTTTATTCCCATTTTATCGATAACCAGCGATTTCGCAATGTATATTCATGTAGCCGTGCATTTTAGGAGCGTTTTTAGTGGAGGCGAGATCCATGCCTTACGAAGACTTAGCCGAGAGGGCTTTCCCGAGCGGCTTAGTCGCAGTTAGGCATTAGCTTGCCGGAACGTTGCGACGCACGGCGATGAATATACATTGTGAAATCGCGTCCGGCTAGCGATAATCTCAATACTCCAGTCTCGGCATGTTCTTAAATTTCTCAAACTCCGCATCCGTACATTTCACATAATGTGTTCCGCCAATATGGTGATAAGTACCTTCCCCATAATTGATTCCTGAAGTCTTATAATCATAAGTCTCCGCAACACGGTTCTTCTCCACAGCCGGGTTCGGGGACGGGATTGCGGAAAGAAGGCTTCTGGTATACGGATGCATTGGATTCTCGAAAATCTCCTCCGTAGTACCTGTCTCAAGCAAATGTCCCAGATGAAGAACTCCGATACGGTCTGAAATATATTTTACCATAGAAAGGTCATGGGCAATAAACAGATACGCAGTACCTGTCTCCTGCTGAATATCCTTCATCAGGTTTACCACCTGCGCCTGAATAGAAACATCCAGCGCAGAAATACACTCATCCGCAATAATCAGCTTCGGGTTCATGATCAGCGCACGGGCAATGCCGACACGCTGTCTCTGTCCGCCGGAAAACTGATGCGGGTATCTTGCCGCATGCTCCGGAGCAAGACCAACCTTTGCCAGAATGGCTTTGATCTTCTCCTCTCTCTCCTCTTTGCTCTTGTACATATGATGGATATCAAGACCCTCACCCAGAATATCCCGAACTTTTTTTCGGGGATTCAGAGATGCCATAGGGTCCTGGAAAATCATCTGCATCTGTGTTCTTAATGCCTTATTGGTTTCCTTGTTCATCTTGCCGCCGATATCCATACCGTTGAACTTAATGGTTCCTGCGGTGGGGTCATAAAGGCGGATGACACTTCTTCCGATGGTGGACTTTCCGGAACCGGACTCTCCAACCAGTCCATAGGTTTCCCCAGGATAAATTTTGAAGGAAACGTCTTCTACTGCATGTACGGTAAAGCTGCTGCTCACCTTAAAGTACTGTTTTAATCCATCCACAGTAAGGATCGGCTCAGCATTATAATTTACAGCCATGTTCCTCGGCCTCCTTCTTCATTCTTTCAATTCGGTTCTTTAACTCCACTGGCATTTCCACCTTCGGAGCTCTTGGATCAAGAAGCCAGGTTGCTGCGAAATGATCCTTTGTGATCTGAAACATCGGCGGCTCTAACTTGTCATCGATCTCCAGGGCGTAGCGGTTACGGGGTGCAAAAGCATCGCCAGGCTTTTCATGAAGCAGGTTTGGCGGGGATCCCGGAATGGTGTACAGTCTCTCATCGTCCGTATCCAGGTCAGGCATGGAGGAAAGAAGTCCCCAGGTATATGGATGGCGCGGATCGTAAAAGATCTCGTTGGTAGTTCCTCTTTCCACGATTTTTCCTGCGTACATAACGTTGATGAAATCTGCAACCTTGGCAACAACTCCAAGGTCATGTGTAATATAGATTACGGAAATTCCACGTTCCTTCTGAACCTTCTTGATCAGCTCAATGATCTTCGCCTGGATGGTAACGTCAAGAGCGGTAGTCGGCTCGTCGCAGATCAGAAGATCCGGGTTGCAGGACAGGGCAATGGCAATTACCACACGCTGTCTCATACCGCCGGAAAGCTGATGGGGATAATTCTTCATACGCTTCTCAGGCTCTTCGATTCCAACCTCTCTCAGAAGCTCTACTGCACGGTCCCATGCTTCCTTCTTCGGGGTTTTGAAATGCCAGCGCATACCTTCCATAATCTGTTTTCCGATGGTCATAGTCGGATCAAGGCTGGTCATAGGATCCTGGAATACCATGGCAATTCGCTTGCCGTTAATATGTCTGCGGATCCATTTTTTGTCTTTTGTCAGGATATCTACTGTTTCAGGAGTTCCGTCTGCATGATGATAGCTGAACTCGATAGTTCCTTTTTCTACCTTTGCATTGGATGCAAGGATTCCCATTGCAGCTTTCATGGTAACGGATTTACCTGAACCGGACTCACCTACGATGGCAACTGTCTCGCCTTTATAAAGGTCAATGTTGATGCCTCGGATAGCGTGTACCGTTCCTGCTGTTGTGGAAAAGGTGATATCCAGGTCTTTGATATTAAGAATTCTTTCATCTGACATTGAAAATCACCTCACATTTCTTTTAATTTCGGATCAAGTGCCTCACGAAGGCCATCAGCTACAAGGTTGAAGCTGAGCATCAGAAGTGCCATAACAATGATCGGCGGGATGATCTGATAGGGATGAGTGGTAAAGAAGTTAAATCCGTCGGAGATCAGAGATCCCAGGGAACACTGCGGTACCGGAATTCCAAGTCCTACGAAGCTTAAGAATGCCTCTGTGAAAATCGCGGTAGGAATGGAGAACATTACCTGTGTGATGATCGGTCCGATAATGTTCGGAAGTACTTCTTTGAAAATAATGAAGAAGCTGCCTGCACCAAGTGTTCTGGATGCAAGTACGAACTCCTGCTCTTTTAATTTCAGCATCTCTGCACGGGCAATACGGCTCATGCCGATCCACTCCGTGAGCATCAGGGCAATGACGATGGTCAAGATACCAGGTTTAAATACCAGAAGCATCAGGGTTACGATAACAAGTCTCGGAATACCGTTGGCAACCTCCAGGATACGCTGCATGACCATATCCACTCTTCCGCCAAAATAGCCGGAAATCAGACCATAACTCATACCAATGAGCATATCGATGATGGCTGCTGCGATTGCAATGATCAGGGAAACACGGGCTCCAGACCAGGTTCTTGTCCAGATGTCACGGCCTAAGTTGTCGCTTCCGAACCAGTAATAAACATCGGTAAGGCCTTTTTCTTCGTAATTGTTAATGGTTTTGGTTCCTTTTGAGGTATTGAAATTTTCGTTTCCATCGAAAATACCAAATTTCTCAAGAGCTTTTACACGGGGTGCACAGTTCTTTTCATTTAAGTTCTGGCCGGAATATGTATAGCCGTTCATACCCGGACCAATGGCTGCCATGATGGTAATGAGGATGATCAGAATCAGACCAACAATGGCGCTTGTTTTTCTTACGAAGCGGAGCAGGACATCTTTCCAGAAGCTCTGTGCCGCAAAGTTGGAATCAATGCCGATCTCTTCTGCATTGTTTTTCAGACGGAAATCAGATTCTACAGGAACGTATGCTGCCTGAACATTTTCTGCTGCGGTGCTTTTTTCCATGATGTCAGTCTCCTTTCTTTGCAAGTCGGATTCTCGGGTCGATCACACCGTAGAGAATATCTACAACCAGCATAATTACAATATACATTGCGGAATAAATAAAGCTTAAGGCAATGACCACGTTGTAGTCATTGGACTGGATGGCATTTACCAGAAGGCTTCCTACTCCAGGGATTGCGAAGATTTTTTCTACTACCAGAGAACCAGTCATCAGGTCTACGATCAATGGAGCAAGAACGGTAATAATCGGGATCAGGGCATTTCGAAGTGCATGACGGAAAATCAGTGCGGATCCGGAAATACCTTTACTCTCTGCCAGAAGCATGTAGTCACTGCCCAGAACCTCCAGCATTTCGCTTCGGGTAAAACGTGCAATGGATGCCATAGTAAACATGGATAGCGCGATACTTGGCAGCACGCTGGACATGCCCGCATTGTTTGCCTTATACAGCATTGGGAACCACTGGAGACGGAAACCAAGGCTGTAGCTAAGACCAAGGGCAAATACGTAGGACGGCACCGACACACCGATAACCGATATGACCGTGGCCAGGGAATCCCATATGGTATTATGCTTCAGGGCTGCCAGTAGTCCCAATAGCAGGCCCACAATTGCTCCAATGGTTACGGCAAGTCCTCCGATTCCAATAGAAATAGGAAGTCTTGTCTGGATCATCTGGGAAATCGGGGTGTTCTTGGAAATGTTGTAGCTGACGCCAAGGTCACCCTTTAACATATTCTTGGCATAATTTGCAAACTGGACAACTACAGGTTGATCCAGACCGTATTTTACGTACAGCGCGGCACGCTGGTCGTCATTTAACTTCTCATCATTGAACGGGGAACCTGGCATGAGCTGCATCAGGATAAACAGCACCAGCAGGATTACCAGCAAGGTAAAGAAGGAAGTTAAAACTCGTTTAAGCGTATATTTTTTCACGACAGTTCCTCCTTGGGTTCATTCGTTGCAATCCACAGAATAAACAGGTTGGTTCTTATTTGTTCTGCGGATGGCAACGGCATTATTACTTCAAAAGCCGCACCGGGTAAAACCCTGGTGCGGCTGAAGTTATTCAATTGATTACTTATTCAGATTTTACTGCATTTTTGTATACACGGTTCAGTGCGCATGGATGGAAGTCTACGCCAGTTACTGAGCTGGACATCATCTCTGCGTTTGCCTGTGTGTAAAGCGGGAAGATTACAGCGTCATCCATAACAAGTTTCTCTGCGTCATACATTCTAGCCCAACGTCCTTCAGCGTCTGTGCAAAGGTCACCAGTTGTGCACTCTGCGATGATGGAGTCATACTCTTCGCTGCTCCACAGACCATAGTTGTTGGAGTTGTCTGTAATCCACATTCCAAGGTAAGTCATTGGGTCTGCATAGTCTGGTCCCCAACGGGTAAGCGCTACTTCGTAGGTTCCGTTCTGCATATCCTCAACACGCTGTTTCTTAGGCTCTACTGTAAGGTTTACAGTTAATCCTGGAAGAGCTGTCTCCCACTGCTCTTTCAGAACCTGTGCAACCTTCTGAGGTGCATCATCAGCGTCAACGATCATATCAAGCTCAACCTCTGTCTCGCCAAGTTCCTCAAGACCTTTTGCCCAGTAATCAGCAGCTTTCTCTGCGTCATATGTGCAAACATCGGAGAATTTCTCCTGATCTTCAGAGAAGTCAGATCCGTCTGGACCTGCTGCAAACTGCATAGGTACTGCTGTGTAAGTCGGAAGGGAACCATCTTTCAGAACGTCTGTTGTGATGGATTCACGATCGATTGCCATTGTCATAGCAAGACGGATATTTAAGTTCGCAAGCTCTGGAACAGCTGAGATGTTAGGGCTTACATACCAAAGATATCCAGCACCGATTGTCATGAACTCAGGATCATCTTCAACCTGGTCAACCTGCTCACCGTTTACAAGTGTAAGATCAAGGTCGCCTGTCTGATAGCTCATAAGAGCCTGCTGGGAATCCTGAATTACCTGATAGTTAAGTCCCGGAAGGGAAATGTTGTCTGCATCATAGTAGTCAGCGTTCTTTGTAAGGTGAATCTCTGTTGCAGCCGGCTCATAGGTATCAAGTACGAATGCACCGTTGGAAAGTGTTGTCTCCGGGCTTGTACCAAAGGTATCTGCGCATGTCTCAAAGAATGCTTCGTTTACAGGATAGAATGTTGGGAAGTACATCAGTGACAGGAAGTAGGATACCGGAACATTCAGCTTAACTTCCAGTGTCTTGTCGTCAACTGCTGTAACACCAAGTTCAGATTTGTCTTTCTCACCAGCGATGATCTCTGCTGCGTTCTCAACCTGGCCAATGTCGCTTAACATGTAAGCATACTCGGAAGCTACATCCGGGTCTACTGCTCTCTGCCATCCGAATACGAAATCGGATGCGGTTACAGGATCACCGTTGCTCCACTGTGCGTCGTCACGAAGATGGAAAGTATAGGTAAGTCCATCATCTGATAAATCATAGCTTTCTGCAATGGCCGGAACTGCCTGTCCGTCTGAGTCCATCTGCATAAGACCGTCGGTATAGTCTGCGATTACCTCAAAGGATGTTCCATCAGTAGCCTGCTGTGGGTCAAGGGACTGTACCGGAGTTTCCAGCATAACATTCAGGTCAGATGTGCTTTCTTCTGCTGCAAAAGCTACGGTGCCGGTGCTCATGAGACCTACTGTCATTGCGGAAGCTGTCAAAAGGGAAATTACTGCTTTTGACTTTTTCATAATCATTTCCTCCTCTTCTCGAAAATAGATCTAAGACTGTTTAATTATACGTCTTATATCTGCTTTTCGTATAATAGCACATCACCGCTGTAAAGTAAAGAACTTTTTGTCTAAATTGTGAACTTTTTTCTGTACAATGTGGGCATGTGTGTTTGGGAGGCGGACTTTTGGGGGGATTGTGTCCGTGATGACGGACTGGAGGGGAGTTTTGTTGGGGGAGTTGATTATTTGAAAATGAGGGGTTTAGTTAATCAAAACGGACGATTTCCCCCATGTGTGCCGGGACAGACAATGGGGGAAATCTGGTTGTTGAAAATATGCTGCTTTGTGAAAATTAATGTGTTGCTTCGCTGAAACTAAGTTTTAGTTTATTAGATTACGTAGTCGTCTGCGCTGGCGGCTTGCCAGTCGAGGAGGTCTCCTAATGTAATATTGTCTACTACTTCGTTGATGGCGTCGTCAATCTTCTTCCAGAGAATACGTGTTACGCAGGCGTCGCCTTTCTCGCAGCCGGCTCCGTCTGGGGCTACACAGTCTACGGGAGAGAGGCACCCTTCGGTAAGGCGAAGAATCATTCCTACGGTGTACTCCTCTGGTCTGCGCTGCAGGGAATAGCCGCCCTGAGGGCCGCGGACACTTTTCACATAGCCAGCCTTATTTAATACGGAAATGATCTGCTCCAGATATTTCTCGGAAATCTCCTGTCTGCGCGCTACATCCTTCAGCCTGATTGGTTCCCCATTATCATTGGTAGCCAGGTCAAGCATTAACTTTATTGCATATCTACCCTTTGTGGATATTCTCATTTCAATTCCTCCTGCTCTGTGATTCTGCCTGTGTCAGCGGCAGAATCCATCTACAGAAGATTATACCTTTTAATTCCTATTATTTCAATAGGAAATTACCTTTTATTCGTATCCGCCAAATGGGGCATCCCCTTCAATGTTGTACAGGATATAGCTGGTAAGAATATCTGGATCATTGCTGCTGTATTCTACACCGCTCCAACCTTCTGGAACCTGCAGAGGAAGTTCTGAGGACTGGACTTCCGGGACATACAGATAAAATTCGGATCCAGGGACCAAACCGTATGGTTCTGAGTAAACTTTCAGACAGTCATCTATAATTTCCTGGGTTCCAGATTCCTGTTCCAACTGAAGATCTGTCAGCTGCATGGAGTATACGTGGTCGCTAAGTTTCTTTATCTCTGTAAACTTCCCGGTAAAATCACTGCAGTACATGGTGTAGCTGTAGCCTTCGCCTGCTGTCACATCGCTGTCTGAGAAAGAACCGCTGAAACTTCCGTCCTGATTCAGATTCAGCATTGTGCTCCATGCACCTACACCGCTGGCGAAAACAAAATTTGAGGGAGTTCCCTCTGGAAGTGTATCTACTGCAGTCCACTGTTCCTTTGCTGCTGTTTTCAGATAATCCAGTACGCCTGCAATAGTCATACTCTGCGCACCAGCTGCCGCCCGTACAGACAGACCGGTTTTTAACGTGAAATTCTTCTCACTGCCTGGGGTTCCTTCGTAAACTACAGGAACTGCAATGTCACCAAATGTCTTAATTGCCAGGATATCCGTGTTTCCATCCTCATTGTAGTCTACAAAGCTGATGGCATCTAACTTGGTAAAGCCATAGCTGAGCACTGGAGGCGTCACCAAACTGTCCAAGGTTTCCACAGGTTCTTCATTCTGGATGATTTTGAAAATTACATCTTTTTCTCCGTCAGCCGGAGCATAGGATGCAAACCATACATCTCCAGTGTATTCGGAAAGCTGAGTCTGAAAGGTCTGATCTTCAATAATGCCATTGCGCCAGTTAGGGGCACCACAGAAAATGACGTCTGCATTTGAAAGATCATTTTCCTGATTCTGGTCTGCTGCATTTTCGGTCTGCACAGACAAGACTTCCGTATCTTCAGCCAGTACTGGCTGAGCGGCTGTCAATGTTGAAATGCCTGCTATTGTTATAAAAATTGGGGCTGGGAGTTTCTTCATGGAAATGCTCCTTTCTTATGAAAATAAGTCTGTAATGGGAATTATAAGAACTTCTTTTTTCTACTATATTAAATTGGGCATTATTAATTGTAACCTTTGTTTTTCTCTGGACCGTGTTTGAAAAAAGGATTTCTGCAAAATATGCGGCATACTTGATATAGAAAGGATGATTTGATTTTTAAGAATTTGGACAATAAAAAACGATAACCAATCGGCTACCGTTTCATTTACTGTACCTTCAAAACTACATACATGCTGTATCCTCTTCGGAATCTTTTCGAATCATTTCTCAACCTTGCGAATAAATCGGAAGTTCCATCTCACTTCGCT
>ERZ1035041.167-NODE-167-length-37842-cov-7.956122_pt1 | contig 37842 bp, 33 predicted proteins | sample MGYA00520684_ERZ1035041 | MGnify/ENA primary metagenome ERZ1035041 (study PRJEB33766, sample SAMN09781699) | gut metagenome | biome: gut microbiome | host: Homo sapiens | place: Madagascar | study: EMG produced TPA metagenomics assembly of the PRJNA485056 data set... | reverse complement strand
TTCACTAACCATGACAAAATCATGATTAAGAAGTCACTTAGAGCATATATCACCGCTGCTTAGCTTGTATTTTTTATACTGCTTCACAGCAAAGCAATTTGGCTTGCGCTGCTCCAGTCCCTTGAACATATAGTCCACGGCGTTGAGAAAATCCTCGTCATCCTCCTTGACCTCCATGCCGAAGATCATGTCCACCAGCGTATTCATGTTGCGATCTTCCTCGGCTCCCTCAAAAATGATGTAGCCCAGCAAAGCGCAGTACAGCAGCGTTTCGGCCTTCGTCCAGAACGGATCGCCCTCCTTGCCCTCGCCCTTGGTGTTGGAAATAAGGGCATTGACAAACTTTAGAATGTCCGCCTCGGTCTTGATATACGCCAGCGGGTTATAGTGCATGGATTTTGAAAAATCAATGCTGTTGAACACCTTAATTTTGTACCCACGCTTTTGCAAAAATGCGCCCACCTGCCCCAGCACACCGCCTTTGGGGTCTACCACCACATAGGAAGAATGAGCTTGCAGGAGCTGCGGCGTGAGCCAAAAGCGGGTCTTGCCCGAGCCGGACGAGCCGATGCCGCAGAAATTGAGGTTGCGGGCGTTGGCGGGATTTTTCGGGCGGGTGTTCATGGTGAGCCGTTCTGTGGCGGTCAGCAGCATATTGTTTTCAAACTTGGGATCGACAAAAGGGCGTATATCTTTTTCAGATCCCCAACGGGCTGAACCGTACTCTTCATCACGCCGGAATTTCTTTGCGTTCTTGCTTTTGAAGCAGATCAGCAGACGGAACGCCACCGCCCCCACAATGCCCACCAGCCAGTCAAAGGGAGCAAGGCCGGGGGCAAAATCGGCAAAGGCCGCGCCGACGGTCTGTCCCAGCCCCAGCAGCTTATGGGCAAAGTCGCCGCCCGCCGCCAGACGGTAGGCCGTCCCCAGCTTGAGGAACACCCAGCCGATGAACACATAGGGAATGTTGGGCAGCACATATTTTCGGAGCTTATCTGTCATGCGACACCTCCTTGATGTGCTCCTTGGGCGGCTTTTCCTTGGCAAGCTGCTGTTCCGCCTGCTTCATCTGTTCGGGGATCGTGGGCTGGCGGGACTTAGCCTTGTCCAGCACCTTGCGGGAGTATTCCGAAAAGCAGGCGGTCATAGCGTCCGCCTGCCCGGATTTGAAGAACAGCAGGTATTTCCCCGGTTCAGTCTGATAAAAGGCATAGTCCACATTCCATTTCCGGGCTACCCGGTCAAAGAGCTTTGTGTCCCCGGACAGTTCAAGGCTGTTAGTGGATGTGCCGTGCGCCATGAGCTTTTTCACGGTCTGCTTGCCGTGAGGTGTCTGCTTTGCCCGGTGCGCCTTGGCGATCTTGCGCCCCACCGCCCGGACAACATAGGCAAGCCCCCGGGCGGTCAGCTTCGACGCCTTCACCGATATGGCAATCGTGCGCCGGGAAATATCCTCATCTACCAGCCGTCATCTCCTCCTCTCTGGTAGAAATATGACCTCGGGACAAAATGTCCCAAGGTCAGCGGTCATCATGCTCATTTCTCGGGTGCAGGCGCTCGCCCTCCAAGGAGGAACGGTCTATGACCTCCTTGTAGGCCGCCATCTGCTCCCGGATATTCAACTTGGGGTACGCAAAAATGCGGTGTTCGGCGGGAATGTCCTCGATGCCGTGGTACACCTCCTTGAAATCGCCGCTGCGGGTCAGATAGCCCGTGGGGGCGAAGTGGCCGCCCTCGTTGATCCGCATATCCCGCCCATAGGCTTCAAACTCGAAGTAGGGAAGCACATTATCCGGCACATCTAACAGCTCCATGTCCTCCACATAAATGCGCCCCAGCGTTTCATCGTCGGTCACGCCGGGGTGCAGATCGTAGCAGTCCAGATTGTGAACGAGGTTGATGATGTCCGCCACGCTGGAAGTATGGTCGCCCTTGTTGAGTGCAGCCTCCAGCGTTTCGATCTCGTCGCTGTCCAGTTCGGAAATGAGGTGCGCCAGATGGTTCAGCTCGTCCAAGTTTTCATACTCGGTGAGATAGTCATATAAGCCCATCACATCGCCGTCAAAGGCGGTGATGAAAAATTCCTCATACCGCACACCATCCACGCCGATGTTCTTTAGGAGCGATTGCACCTCCTCCGTGGTCGCCGGAAATTTCAGCGTTTCACCCACAAGCTGCCCCTCGGCATATTTGCCGAGGTTGGTTATATAGGCTTCAAATACCGTCATTTGCACCTCCTTTTGCCAGCGCCTCCGCGATCCCCGCCATGATGAACTCGGCACAGGGCAGCGCGATGGCGTTTCCCAATGCCCGGTAGCGGTGGGAGGATAGAATTTCCTCCCCGTCAGCGCCGTATTTTGTCCAGCCCTCCGGCAGCCCCATGAGCCGCTCACATTCCGTTTCCGTGGGAAAGCGGACGCAGCCCCCGGCGGGATCATCCTCATACCAAAAGGCAAAGGGAGTAACACCGCCCGCTAACAGAGTGGGAAAAGGGTCAGTTGGCAGTCCGAAGCTGTTTCGGAACGCTGTTTCCGTCCGCTCCTTGGCGGACGCCCGCATACGGAAGCATTGAAAGGGTCGGGTGACTGGTACACGCCGCCCTGCTTCAATAAAAGAGCCTCGATCTCCGCAGGCGGTGGGCAGCCCGCGATCTCTGCCAAGTGCAGGAAGTGGCTGCATTGTGCGGGGCTTAAATAGTATTTCGTGGGAGCGCCGTCCTCCAAAGTCTGCCACAAGAAAGATGCGCTGCCGTCGTGCCAGTCGGGGGCTTGCCCAATACTGGGCGTCCATGAGCCGCCAAGCGAGGTCAGGCGTTCGCCCTCGCACCATTCCGGCTCCTGCCCATCTTCCAGAAGCAGGCATTGGAACATCGGTGTCTGTGAAAGCGGATAGGACGGCTCTAAAATCCATCCGGTCATTTGATGAAAACGCTCCCATGACATTTTCCCAAACAGCGATTGCTGGAAATAGACCATTTGTCGCCTCCCTCATTTCACGGATAATGCGGATGGCTTGAAAAAACAAGCTGGACTTTTCTCCCGCAAGCCCTGTGCGGTTGCCGATCTGTGAAAGATTTTGGCACGGTGAGCCAAAGGTGATGATATGGACGGGCGGAAGTTCCCGCCCGTCCAGCTTCGTCACATCTCCCAAGTGCGCCATATCGGGAAAGTGGCGTTTGGTGATGGAGATAGGGGCTTTTTCTATCTCGCTGGCCCATGCGGGCACGATACCGCAGCGCACTGCCGCCAGAGGGAACACGCCGATCCCATCAAACAGGCTCCCCAGCCGGATCTCGCTCGTATCAGCGGCGGCCCTGACGCTTTACGGTCAGGATGCCGTCCAGCGTGGTTGCCGTGATCCCCAGCCGCTGGGCCACGGCCACATCGTTTTTCATGCTTTCCGTGGAGATACTGCCGCACACCACCAGCACATGAGAGCGGCGAAGCAGGTCACGGCCCATGTCGATGCCGCTCTTATGCTCCTCGGGAACGGCGTCGTTCAGGAAAAGGGGCTGATAGAGCGTCGGGCAGATGGGCGAAAAGCCCGCCTCATACACCGTACGGCAATACTGCGCTGCCAGCTTCGTGTTTTCGTGGTCGCTGCCGCACCATGCGGCGGTAATGTACGCAAGGGGTCGTTTCATTGTAAAATACCTCCATTCATAAACAAAAGACCTCGGGACAAAAAGTCCCAAGGTCACTTTTCCAGATCCGTTTTCTTTTCGGGCTTGCCCAGCTCGGGCGGCTGCTTGGCCTTCCAGTCATCCGGCAGAGAAATAATCTTGTCTTTCATTTCTCTCGGGGACTTGTCCTTGCCAAAATACTTTTCCAGTTCCGCGCTATTGATGATCACCTTGTCTACCTCCTTTTTCTCCTGTGACAGAATACCGTCGATCATGTCGCCGTTGAGCTTGCCGTCCTTGTCCAGCTCCCGCATTTTCTGCGCCTGCGACAGCGAGGGCGAGGACTGCTGCCCCTCAATGGAAACGGCGATATATTTCTGATGCTTCGGACGGATGAATGAGATATCTACCGCCGGGGTAAATGCCAGCCTTTTCTCGTCTACCATTGCCTGCAAGTCCGGCACAAGCTCGGTCAGACGGATATACCGCTGCACCTGTTTATAGTTCATGCCGTTGCGATCTCCCACGACCTGCGTGGAGCGTTTTCCTGCGTCCTTGTCCTCTTCACCGGGACGGGAGCCTTGGTGCTTGATGGCCTCTACCTGCATTTTGAGCGACTGCGCCTTTTCCGTGGGCAAAATGCGCTCACGGTGGCGAAGATTGTCATCCGTCATAGCGAGAATGGCCTCATCGTCCGTCATGTTGCGGACGATACACGGCATATTCGCAAATCCGGCAAGCTCGCTTGCCCGCTGGCGGCGGTGACCTGCGATGATCTCATAGCCACCATCCTCACGGGGACGCACCAGTGCAGGCTGATTGACGCCTGCCGCCTTGACCGACTCCACAAGCCCCTGCATTTCCGCATCGTCTCGGACACCAAAGGGATGATTTTTGAACGGATGCAGCTCGGACAGATTGATATAGACAATCTGCTCCGGCTCGGCAGAGCGGGTAGCGTCACGGGGAGCGGCGGGCTGCTCCTGTTCGGGAGCTTTAGCTTCTTTGGACGGCACCTCCCGCTTCGGGGGAATGGGAGCCTCCTTGCCGGGAGCTTTCTTACTTTGGGGCATTTTGTCTCGGGGCTGCTTGGGCTTTTCAGCGGGAGCAGCCTTGTCCGCTTTGGCCGGACGGCCACGCTTGGGCTTTTCCGCAGCCTGTTCCTTGACGGACTTTTTCTCCGGCGCTGTTTCCTCCTTTGCCGGAGCCTTATTCTTCGCGGCGCTGAAATCCAGCACCTTCGGAGCGGGAGTCGCCTTTTCCTCGGGCTGGTTTTCTACCGTGGGAGTGGGCTGCGCTTTCGGTACAGCCTCCACCACGGGGGCCTGTGGCACACCGGGAGCCGGCTGCTCCGTCGCAGGGGGCGTGTCCTTGACAGGTTCCGCCTTTTTCTCTTGGGGAGCGTCACCGGGCTTTTCGGCCTCCGGGCCAATGTTCTTTTTGTCGTCTGCCATTATTAACCTCCTTCAGTTATGGCATAAATAAAGACCAGTCAGCAGACTGGCCAGCAACAGGAAACCTCCTTTCAGAAAGATAAATATTAAATTACCGCCCGTTGTCCTGTTGAACGGTATTATTTGTCCTGTTGAACGGTATTACTACTGGGTTAAAGACTTTTTGTATCTTACATATCGTTCCACAGAATAATACTTTGGGACATTTTGTCTCGGGACTGCTTGGGTTTTTCGGCAGGATCCTTGTCCGTTTTGGCCGGACAGCCACGTTTGGGCTTTTAGCAGAATGTTCCTTGACGGTTTTTCAGCCTCGGGGCCGATGTTCTTTTTGTCGTCTGCCATCCTTAACCTCCTTCGTCATGGCATAAAAAAGACTAGTCAGCAGACTGGCAAGCAGCGGGGAACCTCCTTTCAGTTTGGGATATATGGAAACGCCGCCCACAGTCTCAATTGAGCGGATTAGTTTCATAGGAGAACTATACATGAACTGAATTATTGTAACAGAATAAATACATTATTGACTCAATCTTGTTTTTTTCACAAAAGTTGCTATAATAATTACGAAAACATTTCCAGTGAGAGGGGAGGTCGTTGCTTTATGCCAGATATCAATGAAAATTTGCGAGTATTAATCAACGATTTGTTAATTGAGAATTTTGCTTTCTTGATTGGCGGTGGGGCTTCGATCTCTTCCAATGTTAAGTCTCCATACGACCTTGCATATAGCTGGTTTACGGTGCTGCACCAATACATGGTGGATAGCAAAATGCCTATTGACGAAGACAATTTATGGGTTAAAGATTTTCTTAGTAATGAGAAAAATTGGAAGGAGCCTAACTTAGACGATCACCAAATTGCAACAATATCCAGACATCGGTATGATGGCGATAATTGGTTTCAACTCATGACCTTTTTAGTTGATGGGATCAATAATAGTTACTTTCAAATTGCAACAATGCTTGAAGATACACTTCCAAACGGACGGGAGGTTATTAATTCCTCCGTTGAATACATCTCTGATAACGCTCAGCCCAGGTATGGTTATTTACTTCTTGCATATTTGTTAAGTCAAATGAAAACAGGAATTGGAAAGCATGATGTTGTAATTACAACCAATTTTGACGATATGCTTATTAATGCGTTCTATGACTTGCGACGTATTATCCCAGAATTAGTAAACAGCTCTACAAAACCCAGATCAATAACAATGGGTGATAGTAAAGAGCAGCTTAGCAGAATAACAGTATGGAATAAAAGACCCGAGCGTCCAATCATCTTCCATGTACATAACTCCCAAGAATTTAATCCGCGAAATACCGCAAGAGATGTAAGTTATTATCCTACGGAAACCATTCATGCACTGCAAACCCTATTGGAAAACCGGTGCCTATTGGTTATGGGTTATTCTGGATCAGATGAAGGTCTTATGACTGTTGTAAAAAACTCCAAAGCAAAACGAATATATTGGTTGAGTTATTCTGGAGATCGTCCTAAAAATGCTCCTTTTCGGCGCTTGGAAAGCGAAAAAGGCAGAGATCTTGTTTTGTTGACTTGCCCAGAGCCAAGTCAAGTCGACGGATGTCCTAAAGATTGCGATAAGGGATTTGACTCTTTTATGTGGAAACTTGTAAATAGTTTACATCCAGAATGTCCTATATTTCCTCAGACAAACTCGGCAAAAACTCATGATTCGAAACAAGCCAGTGCAACTAATCGCTCAGAGGCAGTGCTTTTACAATATACTACAGGCGGAGTTGACAACACCGAAGAACGAAAAACGATAATTAACCTTTTCACATACGAAGATCTTGGCAAAAAGTAATTGCTTCACAATCATGGAGGGATATAAGATGGCTAAGAATATTTCCGAAAATCAAGAAGAACATACCGTTGTACTGTCAATCGGACACGCACATATGTTGGCTCAAGCTGCTACAATCATGCGAGATTATTCTGAATTGCAAAGTATTGCAGAATCTGTTTTGACCAATGCCAATATTTTCGGCAATGCAGCAGAATATCACAATCTCTCATCAGAATATGCAAGGGCTGATGACTATTATAATGCATTTATGGTCGTCCAGAAAGGATTGCGTCAATATCCATATGATGTAGATCTGCTGGCAGATGCAATACGTTTTGGTTCCTATTGTAGCAAATTTGATGAGTGTGAAAAGTATAAAGAAACACTTAAATCCAGACCGCGCGGTGCTTGGAATTGGCGTGCTTTTACTTTTTTAATTGATTATTTAATTGAAAAAGTAGGAATGTCCGAAAAAGATCTTATTATGCCAACTCTCGACGAAGCTTTGTCTACTGCGTTGGAGTATAAACGTGTACTTCAGTTAGAGGAAAAAGCATATATTGCAGAATCCGAAGTTAGACTTCTAAGAGAAAGATACATTAGGGAGTCGGATAATCCAGAGTCAGCTATTGAAGAACATAGGCTGGCAAAAGTTGCATTAGAAACGGCAATCAAAAATGAGTCTATTGTATCCGTTCAATGTTCCCTTAAATATGCTGATATGTTATTTGAGGAACGCCAATATAAAGAGGTAATCCAAATCTGTACAGATGCTCTAAAATGTGTTGAGACTCAGCCATCTGCACGAATTGCCTATTTTAAGTATCTTTCCGCATTGTCAAAAGATGCCCTGCTACGAAAGGATGGTGCATTTGCAGACAAAAAGCGGGTAGAAGATGTTCTTAATGAGTATTCGGTGGTATACCAAGTAATCGATGAACGTACATATGAGGGCAATGCCAAAACTCGTGCAGCACTTCTTGCTGCAGAAACTGCTGTTGAATTGCCAGAGGTATTTCAAGAGAGCGCTTCTTCTTTGAGTGATATCATTTCAAAACTAAGTGCTATTCGAGAAAGCTGATTTGCAATTTTATAGATCAGCACAACAATGTTCCCGTGTATTGAAGCGCTGTTTCTGCCCGGTTTGCGGGGGTATGTAACCTCTCTAACCGGGAGAGCGCTTGCATGGCATGCAAGAGGTCACCGGTTCGATCCCGGTAATCTCCACCAAAAAGCACCGTATCTGGTTCAGGTACGGTGCTTTTCTTTTTGTCGCTTATGGGGGGTAATGATGACCATTATGGCCTATGGGAAAGGTTATTTGCCGTATGGTGGGGCGAGATATTAGGCACGGCCCGTTATGCAGAACGATGCAAGCATCGTGCCCTACAAATTGGTTGCAATGTTCATAGCAGATTTCAAAGTTTCTCCGCGGCGGGATGAGGGCATCCCGCCCTACAGGATGATGGCAGATATTGATAAATATAAAATAACTCCCCCGGCAGCGTTCCACGCGGTAATGTGGGACTGCTTGTCGAGGGAGTTTTCTTGCTTATCGCTTATTGATTTATCAGGTTTCTTCTTCCGGTTCCGGCTGTTCTGCCAGGGCGGGGGCTACCATGCGCAGGAACTCGGCTTCGTCAATCACGGGGATGCCGAGGGTTTGGGCTTTGGTCAGCTTGGAGCCTGCCGCGGCACCGGCCAGAACATAGGCTGTCTTTTTGGAAACAGAGCCGCTGGCCTTGCCGCCGTTCTGCACGATCATGGCCTCGGCTTCCTGGCGGGAAAGGGTGGGCAGTGTGCCGGTCACAACGATTGTCATTCCGGCAAGGGCCGTTCCCTTCTTTTCGCCGTGCCACTGCATATTTACGCCCGCATCGGCCAGGCGGTGCAGCAGGTCTGCGGTGCCATCCTTAGCAAAGAACTCCACCACGCTCTGCGCCATCACGCCGCCGAAGCCATCAATGCTGCTGATGTCCTCCGCTGCGGCGTTTTTCAGGGCGTCCATACTGCCAAAATGCTCTGCCAACAGGGCGGCGGCTTTATCGCCAATATTGCGGATACCAAGACCGAACACCAGTTTATCCAGGTTGTTCTGCTTAGAGGAAGCAATGGCTTTGAGCAGGTTCTCAGCGCTCTTGGCTTTGAATTTATCCAGCGTCAGCAGCTGATCTTTGGTCAGGTCGTACAGGTCTGCCACCGAGTGCACCAGCTGGCGGTCAATCAGCTGCTGGGCGATTGCTTCGCCCAGGCCGTCAATGGCCATGGCGGTGCGGGAGGCAAAATGGATGAGGTTGCGCAGGCTCTGGGCCGGGCATTCCGGGTTGACGCACCGCAGGGCGGCTTCATCCTGCAGGTGCACCACCGGTGCCCCGCAGGACGGGCAGACCCGCGGCATATGGTACGGCACCGAGTTTTCGCCGTGGCGCGCCACACCGATGACTTCCGGAATGATATCCCCCGCTTTGCGCACCTGGATGGTATCGCCAATACGGACGTCCATCGCTTCGATGATATCCTCATTGTGCAGGTTGGCGCGGGAAACGCTGGTACCCGCCAGAAAAATGGGGTCAAACACCGCGGTGGGAGTCAGCACGCCGGTGCGGCCAACAGTGACTTCGATATCACGGACGGTGCTTTCCTTGACTTCCGGCGGATACTTGAAGGCAATAGCCCAGCGCGGGAACTTGTTGGTGCTGCCAAGGGCCTGACGCGCAGTAAGATCGTTGACCTTGATAACAGCGCCGTCCATATCAAAATCAAGGGTGCCGCGGGCTTCGCCAATGCGCTGGATCTCGGCAATGGCATCCTCAATGTTGGTATATACGTTATAGCGCGGGGATACCGGGAAGCCGAGGGACTTGATATAATCCAGCGTTTCGCTGTGGGTGGTAAAGGTTTTTCCCTCCACCTGCTGCAGGTTGAACACAAAGATAGAAAGCCCGCGGGCTGCCGTGATCTTGGCATCTTTCTGCCGCAGAGAGCCAGCCGCCGCGTTGCGGGGGTTCTTGAATGGAGTTTTATCCTCCAGTTCCTGCTGCTCCTTCAGGGCAAAAAACGCTTCATGCGGCATATAGACTTCGCCGCGCACTTCCAGAAATTCGGGTGCGGTGGGAATCTCTTTGGGGATAGACTTGATGGTGGCAAGGTTTTCGGTCACGTCCTCCCCCACCAGGCCATCGCCGCGGGTGGAGCCGCGGGTCAGGCGGCCGTTGCGGTATTCCAGGCTGACAGAAAGGCCATCGATTTTGATTTCTACCACATATTCCGGCGTAACGCCTGCTTCCCGCACGCGCTGGTCAAACTCGCGCAGTTCATCCAGCGAGAAAGCATCCTGCAGGCTTTCCATTTTAACAGCATGGGTCACCTTGCTGAACTTGCCGCTGGGGGTGCCGCCCACATGCTGGGTGGGGCTGTCCGGCGTGACAAGCTGCGGGAATTGGGCTTCGATGGTTTTCAGCTCGCGGGTCAGCTGGTCATACTCGTAATCTTCCAGTTCCGGGGCGTCCTGGTCATAATACAGACGGTTATTCTTTTCAATCACAGCGCGCAGTTCTGCTGCACGTTTGCGGGCCTGCTCCAGTTCCATGGTAGTATTTCCTCCGTTTGCGCGGTTATTCGGCTTGCTCTTCCGAGTTTGGTTTGCTTTTTCAATGCACTTTAGTATGCCCGGCTGCGGGCAGATATAGAAAAGGCCGCCCTGCCTGTGGGCGGCTTGGACGCGATATAAAACGAAAAGCGCCCGGCAAAATTGCCAAGCGCTTTTGTTCTGGTGGAGATTACCGGGATCGAACCGGTGACCTCTTGCATGCCATGCAAGCGCTCTCCCAGCTGAGCTAAACCCCCAGATGCTTTGCCGTGGTTGGCTTTTCAACCGGCGACAGGTGTTATTATAACAGGGTGTTGGGTATTTGTCAACTGATTTTTTGAAAGTTTTTGGGGTTTGGCTCACTTTTTTGCTTTACCGGGCATAGCATGGGCTGCGCGGAAAATAAAGCGGCGGGAGGTGATGCCCCATGCGCAAGTGCCGCAGTGCCGGGTGCCGCAGCCGCCATGCCGCGCTTTGGCGGCGGCTGGCATTGGCAGCGGCAGTTTTTTGCCTTTGCTGGCACCTGGCCGACTGCATTGAAGATGCCATGTGGCCCGCCATGCGGGAAGTTGCCCAGCACGAATGCCGCAGCCTTGTGGTGCAGTGCCTGAACACAGCGGTCTATGGCGAGCTTTCCGCCAACCCGCAGCGGTATGCCGGGCTGTACACGCTGAACGGTGGCTGCCTGCTGGGGAACAGCGAAAGGATCAACACCGCGCGGGCAGCCCTGGTGCAGGCTGCCCAGCAGGCATTGAATGCCATGCCGAAAAATGACATCAGCATTTCCTTAGGCAGCTTATCCGGCAGCATTTTCCTGTTGGAAATGGGGCCGGGCTGGACGGTGCACCTGAACCCGGACGGGTATGTGGAGGGGCGCATGGAAGAAACCATGGAGCCCGCCGCCATCAACCGCACCCGATTTACGGCGGACCTTGTGCTGGAAACCACAGTGAATGTTATCCTGAACGGCCGCGCCGCGCTGACCCAGGTGGAAGTACGGGTGCCGTTGGCCAGCTTTTTGTTGGATGGCGATGTGCCCGCTTATTATGGCAGTTGAATGATAAAAGCCGCAGCCCGCGGCAGGCTCCCCCCTGCTGCGGGCTGCGGTTATACGGTTTTAATGATGGTTGTGGCCACGAATGATGCGGTATTCCGGTTCCAGCTTATCCGTCAGGAACAGCTGGCTGTGGTAAAGCCCGGCATAGCCGGAAAGCGCATAGGTAATGCCGCACACGATGGCAAAGTACCACAGCCCCTGCGCGCCGAACAGCTCGATTGCCAGCACCAGTGATGCCACCACGCAGTTGCTGGCACCACAGAACACACCAGCCAACCCAAGGGCTGCGCCAAAGCCCGCCGGGATGCCCAGCAGCGGCGCAGCCACGCAGCCAAAGGTTGCCCCCACAAAAAAGCTGGGCACGACCTCGCCGCCCTTAAAGCCCACACCAAGGGTAAGGGCGGTGAGCAGGATCTTGATGATCCAGTCCCACGGCAGAGCCTGGCCCTGCTCGACCGCGGCGGCAATGATGTTCACACCTGCACCGTTATAGCGCATATCGCCATACAGCAGGGTGAAGAGCACCACTACGCAGCCGCCCAAAAAGGCCCGCACCCACGGGTTGGGCAACAGCTTGGGCAGGCCGTGCGCCGCACTGTGCAGCACAAAGCAGAACAGATGCACCACCACCGCGCAGGCCAGCGCCAGCAGCACCACCCGCACTGCCATGGCAGGCTCAAACGCCGGAACATCCACCGCAAAGCGTGTGGGGCCAACACCGATGAGCAGCGAAATGCCATAGGCGATCAGCGCTGCAGCAAAGCACGGGATATACGCCGCATAGAACACAACGCCCACGTTGACAATCGTCATGGCAAAAAAGGTTGCGGCAAGCGGGGTGGTGAACAAAGCTGAAAAGAACGCCGCCATACCGCACTGCACGGCCATGCGGCGCTCGTGCTCATTCAGGTGCAGCACGCCGCCGGCCCACCAGCCGATGGTGCCGCCCATCTGCAGCGCAGCGCCCTCGCGCCCGGCACTGCCGCCGCCCAAGTGGGTGAGCACCGTGCTGATAAACATGACCGGCAGCAGCCAGAACCGGATGGGCTTGCCATCCTTGACGCAGTCGATCATATCATCGGTCGAAACGCCCTCCAGCTTTGCCGCTTTATAAAATGCCACAATCACAAGGCCGATGACCGGCAGCAAAAACAGGATGGCGGTGTGTTCGGTCCGCAGTTCGGTTACATGCTCCACAGCCAGATCAAACGCCGCACCAATGATACCGCAGGGCACGCCGGTAATCATGGCCAGTGCCAGCCATTTCAACAGCTCTTTTGCGCAGAACCATACGCGGCCCGCGCAGGATACGATTCTTTCCCTGATGTTTTCCATCCGATAGTTTTTCCCTTCTACTTTGCAATAATTCCGTTACTTCATCGCCTCCAGCTGCGCCTGCAATGCGTCGCGGGTATACAGCGTATTGAGTACCTGAATGATCTCTTTTTTGCTCAGCCGCGGCGGCAGGCCCAGAATGCACAGGAACGTGCGCCGCCGCTCGCTGGCGTTGGCGCTGCCGCTTAAGCCCCACTCATACAGATCGGTATAGGTAATGGGGTCCGTGTTCTGCTGCTGGGCCTGCAGGGGGGCCGCAGCCAGGGCGGTATGCAGCCCCTGCAGAATCAGGGCATCGTCCACACCTTCCACGCCAAGCAGGCCCTCCTTGCCGGGTTCCGGTTTGCGGGGTTCCTTACCGGGCACGGCGGGGATATAGGCCTGCAGCACGTTTTGCGGCCCCACAAGGCCGGTGATGTAGTGGCGTATCTTAAAGCCTGCGGCGTCGGAGTCCGTCAGCAAAATCATGCCCTGGGCGGCGGCAATGCGTTTGAAGAGCGCCTGCATGGTTTTATCCTTAAAGATAGCAAAACCGTCTGTTGTCAGGATGGTGGCATCCACAAGGTTGGCCAGGCGGGCGGCATCGTATTTGCCTTCCACCACAAGGGCCTGGGTCAGGTTCAATTTATTCTGGTTCATGCACGGCTCCTTGCCAGCGAAAGTTCGCAGATGGCTTTTTGCATCAGCAGCGGGGCATCCAGGCGGCTGCCTTTCAAATCCAGGTCCAGCTTTTGCAGGATGCGCAGGCTTTCTTCGATCTGGCTGCGCTGAAAGCGGGCGGCAGTCTGATCCGCGTTGCCAAGGCGGTAGTTCCATTTGCCGGTATACTTAAAATCCTTGGCCAGGTCCGCCAGCGAGCGGCGGCTCTTTTTAGCCAAAAAAGCCCGGTAAATATCCAGGTAGTTGCCGATCAGCGCGCCGGTAATAAGGATCGGTTCGTTTTGCAGTTCCAGCAGGGTTTGCAGTTTGGCCAGAGCCTGGCGGGTGTTGCCCGCCGCCACCAGCTTGACCATATCAAAGGTATCAGCGTCCAGCGTGACGGTGCCAAGCTGCTGAACCATTTGGGTAGTGATGGTGGTATAGCCACTGAGCGCTGCCAGCTTGGCGATCTCATTTTGCAGCAAAAACTGGTCGTCGCCGCAGCGGTCCAGCAGGGCGGCTTCGGCACCGGGGGCAAAGGTGGTGTGATACTCCCCTGCCCAAGTGCGGGCCATCTCCTGCAAGGCGGCGCGGCCGGGTTTAGCGATCTGTACACAGTAGCCCAGTTTTTCGCATGCGGCGATGAGCTTTTGCTCCCGCTTGCCAGGCTTGATTTTGCCGTATTTTTCTTCCAGCAGACTGGTCAGCACAAAGACGGCGTTCTCGGTATCGGAAAGGGTATCGCAGAGCTCCTGCAAATCTTTATCCGAATAGGCAGACGGACGAATGAGCGGCAGCATAACCAGCCGGCGGCCGCCAAAGAACGAGATGGTGCCCGCCGCCAGCACAATATCCTCCACACTGGGGGTGGGGCCATCTAGCGTGGTGGTATCGGGGGCTTCTTCGCTCAAAAACTTTTCGGCTTTGGCGGCGGCGCTGCGCACCAGAGCTTCATCACTGGCATAAAAGTAAAACACCGGGCAGCCGGACTTGAGACGTTTTTTCAGTTCGGTTTCACTGTACAGCAAGGGGCTGCACCTCCTCATACACAACACTTTTGCCGGGGCGCACCACGGCAGTCGGGGTTTCGGCATCGTAATAAACAGGGGTATCCCCCGCTTTGGACAGCCATTTGGGTGTTTGCTGGTTGCACAAAATTGCCTTTGCCTGAATGGCTTCCGGGCAGCTGCCACCCGCGCAGTACAGATCCACTGCCACCGGATCGGCCAGGATCAGCTTGCCCGCACTGGCCGCGGCGTGCCAGCCGCCGACATCCAGTACCGCAAGGGCTGCGGCGTTGGTGTGCAGCAAATCAACTTCCACGGTATCCAGCAGCTGCAGATGGGTCAGGCCCTGCGGCAGGTCGGCAATGGTCAGCAGCTGCGCGGCCTGCAGGGGCATTTCGCCGGGTTCGGTGCGCAGGTCAATCACTGCGGCAAGTTCCGGCGCGCCATTCTGGGTCAGGTACTGCTGTACCGCACGGCCATTGGCGGCGCTGCCGCGGTAGAGCACCACGGCGCGGTTATTCTGCACCGCCACCACGCAGCCATTGCCCGCGGTGCCCACCATAGCCAGACGTACCACATCGCGCTGCATGGTGCCGCCCAACATAACGGCTGCCACTGCGCACACAAAGCCAACGGGCACAAAGCGGCGCAGCTGCCGGGTGCGCCAGAAGAGCGCCGCCAGCACAGCAAAAACAGCCAGCACCCACAAAGTATACCGCACCGGCAGGGCAATGTGAGCCACCGGAAGAGCCGCGCACCAGGCGGCCAGGGTGGTCATCAGGCGCAGCACAATGCCAAGCAGCAGGCTTGCCCCGTGGAACAGCGGGTCCAGCACCGGCACAAAGGAAAGCACCAGCGCCAGGATCCCCAGCCGCAGCGCCGGGCCAAGCAGCCACACCACCAACAGGTTGGCGGGCACTGCGGCACCACTGGCTGCCATGCCGTGCAGCAGCAAGACCGGTAAGGTTGCCAAAGTGGCCAGTACCGCAGTCTGCACCGCATCCACCGCGCGGAGCACGATGGCAAGGGGCAGCGGCAGGGCGGTTTGCCGCCTTTGGTTATGGCGGGCCGCATAGCGCACCTGCACAAACTGTGTTTGCCGTTTGGCCAGCGCCGAAGCTGCCAGCACGCCCAATACCCCGCAGACGGAAAGCTGGAAGCCGATATCACACGGGGCAAAAGGCTGCTGCACCCCAATGATGATGGCGGCCAACGCCAGCGCGGTAAGGGAATCCGGCGGCTGGAGCAAAAGGCTGCCCACCAGCATGATGAGGAACATAACGCCCGCACGGAACACCGAGAACGGCAGCCCGGTCAGCCCCATATAGAGCAGCAGAACCGTGATTTGCAGCAGGACTCGCGGAACCGAGAACCGGCTGCGCCGCCCCTGCCTCATGGCAAACAGGCCGCACAGCAGCGCCACATGCAGGCCGGAAACCGCCAGTAGGTGGGCAATGCCCGCCGTGCGGAAGGTATCACTCCATTCGTCCGTCAGTTCGCTTTTCTCGCCCAGCAGCATGGCAGCTTCCACCCCGGCAAGATTTTGTGGCAAGTAGGTGGTTAACCGTTTGGCAAACGCCTGCCGCAGGTGGTACAGCCGGTACGGCAGCGCATCCGAGGTTCCCTGCCAGATATAATCCGCCTGATAGGATGCCCCAAGCCAAGTACCCTTGGCATAGCGGGACATGCGGTAAGAGTCCTCCCGCAGGGGCTGCAGTTGGAATTGCCCGGTAATGATATCCCCTGCTTCGGAATACGGCAGGTCTGTGCAGTATACTTTAAGCGAGGTTTTGCGGCCATCCAGCTGGGTGATAAGCAGCGTTGCCCGCACATTGCCCGGCTGCCAGGAGGTTTCGGCGTCCGGCTGCACAATGGCGGTGCAGGCATAGGTTTGCCCTGCCAGGCTTTGGGCCGGTTTTACCACGGCCAGCTGGTAAGCAGCGCTCCACACCAGGCCAGCCAGCAGCCCTGCCACGGCGGGCAGCGCAAAGCGGGCCGCCCGGCGCTGGGTAAAGGCAGCAAAGAGGAACAGCGATATAAAAAGTGCCGCCGTCAGCAGCGAGGCCAACGGCGGCAGGTACGCCGCGGCCAGCTCTGCCAATGCGAAGGCAAGACCAAAGCCAGCCAGCTTACGAGTCATGAGTTTTTAGTGGGCAAACAAGGGCAGCGGCTCAAGGAAGATGATATCCTTGCGCTCGGCTGCATCGCCTTCCGCCAAAACAGCTGCCTGGGCCACAATGGTGCCGGAGCTGCGGGCTGCCAGTGCATCCAGCGCATGCAGGCTGCCGCCGGTGGAAATTACGTCATCCACAACCAGGATGCGCTTGCCGTTCATATAGTCAAGGTCTTTTTTGTCAATGACCAGGGTCTGCTTGCCGGCGGTGGTGATGGACTGATCCTCCACGATGACCGGATCCGCCATGTACCCCTTGACACCCTTGCGGGCGGGGATCCACTGCTTGCCGCTCTGGCGGGACATTTCGTATGCCAGGGGGATGCCCTTTGCCTCAGCGGTCAGGATGACATCAAAATCCGGGCACTTTTCCAGCAGGGCCTTGGCACAGGCAATGGTCAGCTCAACATCACTGAACATGATGAAAGCCGCAATATCCAGATGGTCATTAATCTTGCAGATGGGCAGTTCACGGGTCAGGCCTGCCACATGCAGGGTATAGGTTTTTGCCATAGTAAACAACCTCTTTTCACATTTCGGTGCAAAAGGGCCTGCATCAGCCCGGAGGCCATGCAAGGCTGCGCTTTGCCAGCACATGGAAGTGCAGGTGCTTCACGCTCTGGCCGCCATCGGCGCCAACGTTGGTCACAACGCGGTAGCCGCTTTCGTCCACGCCAAGCTGCTTGCACAGGTCGGCGATGGTGGCGTAAATGTGGCCCAACAGTGCAGCGTCTGCTTCGGTAAGCTTTGCCGCAGATTCAATATGCTGCTTGGGGATTACCAGAAAATGCACCGGTGCCTGCGGGTCAATATCATAAAATGCCAGCAGGGTGTCATCCTCATACAGCTTATTGGACGGGATCTGGCCCGCTGCGATTTTGCAAAACAGGCAGTCATCCATCGGTTTTGCCCCCTTTCCCAGGGTGCGGGGCGGTTGGCCCGGCACCCCAAAATTGTACAGTTGTATTATAGCACGCTCAGTTTGCTTTTTCCAGGTTTTCTTTCACAATGCCTTCCACAGCGTTCAGTGCATCGTCGATCTTGGAAGTATCACGGATACCGGCCATGGCGAAGTCCGGCTTGCCGCCGCCGTTGCCGCCTGCAATGGCAGCGATCTGCTTAACCAGGGCACCAGCCTTCAGACCGCGGGCCAGGGCGTTTTTGCCAACGCCGACAGCCAGGGTGGTCTTGCTGCCATCGGTGCCAATCAAAGCGCCGACTGCGTTGGGCTCTTTATCGCGCAGTTTATCCATCATGCTGCGCAGGGTATCAGGGGTGGTGCCGTTCAGATAAACGGTAACAATGCGCACGCCATCAACCTCGACAGCATTCTGGAACAGGCCGTCGATCTGGCTGGATGCCAGCTTTGCCTTGGCGATCTCCAGCTGCTTGTTGGCCTCTTTCAGCTCAGCGGTCACAGCCTGGGCACGGGCGGCAACATCCTTCATGTTGTTGGCCTTCAGGGCAACAGCGGTGTTGGCCAGTTCAGAGGTACGGTCGTCCAGCAGGTTCAGCACGCCGTAACCGGTGGTAGCCTCAATGCGGCGGATACCGGCGGCAACGCTGGCTTCGGACAGGATCTTGAAGCAGCCGATCTGGGCAGTGTTCTTGACATGAGTGCCGCCGCAGAACTCAACGCTCCAGCCGCCTGCATCCACAACGCGGACAACCTTGCCGTACTTTTCGCCAAACAGAGCCATAGCGCCCATCTTTTTGGCTTCCTCAATGGGCAGGTTCTGGATGGTGACAGGCAGAGAGGCAAAGATTTTTTCGTTCACGCGCTTTTCCACTTCCACCAGTTCTTCGGGGGTAACGGCGTTGAAATGGGTAAAGTCAAAGCGGGTGATCTTGTCGTCCTGGTAGCTGCCGGCCTGGTGGACATGCTCGCCCAGCACTTCGCGCAGGGCTTTCTGCATCAGGTGGGTGGCGGTGTGGTTGCGGCAGATGGAAGCGCGGCGCTGTTCATCCACAGCAGCGGTTACGGTATCGCCTACGCGGATGGTGCCGTCCAGCAGGGTGCAGGTGTGAACATAGAAGCCTTTGGGGGTCTTTTTGACCTGGTTGACTTTCAGGTTTGCAGTGCCGCTGGTCAGATAGCCGTGGTCAGCAACCTGGCCGCCCATCTCGGCATAGAACGGGGTACGGTCCAGAACGACCAGCACATTCTCGCGCTCTTCATAGTCGGTGGAAACCGCATCGTTCAATTCTTCGCCGTCAGACAGGGCCAGAACCTTGGCGGTTTCTTTCAGCACATCATAGCCGTCAAACTCGGTCGGCTCAGCGTTCAGTTCACCGAACAGGTCCTCGCTCCAGCCGGAGATATCCTTGGCCAGGCGCTCGGCACGGGCGCGCTCACGCTGGCGGGTCATCTCGACATGGAAAGCAGCTTCGTCAATGCCAAGGCCGGCTTCGGCAGCGATTTCCTTGGTCAGATCAAGCGGGAAGCCGAAGGTATCGTTCAGCTTGAAAACATCCAAGCCGGACAGGATCTTCTTGTGGGTCTCGTGCAGGTGCTGGATCATGCCGTTCAGGATGTTCATGCCGGAGTCAATGGTCTTATAGAAGCGCTCTTCCTCGGTGCCAATAACTTTCTTGATATAGGATTCATGCTCGCGCAGTTCGGGGTAACCAATCTCGCTGGAGTTGATAACGGTATCCACCAGATCAGTCAGGAACGGATGGTCAATGCCCAGCATACGGCCATGGCGGGCAGCGCGGCGCAGCAGGCGGCGCATAACATAGCCGCGGCCTTCGTTGGAGGGCAGGATGCCGTCAGAAGCCATGAACACGGTAGCGCGGATATGGTCGGTGATGACGCGGATGGAGATATCGTCCTTCTCGTTTGCACCGTACTGTTTGCCGGAGATGCGCTCCACATGGTGCAGAACAGCGGCAACAGTATCGACCTCGAACAGGTTATCCACATCCTGCATGACAACGGCCAGACGCTCCAGGCCCATGCCGGTATCAATGTTCGGTTTGGGCAGCAGCGCATAGGTGCCCTTGCCATCGGAATCATACTGGCTGAACACCAGGTTCCAGATTTCCATGAAGCGGTCGCAGTCACAGCCAACGCCGCAGGTCGGCTTGCCGCAGCCATACTTCAGGCCGCGGTCAAAGTAGATCTCACTGCAGGGGCCGCACGGACCGGAGCCATGCTCCCAGAAGTTATCCTCTTTGCCCAGGCGGACCATATGGTCTTCGGGGATGCCGACAGACTTGGTCCAGATATCATAGGCCTCGTCATCGTCCTGATAGACAGAGATATACAGGCGGTCAGCGGGGATTTCCAGCTCTTTGGTCAGGAACTCCCAAGCCCAGGGAATGACCTCTTTCTTGAAATAATCCTGGAAGCTGAAGTTGCCCAGCATTTCAAAGAAGCAGCCATGGCGTGCGGTAATGCCGACGCGCTCAATATCCGGGGTACGGATGCACTTCTGGCAGGTGGTAACACGGTGGCGGGGCGGTTCTTCCTGGCCAAGGAACCACTTTTTCATGGGTGCCATACCACTGTTGATAAGCAGCAGGCTGGGGTCGTCTTTGGGCACCAGCGGGAAGCTGCCAAGGCGCAGATGGCCTTTGCCTTCAAAAAAGTGCAGGTATTTTTCGCGTAATTCGTTAAGTCCTGTCCACTGCATGATCCTGATTCTCCATTTCGTATGCTGAAATAATTGGGATACTGTTTTGCCCCGGGTTTTACCACAGCCGCAAAAAAGGAAAAGAAAAACGGCCTTTGCCCCGCCAGACAGCTACAATGCCGTCCGGCACAGGGGCGAAAGCCGTATAACTTCCGTGGTACCACCCAGATTGCAGGCTGTACAGCCTGCCGCTTTGGTGCGCCTTAACGCGGCACATACGTCCGATTTTTTCGGAAGCTCCGGGGCGGCACTGCCCTGCCCGCACCGGGTGCCTTACAGCTTAGCGGCACCCTCTCTGAATGGCTGCGGATAATGGGGCATTGACCCTTTCAACGCTATTTTTCCTTTTACCCTATGATTATATGCCAGCGTTCGGTGCTTGTCAACTGTTTTCTGCCGGTTTTTCTGTTATAGCTGCATCCAGAACGGCAAGGGCATCCGCTACCTGGGCAAACAGGGCGGCGCTGCTGGTTTGGGGCTTTTGCTGGGAATCCTGCAAAACGGTGATGGTATAGCGCGGAGCATCCGCCGGGTAAAAACCGGCAAACCAGTAATGCAGCAGCTCCCTGCCGTCTGCATCAAACTGGCCGGTCTGAGCCGTGCCGGTTTTACCGGCGGCGGTGCCGGTGCGGGGCTGGGCATCGCCGCCAATACCGCTGCGGACAACGGTTGCCAGCATGCTTTGCAGCACCCGTGCAACCGCCGGGCTGCAGGCCGCTGCGGGCTGCGGCTGCTGCGGAACTTGCGTCCCACCGGTGATGCTGCTGACAATACAGGGGCTGTGATATACCCCGCCGGAGGCTATGGCATTGAACATGGCCGTTACCTGCAATGGGGTAACGGTCAGCCCGCCCTGCCCGAACGAAAGGCTTGCCAAACTGCCCGCATTTTGCAGGTCCGCCGCGCTGGGCAGCTCCCCCGCCGCGCTCTTCAGCCCCGGCGCCAGCAGGGCCGGGGTGCCAAGGCCAAAGCTCTGCGCGGCATCCAGAATCGCCTGCCCGCCCAGCAGCTGGCCCAGCGCAATAAAGTAACAGTTACAGCTTTGTTCCAGCGCGCCGCGCAGGTTGACGGTGCCGTGCGCCCGCCCCAGCGCACAGCGGAAGGTTTCCCCCGCCGTCTGGATACTGCCGGTGCAGTCATAGGTGAACCAGTCCAGCCCCTGGGCATAGGCCGCCGCAGCCAGCACCACCTTGAACACCGAACCCGCGCTGAAAGCGGACAGACTGCGGTTAATGAGGGAGGTATCATCGGCGCGGATGCTGGCGGCGATATCATCGGGGTCAAATTCCGGCATACTGGTGCTGGCCAAAATTTGCCCACTGCCCACCTGCATGACGATGATGCAGCCTTTGCTCATATTTTGGGCGGCAATCGCTTCGCAGGCACGCTGGATGTTAGCATCCAGCGTGAGGGTAATGGCTGTGTTGGTACCGCGGGCGGTGGTTTGCACCTGCGGCGTGGTGCCCGCCAACAGATCCCCGCGGGCAGTGGTGGTGCAAAGCACGGCCTGGGCGTTCCCTGCCGCGGCCAAAAGATCATCATAGGCTTTTTCCAACCCTGTCATACCGTGGCCGTCCCCATCCAGGTAGCCGATCAGGTGACGGGCGATGGGGGTTGGCAGATAGCGCCGGGCATCCGCCACCATGAACACGCCGTTTGCGGACAGATCATCTTCCACTTCAATCAAAAACGGGGTGATGCTGTTGCGGCGGGCATACAGCTGGGCCTGCTGGGCAAACGGCACAAAGGGAAACAGTGTGGCATAGCTGGAATCCCCCGGTATGCAGAGCGCGTACCACCGCGGAGTAACGCCGGTTAGGGGGCGGCCTATCCTATCATAAAAATTGCCGCGCCGGATGGGGAGCACGGTTTCGCTGACGGTCTGTGCCGCCGCGCTGGCGGCATAGCTTTGGTCCGCCGCGATCCAGAACACACGGCAGAGCACCAGCATCCCTGCACAGAGCATGGCGGTGCAGAGGACAGCAAGGCGGCGGATGCTCATGGGCGTGGTTTCTCCTTTCCTAATATGCTGCACCAAGTGCATGGTATCAGCCACTTGTTGAAGTATCGCCCGCTGCCGCTGGTTTTATGCTTTCTTTTCTGTCTTTTCGGGTGCAGCAAAGCATTGCAAAAGATTTTGCAGTAGAATTATTGACAAGCGATAATTCATGTGGTACGCTGATGATAGTAAAATTATTGTTTTATTATAATTTTACTTTTGATTTTTGGTTTACAGAATGATAAATTAAATCAAGCAAAATCAGAAAGGATGTGGAAGCGATGAAGCGTTTCCGTGTATTTTATGGCGGGCTGGCGGGGCTTGCCGCGGCCTGTGCGCTGGGGGCATGGTTCGCACCGGTCGAGGCCGGGTGGCTGGCGTTCCCATGGGGCAGCATCGGGGCCGGGCTGCGGGTGCTTTCGTTAAGCGGCAGTGTGGGCAATGTGGCGGCCTGCGGGCTGTATGCCCTGCTCTGCCTGCTGCCCGCCGGGATTGCACTGCGGGATATCCGGCACCGCTGGCCGCTGGTTGGGTTCAGCGCGGTGCTGGGGCCTGCGCTCTATTTCTTCATCAATCCGGGGCTGCTGGCCCAGCGGATGGGCGGCCTGCCGCAAGAAGTTGTCGTGGCCATGCTGGGGCAGCTGATTTGGGCCGTTGCGCTGGCCTGTGCAGTCTGGCTGCTGTTGGGGACGCTGCATCGGCGCAGCCTGAACACCAGCAGCCTGCTGCACGGGACGCAGATAGGGCTTTGCCTGCTGGACGGCGCGTTTGTTGTTTCCGTGTTTGGCGTGGGGGTGCTGGATCTGCGCGGGCAGATTGCCGCCGTGCGGCAGGCAAACACCATGCTGGACAATACAGCTTTCGGCACGCTGAACCCCACCACTTTATTTCTGGTCTGCGGCTGGCTGGTGCAAAGCCTGCCTGCCCTGCTGAACCTTGGCATTGTACATGGGCTGCTGCAGCTGGTTAAGCTCGCCAAGGCGGATCGTTTTGCCCCCGGCATGGCACAGGCCGCCGCGCACTGCGGTACACTGGCCGGTGGGGCCGCGGCGGTGGATGTTACAGTACAAGCAGTGTTTTTGGCAGTACAGCTTTGCGCCGCCGGGCAGCTGCATCAGCTGAACAGCGGGCTGCACATTGCCCTGCTGCCCGTTCTGTTTGCGGTGGCGGCGCTGCTGTTCAGCCGCTGGCTGGCCGAAGGTTGCGCCCTGCGGGAAGAAAACGAGGGGTTCATCTGATGGCGATCAAAGTGTATCTGGATGAACAGCTGCGGGCGCGCGGCATAACGGCCAAGGAGCTTTGCGCCAGGGTGGGCATTACCGAAGCAAACCTTTCTATCCTGCGCAGCGGAAAAGCCAAAGGTGTGCGGTTCCACACCATCAACCGCATCTGTTACTATCTGCAATGTGATGTTGGCGATATTTTGAAATTTGACGGCGAACTGGACGAAGGTGATTGTGATGAAACGTAATATGTTATTCGGTGCGGGTGCCGCTGCCCTGGCCTGCCTGTTGGGCAGCTGCCAGCTGGCGGTACCGCAGGGCGCGGCCGGGCAGGATACTTTGATCGGCGGGTACGCCACATGGGAGAGCATCCCCTATTTTTCCGAGCATTTTCTTTCCGGTGATCGTTCCCCTGCCCGTCTGTACGCGGACTGGAGCAGCGCCGACCGGCCGGAGGGCGCACAGTGGCGGAATATTTTCCCCAATGTGACCGGTTATGCGCTGTGCCAGAACACGGCAGATGAAGATGGCGATACCGTCTATCTTGGCACCGGGGCTGACCCGTATTTCAGCGGCCTTGCCTACAACAGCGCACACAACGGCAGTGAAACCACCGAGAGCATGACCGGCACACTGTATGCCGATATCAGCCAGATTCGTGGAGATATTACCGGCTTTACATTCAGCCCGGTATACCAGACAGCGGACGGGCAGATTTACCTGGCGGAGGGCCAGCGCGTAACCTGCAGCACGCAAAATCTGGAAGGTTCCAGCCTGTCCCTCTCGGTCAGCGCGGCACAGACCGAAAGCAGCAGCTGGGACGGCACCAGCAAAACCGAGCAGGGTTTTACCGCCAAACTTTCCTTTTTGTATGCTGCCCAAACGGTGCGGGTGCTGCAGATGGATGCGGATTATGGGGTACTGGAACAGACTGACTACCCCGCCGCCGCGGTGCCGGAAGAGCTGAAATTTTTGCCGGGTGCTGAATTTATCCTGCTGGAAAGCCGCAGCACGGATACCGCCGGAGCTGAGCACACGGCGCGGCAGATCATTGGGCGCGATGAGCTGGAAGACTATGGGGCGGACGGGCAGATGAAATATGTGACCCTCTACCTGCGCGGAGACGGCCCGCTGGCCGAAGCACACGCCATTGCCCTGAAAGGTTAAGGTGTATCTGAAACCAAAGAAAATGACGGATATTTCGCAAACACAAGCAGGATTTAAGGCAAAGAGCCTTGGAATCCTTTGTGGACTCCAAGGCTTTTTAACGCAAAATTCGGCGGTGCTTGTAGAAATAGACGATGTTTTCGACTTTTCAGATATACCTTAAAATAAACCACAAACAACACCACCCGCCGGGCGTGTGGGAAGGCAGCGCAATGCTGTTTTCCCTGCCCCGGCAGGTGGTGTTGTTATTTTTATTGTTGTGTTTTGGCCGCTTTGTGCCGCAGCCAGGCAGTGACCAGAAAAGTGATGGCAATGCAGGGCAAAAAACCGAGCGCATCCACGCCGACATCCTGAATCATTCCGGCGCGGCCCGGGATGAAGAGCTGGTGGAATTCATCAGTGCCCGCATAGGCGGTACAGGTCACAGCGCTGATCAGTGCTTCTTGCACAAGCTGTTTGGCCCCGCCCGCTTTGCCTGCGCTGCCAAACAGATGGACGGTAACGGCGGTGCTGACACCGAGCGCACAGTAAATATAAACATGTGCCCACTTGCGAATGTTGGCATTGTCGTTCTGGCTGCTGAACCACTTGGGGGTCAGGCGGTGAGCCGCGGTGGATTCCACTTTTTCCGTTATCTGCTGGCTGAGGGCAGAGGAGCTCTCCCCCGGCTGGGCGGAAAACAGAAAGATTGCCGCCATGATGGCCAATGTAACGCACAGCATCACCGCGCGCACAAGTTTCAGCTTATTGTTCTGCTCCGGCATTCCCGTACCTCCGCGTTCCATCGTGCCATCATGTACAATACCCATGGTATACTTGAAAAGCATACCAGTTTTGCGGTGCAGAATCAAGCGGAAAAAAGACACATCCGCATGGATTGTACGATGTTATATTTATTTTATCTTTTACTTTATTATTTCTGCTCTTATTGGCTGCAAAACCGCAAAAAGGGCCGCAGCCCTTACGGACTGCGGCCCTACATATTACTTTATGCGGTGCGGCTGTTAAATCAGTACATGCCGCCCATGTCACCGCCGGCGGGGGCTGCCGGTGCCGGGGGCTCCGGCAGGTCAGCGACCAGGCTTTCGGTGGTCAGAACCATAGCGGCAACGCTGGAAGCATTCTCCAGAGCGGAGCGGGTGACCTTGGTCGGGTCAACAATGCCGGCTTCGATCATATCGTCAACATATTCTTCCTTCTGGGCGTCATAGCCGTAGTTGGGCTTGCCGGCCTGCAGAATGTTGTTGATGATAACGCTGCCTTCCAGGCCAGCGTTTGCGGCGATCTGGCGCAGAGGAGCTTCCAGAGCCTTACGGACGATCTTAGCGCCAGTGCGCTCATCGCCTTCCAGCTCGCTGACCAGCTTATCAACAGCGGGGATAGCGTTGATGGTAGCGGTGCCGCCGCCAGCAACGATGCCCTCTTCAACAGCAGCCTTGGTTGCGTTCAGGGCGTCCTCGATGCGGAGCTTCTTATCCTTCATCTCAACTTCGGTAGCAGCGCCGACCTTGATGACAGCTACGCCGCCAGCCAGCTTGGCCAGGCGTTCCTGCAGCTTTTCACGGTCAAAGTCAGAGGTAGCGGAAGCGATCTGGGAACGGATCTGGGCAACGCGGTCAGCAATGGCCTGCTTATCGCCAGCGCCGCCGACGATGGTGGTATTCTCCTTGCCAACCTTGACCTGGCGGGCGCTGCCCAGCAGCTGGATGGTAGCGTCCTTGAGCTCATAGCCCAGGTCGCTGCTGATGACGGTACCGCCGGTCAGGATGGCGATATCCTGCAGCATTTCCTTGCGGCGGTCGCCAAAGCCGGGAGCCTTGACAGCAACCACATTCAGGCCGCCGCGCAGACGGTTGATGATGAGGTTGGACAGTGCGTCGCCCTCAACATCCTCAGCGATGATGAGCAGCTTGCGGCCGGACTGGATCACGGACTCCAGCAGAGGAACGATATCCTGGAACACGCTGATCTTCTTATCGGTGATCAGCACGCTGCAGTCCTCGTAAACGGTTTCCATCTTCTCGGTATCGGTGACCATGTACGGGGTAACATAGCCACGGTCAAACTGCATGCCTTCCACTACCTCGGTGTAGGTTTCAGCAGTGGTCTTGTTCTCCTCAATGGTGATCACGCCGTCGGCAGTAACCTTTTCCATAGCGTCAGCGATCAGCTGGCCGATCTGTGCATCACCGGCAGAAACGGTACCGACACGGGCGATATCCTTGCTGCCGTTGACTTTCTGGCTGTGTGCCTTGACGGCCTCAACAGCGGTGTTGACAGCCTTCTGGATGCCGCGCTTGATGTCCATCGGGTTTGCACCGGCGGTAACGTTCTTCATGCCCTCGGTAACAAGAGCCTGTGCCAGAACGGTAGCGGTGGTGGTGCCGTCGCCGGCAGCATCATTGGTCTTGGTGGCAACTTCACGCACGAGCTGTGCACCCATGTTCTCGAAAGCGTCTTTCAGCTCAATTTCCTTTGCGATGGTAACGCCATCGTTGGTGATGACCGGGCTGCCGAACTTCTTGCCCAGAACAACGTTGCGGCCTTTGGGGCCCAGGGTGATCTTAACAGTATCAGCCAGCTGGTCAATGCCGGCGCAAAGAGCCTTGCGGGCGTCTTCGCCCTGCTTAATCTGTTTTGCCATAAATCAGCATCTCCTTTTATCAGTAAGAACAGTTAAAGTTTACTCAACGATTGCCAGGATATCGCTCTGGCGGACAATGGTGCATTCCTCGCCGTCAACCTTGACTTCGGTGCCGGAGTACTTGCTGGTGAGGACCTTATCGCCAACCTTGACGATCATCTCAACGTCTTTGCCATCGACATTGCCGCCGGGGCCGACTGCGATAACTTCAGCAACCTGCGGCTTTTCCTTGGCGGAACCGGTCAGGATCAGGCCGCCCTTGGAGGTTTCTTCTTCTTCAACGAGTTTGATCACAACGCGATCAGCAAGAGGTTTGATTTTCATGATGAAATATCCTCCTATAATTAAAGTTTCTTTGAAACATTTTGTTTAGCACTCTTTTCTCCTGAGTGCTAAATCTATTATAGCGTTCCTTTGCCAAAAATCAACCCCTTGAAGTATAAAATTTTTGTGAACAGTGCTTTTTGTCGTTTATTCGTTGTAATTTATTAGCGCTCCGGGCTGTTTTCTATCTGTTTTTTGGTCTTGGCTGGCAGACTGCCCGGCTGAATGGCACACTGGCACTGCAAATAAAGGCGTGCTTTGGTGGGGATCAGCCTTCGCCGGGGCGGTGCCAGTGCAGGGTAAGCTCCGCCCGCAGCGCCCCCTGCGTGCTGCCATAACGGTTTTGCAGCCAGAAACACAGGTCGAGCGGGTCGGCATCCGGGCCGTTTATTCCGTACAGTGCCGTTATCAAACCGTCAAATTCCCGGTTGGCGGCTGTGGCAAATGCCACCTGCAGTTCGGCATCCGGGCGGGCGGCGGAAGTCAGGTCTTTCAGCTCCACATCCCGCAGGGTCAGGTTTACCCGCACGCTGCCGGGGGCCAGTACCTGCACATCGGCGGCGGCTTTGGCGGCAAGGTGCAGGTCATCCGGCAAAGTGCAGTCCAACCGATGGGCCTGGCCGCACAGAATAGCCGCCAGCTGGGCAGCCAACGGGCTTTGCGTCTGGCGGGCTGTATTGGCAGCGGTATCATAAAACAGCATGGCGTATTCTCCGCCTGCACTGACGGGCACAGCGGCGGTTTCGGCGTTATCGAACAGGGTTTGCAGGCCGCAGTGCAGCTGCTGCTTTTCTTCCAGAGCTTTCAAGTTTTCGTACAGGGTCGGCGTTTGGTCCTGGATGGGTGTCTGCACGGCGGGTTCCAACACAAAAACCGCGATTTCCGGCGCAGGGCGGGCGGCGCTTTGCAACAGCCGAGCGATTTCTTCCGCCAGCGGCCAGCTGCACCCGGCAGGCAGAACGGCAAGGTCCATCAGGCCGTAAAACGGCTGGCCGTTCATGGCTTGGGCGGCGGCATTCCAGGCGGCAGCACAGGTGGCGCCGCTGCCGGTAAAGGTTTTGCAGGCGGCGGAATCCTCGCTTTGCTGGTCACTGGTCAAAAGCGTGACCGTGTAGCCGGCATCCTGCGCGGTAAAAAACACCGCCCGCACAATTTCCCTGTGGGAAAGCAGCTGCCCGCCGCAGCCCGCCAACAGGCAGCCCAGCAGCACCGCCGCCATCAGGCGGGATGCTTTTTGCATGATACCAGCCATTGGCAGCCTCCTGTTACCATCACAACCGCAGCGAAGCCCCAGCAGACGGCACTGCGCCAATAAAATGCCTGTTCCAGCGGCACGGTGCGCAGCACAGCACACAACAAAGCCATGCCGCCAAAGTACAGCGGGTAACGGTCCAGCCCGGCGGCAGCGCTGCCCGCCCCGGCGCGGCCACCCCACAGTTCCACCATGGCGTACAGGTACAGCGCCAGCCGCACCGTGACTACCATGCACCACAGCAAAATTTGCAGCCATTCCAGCCGGTTAAAAATTGAAAGCGCCCCGCACTGTGCAGCCCCCTGCACCGGGGTTTGGCGGGTGGGCATGGCCGCGCCAAAAAACAGCTCCAGCAGCAGGTGGACCGCGGCATCAAAGCCCAGTGCTGACGCGGCAAATGTTACTGCCTTGCGGCAGCGCTGGCCGGGCTGCGGAGGCCAAAGGGCAAACAGCAGATATTCCGGCGGGAGCGCCAGCTGAGAAACAAACGCCGCCTGCCAGTCCTGCCCTGTCAGCGGTGCCGCATGCAGGTTGGGTACACGCAGGCGCGGCGCGACCGAGAGTACCATGATTGCCATACACGCGGCACCGAACACCAACAAGGCGTTGGCCGTCTGGCGCAGGGCGGGCTCCCGCCGGAGGTAGATGACCGGTGCCAGCACGACAAAACAGGTGCCCGCCAGACCCAGTGTACCGGGGTACACGCTGCCAAACAGGGCGTGCAGGCGCAGAATTTCCAATGCTGAACTGATTGCCAGCAAAACACAGAGAACTTTTTGCAGCAGGGCGTTCCCCTGCCAGCTGATCGACACTAACAGAAGCACAGCGGCCAGCACCGCCGCGCTGGCGGGCAGAGCCAGCAGCCCTGCCCGCGCCCAATAACCGGTGTGCAGCCGCAGCAGCGTATCGGCCAGAATGCTGAGGAGCAGCACGGGGTAAAAATCCACATTACTCTTTTGCATGGCGCGGCAGCACCTCCCCTTTTTGTGCCAGGCGAGACCAGATGGCCCGCACAAAACCATCCCGCAAGGCTGCCTTGCCCGGCGGCATGAGCGGGTAAAGATAATCATAACCGAACGGGTCGCTGCCGCAGGCCATGGCCAGAATCAGCAGCGCCCCGCAGGCCAGCCCCGGCACACCGAACAGTCCCGCCAGCAGGATGACCGCAAAGCGGAACAAGATGGACTGCTCGTACAGCGCAGGGACGGCCAGAGTGGCGATGGTTGCCGCCGCGGCCATGGTGAGCACCGGCACGCTGATGATGCCCGCCGAGACAGCGGTTTCGCCAATGATGAGCGCCCCCACAAGGCTGACGGTGTGGCTGATGGATTTTGGGGCGCGCAGCCCGGCTTCACGCACAATTTCCAGCAGCAGGGTCACGGCCAGCATTTCCGGCATGGGCGGCAGCGGCGTGGAGGCTTCGCCCTGGGCCAGTTTGGCCAGCAGGTGCACGGGGATCAGCTCCGGCGCAAAGCTGACCGCCATGACATACAGCCCCGGCCCAAACACCGCCAGCAAAAACGCCAGATATTTGAGCAGGCGGATGAGCCCGGCAAACACTGCGCCGGAAGAATAATCGTCCAGGCATTCAAAGTGCTCGGCAAAAAAGCTGGGCACCACCATGGCAAGCGGGCTGCCGGATACAAGGATAACGATTTTGCCCTCACAGATGCGGGCGCAGGCGGTGGCCGGGCGCTCGGTATAGGCTGCCGCGGGGAAAAGGTTGAGCTTGTCCTGCTTGAGGAACGAGGCAAAATAGGTGCTGTCCAGCAGGACGGGGATTTGTACCCCGGCCAGCCGCTGTTTGAGGGTTTGCACCACATCCGCCGGGGCCAGGGCGGTATCATAACAGATGGCGTACTCGGTTTTGGCACGGGTGTTGGCGGTGCAGATCTCCGCCGCAAAGCTGCCGGTGCGGAACTGGCGGCGCAGCTGGGAAATGTTATTGCGCAGGTGCTCGGTAAAGGCATCCTGCGGGCCGCGCATGTTGCCTTCCCCGCTGGGGTTGGTCACGCTGCGGCCCGGCATATCCTGGGTGGAAAACGCCAGCGCCTGGCTGCTGCCCTCCACCAGCAGCACGGCCATACCGCCGGCGAGGGCTTCCACCAGCTGGGTACGGGTGGTGATGAGGGGTTGCTCTGTGGGCAGGCAGCTTTGCTCTGCCAGGTACTGCACCAGCTGCGGCCCGGCCTTGCAGCCCGGCACGCCCTGACCCAGTGCGTGCAGCACCATGATGCAGAGTTTTTCCGGCGAGGAGAGCCCCGCAAACATGGCGATGCAGCAGCGGCAGCCGCAAATCGTAAAGCTTTTGGTATAGAAATCCGATGAGCCGCCAAACATAGTTTGCAGAAACGCCTGATTTTCAGCAAGGGCCTGCCCCAGCGGCTGGTTATCCGCAGTTGTCATGTAATCACCTTCCCTTGCTGTTCAGTGTGACCCAAAAACGGCAGGGATAAACGCAGGAGGTGTTTTTATGCTTGCATCGGTTTTGCATACCGTGATTATTTATGCTGTGGTTATTTTTGCCATGCGGCTGATGGGCAAGCGGCAGCTGGGGGAATTGCAGCCATCTGAGCTGGTAACAACGTTCATGATTTCCAATGTTGCCTCCATCTGCATTGATGAGCCGGATCTGCCTCTGCTTTCCAGCCTGGTGCCGATTTTATTGATTGCGGCGCTGGAAATTTTGAACTCTACTGTTGCCTATTACCTGCCCGGCTATGCGGCGCTGCTGTTCGGCAGGCCGGTGACGGTAATCCAGGATGGGCAGATCCGGCAGGATGCACTGCGGCATCTGCGCATGACACCGGGCGATCTGATGGAAGCGCTGCGCGGCAAGGATATTTTTGACCCGCGGCAGGTAGTATGGGGTGTGGTGGAGCCCAGCGGGAGCATCAGCGCCGCGCAAAAAGTGGCGGACGACAGCCCGCTGCTGCCGCTGTTGGTAGACCAGGAAGTTTACCCCGAAAATCTGGCCCAGCTGGGGCGCAATGAAGCCTGGCTGGATACCGACCTTGCCAGGCGCGGGATGCGGCGGGCAGAGGTACTGGCTTACCTTGGCAATAAGGAAAGCTGCGTTGTGATACAAAAAAAGACCGCCCAGAACGGGCGGTCTGAAAAACCGGAAAGTACAGGTGGTTTTTGAATGAAGCGCAACTGGTATGCCATCGCCATTCTGGTCCTGCTGGCGGCGGTGCTGCTTGGCTGCAAACAGTATGTAAGCGCCACTGCGGGCAGCCTGCGCGCCCAGGTGCAAAGCGCTTATGCGCAGACACTGACGCAGCAGTACCCGCAGGCGCAGCAGGCTTTCCGGCAGGCCGCGCACAGTGCAAGGCAGGCCAGCAAAAAGCTGGGGCTGCTGGTGCGCCGCAACGCGCTGGATCGCATGAACGAAACCATGGCGGTTTTGCCGCAGTATGCCAACCCGGAAAACCAGGCCGACCTTGCGGTGGAAGCTGCACGGGTGCTGGCGCAGATCGACCAGCTGGAGCAGTGCTTTATGGGCACATTTTAGCCCTGCATGCCGCCGTTTTTAGCGCGGGAATCCAGCATGTCTTTCAGCTCATCCATAAAGGTGTTGACATCGCTGAACTGGCGGTAGACGGAAGCAAAGCGCACATAGGCAACGTCGTCCATCTTTTTCAGCTGCTCCATGGCAAGGTCCCCAATATAGACGGAGGTCACTTCCCTGTCGTAAGAGTTCAGCAGCACCTGTTCAATGCGGCTGACGGCGGCATCCAGCTGCTCATAGCTGACAGGGCGCTTTTCGCAGGCGCGCAGCATGCCGTTGAGCAGTTTCTGGCGGTCAAACACTTCACGCGAACGGTCTTTTTTGATGACCATCAGGGGCACAGTTTCCACGATCTCATAGGTGGTAAAGCGTTTTTTGCAGGAAAGGCACTCGCGGCGGCGGCGGATCTTTTCGCCGTCCTCCGTGGGGCGCGAATCAATTACCTTGGAATCATCGGCACCGCAGTACGGGCAACGCATAGCAAAGTTCCTCCTGGTTTACGCTTTCTTGGGGGCGGGGGCAGCCTTGCGGGTCTTATAGCTGACCCACAGCTGGGTTGCAATACACATGGTGCTGTAAACACCGCTGACCATGCCAAACAGCAACGGCACCGCAAAGGTGAAGATGCTGTCCAGCTTGAAGATGATGGACACCACGCAGACGATTGCCAGTGCAATGCAGGTGGTGATACTGGTCATCATGGAACGGCCAAAGCTCTGGTTGATGGACAGGTTGACCAGCTCCGGCAGGGACATCTTTTTGCCGTAAAGGCCGGTGTTCTCGCGGATACGGTCATAGATAACAACGGTATCGTTGATGGAGTAGCCCAGGATGGTAAGCATAGCTGCAATAAAGTTGCCGTTGAGGGGAATGCGCAGCAGAACAAAGACGCCGTACACAACAAACATATCGTGCAGCAAAGCAACGATTGCCATGGCACCGGCGGACCAGCCGCCAATGCGGCGGAAACGCACGGCAACGTACACCAAAATCAACACGCAGGCGGCCACAACAGCCACAACGCTCTTGGCCAGGAACTCGTTGCCGATGGTGGGGTTGACGTTGCTGACTTCCTGCTGGACAAACTGGTTGTCCGGGTAGGTGGTGTTCAGGGTTTCGATCATGCTGTCCAGCTGCTCGGTGGAAAGGGTCTCGCTGCCGGGCAGGTTGATGGTCAGGGTCTGTGCACCGGAAACATCAGTACCGGTCTGTACGGTCAGGTTGCTCTGGCCCAGCTCGGCGGCTACCGTCTGCTTGACATTGTTCAGGTCAACATCGCCCTGGTAGCCAACGGTAACCATAGCGCCACCCTTGAACTCGATATCCATGGTAACGCCGAAGACAAAGCTGAACACCAGCACCACGGCAACCAGAACGCCGGAGAAGGTGTAGAACTTCTTGCGGTTGCCGACAAAGTTGATGTTGGGGCACTTGTAAGTCTTTTTGCCATCCTTGGAACCGCCATACAGAACGGGGTTGCGGAACACCTTGCAGCGGGATGCACCACGGATCATAATGCGGGTTGCAAACACGCCAAAGACAAAGTTGAGCAGAACACTGGTGAGCAGCGTGAAGCCGAAAGAGTAGATGCTGCCAGCCGTGGAAGGACCAAACATGAAGAAGATGGGGTTGAACACCTTGCCCCAGAAGCCATCGGTGGGGCCAAAAGCACCCATCAGCAGGGCTGCAACGATGACGATGGTCACGTTGCCGTCAATGATGGGGGTCAGGCCCATCTTGAAGCCGCTGGCGATAGCGCCATCCAGCGTTTTGCCGTTGCCAAGCTCTTCTTTGATGCGCTCAGCGGTGATAACGTTGGCGTCAACGCCCATACCGATACCAAGGATGATACCGGCGATACCGGGCAGGGTCAGCGTGGAGCCATTGAACACGGTGAAGTAACCGGAAACAAATGCCAGCGTGGCGGCAACCTGGCCAAACAGAGAGATGACCGCAATGGTACCGGGCAGACGGTAACGCACGATCATGAGCAGAGCCACAAAGACAAAGGCAATGATGCCGGCCAGCACCATCACATCCAGGCTCTTAGCGCCCAGGGTGGGGCTGATGGTGGAGAAGCTTTCGGCCGAGAGGGCAAAAGGCAGAGAACCGGAGTTAATCTGGTTTGCCAGCGCGGTGACCTGGTCCTGGGTGAAAGAACCTTCGATCACAGCGTTGCCGTCCGTGATGGCAGTCTTGACGGTAGCGGTGGAGATGTTCTCGCCGTCCAGCCAGATGGAGATGGTGCCGTTGGACTGGGCTGCCAGCTCGGTGGTGGCCTCAGCAAACTTTTTGGCACCGTCAGCGCTGAACTGCAGCTGAACAACATAACCGTTCTCCTGGTTGTAGCCTGCGGTTGCGGACGTCACATCGTCACCGCTCAGGATCTCTTCGCCGTCGGCAGTAGAGCCCTTGCGGAACACCATCTGGGCGGTGGTACCGATCTCGTCAATGGCGGTCTGGGGATTAAAGTCGGTTTCGCCGGTTTTCCAGGGGAAACGGACGATGATGCGGTCCTTGTTATAGTCCACATAATCCTCATAGTCGGTAATGCCAAGGCCGACCAGACGGTCTTCGATGACGGTTTTGGCCGCGGTCATCTGGTCATCGGTGGCTTCCACACCGTCAGCCGGCATGAACGTCACGTCCACGCCGCCGCGGATGTCGATACCGAAGCGGATATCCTCCGCGCCCTTGATGTAGACGTTCTTGGTATCGCCGTATGTGTAGCTCACGCCGAACAGGGCGGTAAACGAGAATACGACGATCAGCAGCGCCGTGACAATCAGATGCCACGACTTCCCTCTCTTATTCATATGTACCTCCAAACATTGCCCGCGCACCGGCACGGGCGGGGTTTTATTACCGGCGTATGCGCGTTGCCACACACCGCCATGCAGGGAAGCAGCCGCCTGCCGGAAAGCAGGCGGCTTTTTCCCTTTTTACAGGCGCACCCGGCCGGGAAAACCGGGCGTACCTGTTTTAACTATGTAGGATGGCTGCTTATTTTATTCTGCCAGCAGCTTTTCGACCACAGCCAGGCGCACGCAGACGGTGAGCAGCATGGATGCGGTTTCTACCTCAGACAGGCTGGGGTAAGTGGGGGCAATGCGCAGGTGGGAATCCTGCGGGTCAATGCCATAAGGGAACGCTGCACCGGCGCCGGTCAGGGTCAGGCCGCAGTCCTTGCAGAGCTGGGCTACACGCTTGGCACAGCCGGGCATGACATACAGGCTGATGAAATAGCCGCCTTTGGGGTTGGTCCAGTGGGCGATATCGCCGCAGGGGGTCAGCTCATGGGCAAAGGTGGTTTTGACTGCGTCAAAGCAGGGCACCAGGCGGCGGCGATGCTTGGCCATATGCTGCAGCACGCCGTCCTTGTTCTTCAGGAAGCGGACGTGGCGCAGCTGGTTCATTTTGTCATAGCTGATGATCATGACAGAGAAGCGCTTGCAGATATAAGCCAAAGATTTCTCACTGCATGCCAGGGCAGAAACACCAGCGCCGGGGAAGGTGATCTTGCTGGTAGAGGTGAACATGAAAACACGGTCCTCGGTGCCATACTGCTTGCTTTCATTCAGCAGCACCGGGGTCTCGATGATTTCATCGGTCAGGTGGTGGACAATGTAAGCTTCGTCCCAGAAGATCTTGAAATCCGGGGCAGCGGTCTTCATGGATGCAAAGCGGCGGATGGTTTCATCGCTGTAGACATAGCCATCGGGGTTGGAGTACTGCGGTACGCACCAGATGCCCTTGATGGTGTCGTCTTCGGCAACCAGCTTTTCCACCATATCCATATCGGGGCCGTCCGGCGTCATGGGGATCGTGATCAGCTCAAAGCCAAACTCCTCGGTGATTTTGAAATGGCGGTCATAGCCGGGGGCCGGGCAGAGAAACTTGCGGTGCTCCACCTGGGACCACGGGCAGGGGGATTCCGGGAAGCCAAAGGTATAACCCATGCTGATAAGGTTGTACATCAGCTGCAGGCTGGAGTTGCCGCCCACAAAAACCTCGCTGGACTTAACGCCCATCACATCGGCAAACAGGGTGCGGGCTTCTTCCAAACCTTCCAAGTTGCCATAATTGCGGGCATCATAGCCATCCTCGGTGGTATAGTCACTCATTTTCAGCAGATCCATGGCCAGGTCCATCTGATGAGGGCCTGGTTTACCGCGGGCCATGTTGAGCTTAAGGCCCTTGGCCTTGAACTCGGCATAGGATTGTTCCAGCGCAGCCTTTTCTGCACGGAGCTGGTCTTTGGACATTTCAAAATAATTTGCCATAATCATTTCCCCCTAGATCGTGGGCTGCCATGGTGCTGCGCGCGCACAGGGCAGGTCCAAGTACGTTTCCCTCTTGTGTCCGCTTGTATGCGCAGAGCATACAGTTTTCAGACATACATATTAGTATAAACGAAACGGCCACAATATACAAGCAGTTTTGAAATTTTTCCCACAAAAAGCAGGCGGTTTTTGGCCCAAAAGCAGGTAAAGAAGAATGGATAACCAGCCACAGATTTCTATATTGACCTTTCAGCGTGGACATGTTACACTTTTGTTGTAATAAGTTGTACGCATATTTATTCATGAGCTCAACTTTTGTCTGGCCGGGCAGCACAACTGGAGTACGGTTATGGAACAGCATGTCACCTTCCGGCGCGCGGCCGGTATGCTGGTGGGCATTGTGATCATCAGCCTTGGTGTTGCCCTTTTCAAGTTTGCCCATCTGGGCAACGACCCTTTCAACGCGCTCAACATCCGCTCTGCGGAGCTTGCCGGGCTGACCCTTGGCGTACAGAACCTGATTTATAACGCGGTATTTTTCACGATGCAGATGATTTGGGGCCGCAGATATGTCGGCTTTGGTACCGTTGCAAATGCCGTTTGCTGTGGGTTTATCATCACGTTTTTCTATGATTTCCTCACTGCGCATTTTGCACAGGCCGCACCCCTGCCCGCACAGCTGGCGTGGGTGGCTGCAGCGGTGGTGTGCACCTCACTTGGCATTTCGCTGCACCAGACCTCCGATTTGGGGGTTGCCCCGTATGATTACCTGGCGCTGGGTCTGCGGGACCACACGCCACTCCCCTATTTCTGCTGCCGCCTTTTCACGGATACGCTGTGCGCATTGCTGGCTTTTTTGCTGGGCGGGCTGCTGGGGCTGGGCACCCTGATCTGTGCGTTCTGCCTGGGGCCGCTGATCCAGTTTTTCAACACCCATGTTTCCGAAAACGTGTTGCAATATGTTCCAACCGGGCGGCAGGCATAATATTTACCAGCGGCGCAATCATAATTTTGCAGCGGCGGCAGCTTTGGCTTGCCGCTGCTTTTGGTTGTTTAATGGCATTTCATCAAAATAATAGATAATAATGAATAAAGAATAATGTCGGTGCACCGCCCGCGGC
>ERZ1035041.165-NODE-165-length-37967-cov-5.306209_pt1 | contig 37967 bp, 30 predicted proteins | sample MGYA00520684_ERZ1035041 | MGnify/ENA primary metagenome ERZ1035041 (study PRJEB33766, sample SAMN09781699) | gut metagenome | biome: gut microbiome | host: Homo sapiens | place: Madagascar | study: EMG produced TPA metagenomics assembly of the PRJNA485056 data set... | reverse complement strand
GGGATTATTAATTCTGAAAAATTAAAGAATCTTTATGATAAAGTATTGGAAGAAAGAAGAGAAAGTATTTCTAAAGTATTATGCCAGAACATTATTAATATTCTTAAAGAAGAAGGAATAGTTAGTAAGCTCTTTGACTGTGATTTCAGCGGGGAAGAGTTGTTCGAAAAATGCAAGAACGCTAGAGAATCTCTTAGATATCTTTTATTGGCATTGGAAACAGATCCAACAAAGAAAAAATATTATGAGTATGCAATAAGTAATTATGGTGATTCTAACGGAAATTTATATGCACTTGCAGCTATGAATGGAATAAATATTTTTTCATCTATTGAAAAGATAATAGAAGATAATATTTCTGGAAGTAGGGAACATTTTGAAAAATTACTTGATAATTTGTCTGTGGACAAAAAGAAGTATCTGGATGAGTACGATAAAAAACATCACCAAATGTTAATGGATAAAATAGCCTCTAAAAAACCAGAATACTCATCAGATCCTGTGAGACAGAAAATATTAACAGAGGATTATGAAAAGTTTCTTGCAACTTTAAATACGGATACTACAGAATATTTAAGAAAATATCTGGCAGTAGCAAATTCATATTCGGAGATTGATAAAATGTTTGATGTTAAATCTGAAAAGATAGAATTTGCAAAAATAATAAAAAATGTATGTGGTAATATTCTGAAAATTGAAGTTGATGTGAGTCTGACAGAAAAACAATTAAAAATTGCAGAAGGGTTAATACTGGCTTATAAAAATAATAAGAAGATTACTAAAGACGATTTTATCTCACTTACATTAGAAAATGATACCATGTTTAATGGTAAAACAGCAGATGAAATAATCAAATATGAGTTAGAGCAAAAGGATGCAAGTTCTTATATTATTGCTGCAAAGAAATTAAAAGAAGAGCAGCCTGTATATTCTTTATTATTTATAGTTAAGTATTTTGTATTTTCTGATAAATATTTTAATAATAATGGGGATTTATGTGATGTATTAACTTATTTAGAAAAATTTGAAAAAGACTTATATATGGCTCCAGTTTATGATCTTTATGTTGCAGCTAATAGAGATTGGAATGAATTAGTATCACAGAAAGCAACTGATGCATCAATTAATACAATAATTAATGAGTTTAAATCATTAGATGACTTAGGATTGATAATTGATAAGTTAGCCGATTCTGTACATAACTATAATGATTATGAAGTAATTGGAAAGTTTATTAGTGAAGCAGAGTCTAAAAAGGCAAAACTGATTAAAATAGCAGAAGATAATAAAATAATAAATGAAGCTTTTAATGAATTATCATCTGCAATTAATAATGATTTTTCTATATTAAACAGACCTGCATTTATTGAATTATTAAATGAAACACAATACCCTGAAAATATACAGAGATCAATAAGAAGACTTACAGATAACAAGTTTTATGATAATTTATTCTGTAAACTTGATAAGTATATGGCTAATGTGAAACTTAGTTGTAATGTTGAAAGTTGCTTTAAATATACTTCCTATGTAAAGAATTATCGCTCATTAAATGAAACAAGACAAATCGTAAGGGGAAGATATCTGCCAGAATTAGAAGCAGCTCATAAGGTTTTTATGCCTAATGATAAAGATTCTGACACAGAGGTATTGTTCTTTACAATGAAAGATACTCTTTTAAGTAATGAACAAGGTTTTGCTTTAACTAATAAGGGAATATTATATACTGATGAACAAAATGAAATTAGTATGTTGGATTACAATTCAATTATATCATTTGAGGTTACAAGAAAATTCTTATCAACAAAGTTAATGGTTGTTACAAGTGAAGGAAAAATAATTGAATTAAAAAATGATTTTGCCAGTGATAAGATGGATGATGCCGTTATTTATATAAAAGCAATGATAAAAGAGATTATGGCTTCTGATATTTATATTGGTGAACCGCCTGTGACGGTAAGCAATGTAACTGAGCCCAATAATGATATGACAAAAGCAGATATTGTTATTGCTGAATCAACAGACAAAGTATCTGATTCAAGAGCAGGACTGAACAGTAATGAACTTCCAGCACTTTTAAAACAATACTTTTCTACACATGCAGCATCGGAAAAAGCGATGGCATCAGCTAAATTAAAGGCAGGGCTTTCATTACCATCTGATTGTGAAGTATACTATGCTCAGGATGCAACGTTATTAGGAAGCGGAAAAAATGGATTTGCTATAACAAGTAAGGGTGTTTATACAAGAAAAATGTTTGAAAAAAATGTGATAATAAAACCTCTTGATGTTTTTAAAACGGGTAAACAATTTTCAACAGATAAGTCAACACCTGGATTGTTGCTTGATGGACAATTCTTTGTAGAGTGCCTTTCGGGAGATAAGTTAGTTCCACTTTTCAATGGTCTTATTGAATATCTTGATAAAGCCAAGACAGAAAATAGTGTAGTTTCAGAACCAGAGAATAATGCAACAAAATATTGTCCTAACTGTGGAACCGCATTGAGAGGGCAGGCAAAGTTTTGTAGCAAATGTGGATATAAGCTCTAGGAGGTTTACATAATGAAATATTGTGAAAATTGTGGGGCAGAGCTTGAAGATAGTGCTGTGTTCTGCGAAGAATGTGGAGCGAAAGTTGAGACTGTGCCACAAGAAAAAGCAGTAGATTCAGAGCAAAGCAAGGAAGCAGAAAAACAGGATAATGCTGAAATTGATGATGCTGTAATTGATACATCAGATAAGCCAGTTGGAAAAAGAAAACGGATGATACCTATATTGTGTGGGGTTATTGGTGTACTTATTATCGTTGTTATTGTTATAATTATAGTGACAGTGACAAGCAGGAAATCAAATAATGATGATAATAATGCCAAGAATGACTTGGAAACAGTCGTAGCAACTGAGTCAGCAGATGAAACTGTAAAATCAACAGAGGCTACAACACAAGCTAATAACTGGAAAAAACAGTATATAGAATATTTAAAAAATGTTGATTCTAAAAATTATGGTGGATGTGAATATATTTACATGAATAATGATGATATTCCAGAACTGATGATATTAGGAAACAATACTGCCGCAGGAAATATTCTTGTTACATCTGATAATACTACAATTGATTCAAAAATTATTGCTTCAGGGAAAATGTATTATGCAGAAAAGAGTAATGAACTTTACATTGAAAGTGGACGACAGGGTGTATATGCTTACACAATATATAAGATAAGTGATGGAAAGATTCAGGAAGAGGAAGTCAATTCCCATGATACTAGCGGAAAAACAGCATTTGTATATAACAGACCGAAGACAATACAGCAGATTATAGATGATTTGTCTGGTGAAACGGCAAAAACAAATATGGAAACTCTTTCAGCCGCTTCGACAACTAAAAAGGCTATAGAAGGTTCTTGGACAAGTTATACAGGAAATGACCCAAGTATGGAATATTCATCAAAATATACATTAGTATTTAACAGTGATGGCACAGTTTCTTGTAAAGGATATAAGAATAATCATAGTGGTAATTATGAAGTTGAGTCAGATGGAACTATTGTTTGTTCATTTACAAAATGTATTGATAGCTTTCCACCAAATGGACCAACTGAAATACAAGGATATACAGCCAAATTTGTATTAAATTCAGATGGAACATTAATTAGCCCAACAGGAAGTAATGGAACAACTAACTGGGGGAAAAATACAATTTGGACGAAAGTTGAATAATGTTGTGATTATGCTCTCCCTCTATCTCGATTCTGAGATAGAGGGATTTTTCTTCCTATAAATTTGCAAAATTACGGATTTCAAGTTATAATACATAGTAGTATTTTCGTGGTTTACAATAATTATTAGGAGATATCGCTTATGAAGATATTCTATGGACTTATTATGGTACTGATTATAATGATGATTGGTGCCTGTGCGATTAAAGCAAGAAAAAAGAATGGTCAGCTGGCTAATATTGTGTTTCTGTATGAACTTGGAGCATTTGCTGGCGGAGTAATATTCTTTATATATACATATGTACCTGGAGTTACGCTGACAGTGCTGTGCAAGGGGCTTATTATGGCGCTGTTTGACTGGATGCTGGTTATGCTTATGAATTATACACAGTATTATACTGGTATGTTTAAAAGTGTGCCTGCTATTAAATTGGCGATGATTGCCTATTCTGCATTTGAGACAGTAGCATTTATAGCTAATACATGGACAAGATGGATATTTGATGTAACAGATATATCAAATGATCAGATTATAGTACAGTTTACGAAAGGCAATGTGATTGCAATAACACATTATGTATATACATACGGAATAGTGATACTTTTGCTGCTTAGTTATGTTGTTATGATAAAGAGAGCATCCAAATTTTACAGATTCAGGTATTTTGCAATTCTTGTATCTATATCTGCTGCAGTTATGCTTAATGTGCTTACAATGTGGTCTGATTCAATATATGATATGTCAATGATTATCTTTGGCGTGATGTCAATACTTCTTTATTATCTGCCGTTTGAGTATGTGCCAAATGAATTGATAGAGAATACATTTTCACTGATTATCAAAGATATGAACAGTGGAATTATCTGTTTTGATAATGCTGGAAGATGTATATTCTGCAATGGAATTGTTAAGGGAATATATGGGATTGATGATGATATAAATGTTTTGGAGAAGAATTATGCTGCGTGGCTGGCTGGTCAGGAAGAGCATAATAATAGAAAGTATCAGCAGACAGTAGGAACGGGGGATGACTGGAGAAAATATGATATAGCATATAACCGTATTTTTGATGATAAAGGGAATTTTATATGTGATTATTTTATATTTAATGACAGTACAGAGTCGGCAAAGCTTATTGAACGTGAAAAGTACAGGGCTACACATGATAGTCTGACAGATTTGCTTAACAAAGAACAATTCTATGAGGAGACAGCCCGAAAGATTAAAGAAGATGTTTCTAATAAATATTGTCTCGTATGCAGTAATATCAAGGATTTTAAGCTGGTTAATGAGCTTTTTGGAATTAATAGGGGAAATGAGATTATTAAAATGCAGGCAGATCTGATAAAGGAAACATCAGACCCCGGATATATATGTGGTAGAATTCAGAGTGACAGATTCGCAGTGTGCATGCCTAAAGTCAGATTTAATAAACATATTATGGAGAAATCTATAGCAGCAATGCAGGATGCATTTAATAATGCGTCATATAAGATAAGAGTTGTTGTCGGTGTATACGATATTGACGATGTTGATGAGCCTGTAAGTAACATGTGCGATAAGGCGTACATTGCCAGTACAACAATTAAGAATAATTATGAAACTAACATAGCATACTATGATGATAAACTTCTTCAGAGAACGCTTGAAGAAAGAAAAGTTATCGATGAGTTTGAGGGAGCACTTGAGAATAAAGAATTTAAAATGTTTCTTCAGCCACAGGTTGATGTTGATGGCAATGCTTATGGTGCAGAGGCACTTGTACGCTGGCAGCATCCAGACAGAGGATTATTGTCACCATATTTCTTTATTGACATACTAGAGTCAACAGGGCTTATATACAAACTTGACATGTATATGTGGGAATGTGCAGCAGCAAAGCTTAGTGAGTGGAAGAATAAAGGTGATACAAGCCATCACATTTCTGTTAATATATCTACGAAAGATTTCTATCTTATAGATGTCTATGAAGTTATGACGGATTTAGTAAGAAAATATGATATCAATCCGGCACTTCTGAAGCTGGAGATAACTGAGACAGCACTTATGTCAGATCTTAAGAAGAACATGGAGGTTATCAGAAAACTTCGTAAATATGGCTTCAGAATTGAAATAGATGATTTTGGTAGTGGATATTCTTCGCTGAATATGTTAAAAGATATAAGTGCAGATGTTCTTAAAATTGATATGGCTTTCCTGCGTGCTACTGAGAATGAAATTAAAGGTCAGGATATTCTGGAGACAATTATTTCTCTTGGCGGCAAACTTGGAATGGAAGTAATTACTGAAGGTGTAGAGACAGAGAAACAGCTTGTGATGCTGTCAGGGATGGGCTGTCATATATTCCAGGGTTATTATTTTTCAAAGCCTGTACCAGTCGATGAATTTGAAGAAAAATATATGAAATAATAATAGGAGGAAGTTATGAGCGAGAATTGTTCAGGAAGCTGCTCAAGCTGCAGTTCAGACTGTGAATCTAGAAAAGGACCACAGATAGTGCGAAATGCTAATAATGGCAAAGTTAAGAAGGTTATAGCTGTTGTCAGCGGTAAGGGTGGAGTCGGTAAATCACTTGTCACATCAATGCTGGCAGTTAAAGCCAATAAGGAAGGAAAGAAAGCAGCAATACTTGATGCAGATATTACAGGACCATCTATTCCCAAGTCTTTTGGACTTACTGAAAGGGTAACATGTAATGAAGATGGAACTGTTATGTATCCTGAGACTTCAAAGAATGGTATTAAGGTTATGTCACTTAATCTTCTTATGGAAAAGGAGACTGACCCGGTTATATGGAGAGGACCTGTTATTGCAGGTGTTGTTAAGCAGTTCTGGGAAGATGTTGACTGGGATGAGACAGACTGTATGTTTGTTGACTGTCCTCCGGGAACAGGAGATGTACCTCTTACAGTTTTCCAGTCTATGCCAATAGATGGAATCATTATAGTGACTTCACCACAGGACCTTGTTTCAATGATTGTTGAGAAGGCAATTAATATGGCTAAGCTTATGAATATTCCGGTTCTTGGAATTGTCGAGAATATGTCTTATTTCAAATGTCCAGACTGCGGTAATATTCATTATATATACGGAAAGAGTAAGATTGATGAAGTGGCAGCAGCTAATGATATCAAGACTGTTGCAAAGCTTCCAATGGATGCAAAGGTAGCTGAACTTGTCGATTCAGGAAAGGCTGAGGAACTTGATGTGACTGCATTAGATGAAATATTTAATGCGATTATGGGTTAACATAATAATATATATAATTGTCTTATAGAAGCCGTATTATTTACAAAACTATTTTAAAGAAATAATAGCAAGTTTTCTGTACTTTGTGCTATAAATCACTAGAATATATGGTTGGATTACAGTATTATTATAGACAAAGAATACAGATAGGTTATTTTGTTATAGGTAGGAGTAAATTATGGCAAATTCACAAAAAGGCAAGATTGATATGACCACAGGTCATATAATGAGAAATATTATATTGTTTGCGATACCGATTATTATTGGAAATGTTTTGCAGCAGTTATATACTACGGTTGATGCACTTGTAATAGGTAAATACTGTGGAGATACATCTTTGGCAGCAGTTGGAACTAGTTCACAGCCAGTTGAAGTATTATTATGTGTTTTTTTAGGAATAGGAACAGGTGTGTCTATTCTTATTTCACAATATACCGGGGCAAGGGAATCGGGAAAGGTTGTTTCAGTATGTGGAACTTCAATAACATTTATATATATTATAGGTATTCCGATTGGAATTCTTGGTTGGTTTGCAGCACCGTATATTCTGGAATTCATGAAAGTGCCGCAAGATGTGTGGAATGCTGCATTAATCTATACAAGGGTTGTATTCTTAGGCACACTTGGTAATCTGGGTTATAATATGAACGCCGGAATTTTAAGAGGACTTGGAGACAGCAAGGCTTCGCTATGGTTTCTGGTTGTGTCATGTGTTTCTAATATAGTATTTGATTTATTGTTTGTTGCAGTGTTTGGAATGGATGTAGCCGGAGCAGCACTTTCTACAAGTATTGCCATGTTTATATCATGGATTGTAAGTATTGTTTACATAAGAAAGAAGTTTCCGGAGATACAGTTTACATTTTTGCCGAGAAGATTCTCTGGAACAATGATGAAGGATATTCTGGCTATTGGCTTACCTGTTGGACTTAACAATTCACTTTATTCATTAGGACATGTTGCATTACAGACCTTTAATAACTCACAGGGTGCTATATTTATGGCCGGAGGTGCAGTAGCAGGAAGAATTACAGGATGCGCTAACATAGCAATTACCGGATTATCTTCGGCGGCCACTACATTTTCAGGACAGAATTATGGTGCTAAGAAATATTCAAGAATTAAAGAGGGACACTGGAGAATTCCATTGTGTTCAGGTCTGATTACATTAAGTTTTGGATTGCTTTTTATAATGATACATAAACCTATAATCCGTTTCTTCTCGTCAGATGAAATGGTATTGATGTATGCTAGCAGACATGTTGTTGTCATGCTGCTTTCACAGTGGTTTTATGCTATCTTTAACTGTATAATATCTATTGTAAACGGAACAGGAAAGGTGCGTTATACTACAATTGTCAACATCCTTATGCTTTGGGCAGTCAGAATTCCAAGTGCCTATATTATTAACAGATACTTTGATGGAACATGGGTAATGTTGTGCTTCCCAATTTCTTTCAGCTTTGGAATGTTTGCAATGATAGGTTATTATCTGTTCTCGCCAGCATGGAAGGAAGTTATGAGACTGGCGGAAAATAAACAAAATGAAGGTGAACAGAATCTGGCGTAAGGTTGACGAGCTCGTAAGAATATGGTAATATAGCACATGTTCGCGGATATGGCGGAATTGGCAGACGCGCTAGATTTAGGTTCTAGTGTCAACAGACGTGCAGGTTCAACTCCTGTTATCCGCATATTTTTTTAAGGCTGATGCACTTCTTTGTGTGTCAGCTTTTTTAATTTGGAAAATATCAGATTGTGGTGTACAATAAAGAAAACATGTCCGGAAAGGAGGCCAATATGGCAGAGTATGTATTAGAAAACAACATTTTAAAAGTTACGGTGGATTCTAAAGGGTGTGAAATAAGGGATGTATTATGTAAAACTGACAATACACACAGAATGTGGAATGCTAATCCCGAAGGATGGAAAAGAGTTGCACCTGTTCTTTTCCCGCTTATTGGCAAATATAAGGATAACCAAAGCATTTATAATGGAAAAGTATATGAAATGGGTCAGCACGGCTTTGCAAGAGATATGGAATTCACACTTGTTAATCATACTGACGATATGCTGGTTATGAGACTTGAATCCGATGAAAATACTAAAGAGAAATATCCTTTTGATTTTGCATTGGAGCTGGAGTATCACCTTATTGACAATGAAATTAAAGAAGTATACAGAGTAATCAATAAAGATAATGTGATGATGCATTTCAGCATAGGTGGTCATCCGGCTTTTGTAACACCAGAGAATGATGCAAGCATGGCTGGTTGTAAGATAAGATTTGATGCAGACAGAATTACATATCATCTGATAGGAGATTATCAATTAATGGCGAGGGATGAGTATGAGCTGCCATTAATTAATCATGAATATACAATACAAGAGGACAGCTTTGAAAAAGATGCATTTATAATTGAGGGTGGTCAGGCAGGAATGGTAAGTCTTGTTAAAAATGAAAAGCCTTTTGTTACAGTTAAGTTTGATACGCCTGTATTTGGCCTATGGTCATGCAAATCAAAGAATGTTCCATTTGTATGTATAGAGCCGTGGTATGGAAGAACAGATGCCATAGATTTTACAGGGGAGCTTAAGGACAGGGAATACAGTAATCATCTCGATGTCGGAGAAGTTTTCGAGAAGTCATTTTCAATCCTTTTTTATTAATAACATTATTAACATAAAAACAGCGCTGTATGCCATTGTATGCAATATAGCGCTGTTTTTTTTTGCAAAGTAATTACTTTAAAAACATATGTATTAAACTGTTATTTGTTTTTGTGTATGGCTGGTAGCGCATAGGCAGGTCAAGCCAGCATTTTTTATCTACAATGCTCTTATAGTGTGAAAATGTGTCAAATCCGGCTTTTCCGTGATATGAGCCCATGCCGCTTTCGCCGAATCCGCCAAATCCCATCTTGGATGTTGCAAGGTGAATGATTGTATCATTGATGCAGCCACCACCGTAATTGCATCTTGAGGTTACATAACGGGCTTCTTTCTTATTCTTAGTGAATATATACAGAGCAAGCGGGTGCATGTGTGCATTAACAGTGTTTACTGCCTCCTCTATAGAGTGAAAGGTAAGTATTGGCATAAGTGGACCGAATATTTCTTCCTGCATCACAGCATCGTCAAATGTAACATTATCCATTATCGTAGGCTCGATACGCAGAGAATCTGCATCTGATGCACCACCAAGAACGGCTTTGCTATTATCGATAAGACCTGATATTCTGTTAAAATGCTTTTCATTAACAATTTTGCCATAATCATTGTTGTTAAGTGGAGAATCTGTAAACTGACGCTTTGTTTCGTGGATAAGTTCTTTCACAAGCTGGTCTTTGACACTGTCCTGAACATATATGTAATCAGGCGCAACACATGTCTGTCCGCAGTTTAAGAATTTGCCGAATACAATTCTTCTGGCGGCGAGCTTTAAGTCCGCAGATTCTGTTACTATACATGGGCTTTTTCCTCCAAGCTCAAGTGTTACCGGAGTTAAGTATTCAGCGGCTTTGCGCATAACTTCCTTTCCGACAGCCTGGCTTCCTGTAAAGAATATGTAATCAAAATGTTCATTAAGCAGACAGTTATTTTCAGCTCTTCCGCCAGTTACAACAGATACATAAGCAGGGTCAAATATTTCTTTTATTATGAGGCACATAACATCACTGACATAAGGTGAGTACGCACTTGGTTTAAGAATTGCAGTGTTTCCTGCGGCAATTGCATCAACAAGGGGTTCCATTGTCAAAAGAAATGGATAATTCCACGGACTCATAATAAGGACAACTCCGCGTGGTGACGGCTTCTTAAAGCTTCTGGAGTGGAACTGTGCAAGGGGTGTTGGAACATTTTTCTCTCTGCTGAATTTCCTGATATGCTTTATCATATAAGATATCTCGCTGAGTGTAAGCCCGACTTCACACATGTAACTTTCAAACTGGCTTTTGCCAAGGTCTTTATAGAGAGCATCAAATATTTCATTCTCATGTTTCTTAATTGCCGAATATAGTTTTTTTAATGCATCAATTCTTACATTTACATCAAGTGTTGTACCTGTAAGAAAGAAATGTCTCTGCGATTGTACAAGTTTATTGATTTGTGTAGCTTCCATATTATACCTCATTTTCATGTGTATTATCGTTCATAAGTTTATAGTAGAACTGTTCGAGTGTCTTAGCATCCATAAGAACCGGAACAGGGTAGAGAGGATTAGCCTCTTTGTCGGCATACCCTGCAAGCTTAGGAATATCCTCCGCTTTAATCTCAGGAATTGTATCGCCAATGTTAAATCTTGCTTTCATATCTTTGACTGCATGTATAAATGCTTTGGCAGCAGTTTCATCTGGCATATCCTTATCTGCAACACCGGCGGCAATTGCAAGGTCATGCAGCTTCTTATAGATGGATTCTCCATAGCTTTCAAGAACCATTGGGAGAATTACGGCATTTGCAAGTCCATGAGGAACATTATATTCGCCACCAAGAGAATGTGCAATTGCATGGACATATCCGACATATGATTTAGTGAATGCACATCCGGCATAATAAGCAGCTTTAAGCATATTTTTTCTTGCTGTTGTATCAGAACCGTTAGTGTATGCCCTGTCAAGATTGTTAAATATTAACTCAGTAGCCATAAGTGCATCTTTTCTTGTACCTGGAGTTGTTGAGTTTCCGATGTAGGCTTCAACGGCATGTGTAAGTGCATCCATTCCGGTAGTTGCGGTAATTGAAGCAGGAAGTGTAAGTGTTACCTTCGGGTCAAGGACTGCATATCTTGGAATAAGCGGAAAGTCGTTGATTGCGTATTTGTGGCGGGTTGTGGCGTCTACAATTACGGCGGCAAGAGTAGTTTCACTGCCCGTTCCTGCTGTTGTAGGAATTGCAATCAGCAGAGGAAGCTTTGCGTGGACCTTAAGGATTCCTCCAAGCTTAGATAGATGTGTCTTAGGTCTTGCAATTCTTACACCAACAGCTTTGGCACAGTCCATGCTTGAACCGCCGCCAAAGCCGATTATGCAGTCACATTTGTTATCTTTATATATGGCAAGTGCCTCTTCCACGGTATCAGTTGTAGGGTTAGCTACAGTTTTATCGTAAACATGGTATTCAATGCCGGCATTGTCGAATACATCTGTAAGCATAGAAAGAATGCCAAGCTTTGCAATTCCAGGATCAGTAATAATTATAGGACATGATTTCTTCTTTTTATTAAGTACAGATGGAATGTTAGATAACGCACTTATAATTTTAGGCTTCCTGTATGGAAGAAATGGCAGTGCAATCTTGAAGACAGTCTGAAAACTTCTGCAGTATATTTTCTTGAAAATGTTCATTGTACACCTCTTTTGAATTTAAAATATTTTGACTACCAAATTATAATACCCGGAGTTCATATTGACAAGGGGTTAGTCGGGAATCTGAAGTCCGGTTCCATCCATATGGAAATTCTCAGTATTAATAAGCTGTGATATAGGTACGATTTCGTATCCTTGGGACTGCAGTCCGGTTATTACAGATTCGAGAGCTTCGGCTGTATATTTAGCACCGTTGTGCATAAGAATTATGGAACCGTTCTTAAGAGCTTTATGTGTTGTAACAGTCTTAATTATGTTGTCGGTTCCATAGTCCTTCCAGTCAAGGGAATCTACATCCCATTCTATAGGATAGAAGTTACAGCCATAGACTGTATCAATAAGTGTTGAATTATAATCACCGTATGGCGGGCGGAACAGGAAGCTCGTATATCCGGTGATTTCTTTTATTTTATTGGCAACAGACATGATTTCATCTTTCTGCTCATTTACAGAAAGTTTACTCATCTCTTTATGGTTCTGGCTGTGGTTGCCGAGGTCGTGACCGCGGTTATAGATTTCAAGAACCTTATCAGGGTAGCTGTCCACCCAGCCTCCGGTCATGAAAAATGTGGTTTTGATATTATATTTATCAAGAATGTCAAGAATTTTTATAGTATCTTCATCGCCCCATGCGGCGTCAAATGATATTGAAACATATTTTTTGGAGGTATCAAGATTAGTCTTTTTACTTAGGTCAACACAGTATATAGGAAGTTTACGGCTGCCTATGCTACAATTGCCCATGATTGCGCCGCCGCCAATTCCGTTTCCCTGATTGGTTGAGTTGTATGGCGGTAATCTGTCGGAATCTGATGGAATTGATGGGTTAGAGCTGCTTGAATCATTTGATGAACCGGATTTATCGGAAGTACCTGAACTGTCTGATGATTTAGGTGGCTTATTAGTAATTGTAGATGTGTTTGGAGAATTTTCGGAAGTAGATTGCTTATGTCTTGCGGTTATTATGCCACAGATTACTAAAATGATTATGACGCAGTATATGAATAAAATGCGCATTTTCTTATTAGAAAAAAGAGACATACTGATACCTCGGATAATGCTTAGTATCAATATATCTCTTTACATTTTAAAAAATTACTGCTTTTTATTATTAGTTAGCAGAAGAACTGCTTTCTGTTGCGGATGTATCTTTAACAAGACCATTAGGATGAAGTGAAACATTTAATTCACTTGTGCTTTCATCGTAATCATCGCCAAGAATCTGCTTAATGAGAGTCTGGCAATATGAAAGGCTGAAATCAGAGCAGCCGGAGTCGTTGCGGATTGCGTTGCCTGATGCAAGTGATTCTGTGTAATCACTTAATTTGTATGTAGTGATTGCTTTCTGACCGAAAAGCTTCTGTGTTATAACAGGTGTAAGATTATAATTCTTAACATAACATCCTGTTTCATCTTTAACAAGTGTCATCTTAGCCATACCGCCTATCATACGAGGCTTCTGGTCCTGATTAGAAACGAAGTTACCAAGTGAATAGTATACAAGCATTTCATGACCCTTAGTATCAGATACTACCTCGACAGGCTCAAGGACGTGAGGATGTGTACCGATAACAACATCAACGCCAAGGCTTAAGAAAAGCTGTGTCCAGTAATTCTGGTTAGAATCTGGTGTGTAAACATATTCAGTACCCCAGTGTGGAAGTACAATAACCATATCAGCAAGCTGTTTAGCCTTAGTTACATCTGCTGTAATCTTATCCTTATCAAGCATGTTTACGATATAAGGCTTGGAATCAGGAATAGGAATTCCATTAGTTCCGTATGTGTAGTTAAGAAATGCTATCTTGAAGCCTTCTTTTTCATAAACATATATATTCTCATAATCTTCCTCTGTTTCGTTGATACCAAGAACAGGAGTATCAGGATGATAAGTCTTCCAGAATGAAAGGCAGTTCTCAACACCCTTAAGTCCCTTGTCTAATGTGTGGTTGGTAGCATGAAGGATAATGTTGAAGCCTGCTTTAACTTCTGCATCACCAAGCGCCCATGGTGAGTTAAATGTTGGATATCCTGTGTAAGCAAAATCAGAACCACCGAGGATTGTTTCCTGATTAACGATTCTTATGTCTGCAGAGCTTATATCCTTAGCTATGTTAGTGTAGAGGTGGTCGAAGTTGTAAGTTCCATCATCCATAAGACCACTTTTTACAACACCTTCATGCATAAGCATATCGCCAATCATCATAAGGTCGACCTCTATAGTCGGAGCCTTGGTTGTAGTTTCTTCCTCTGTTGTTGGTTCAGCAGTGGTTTCATTGGTCTGGTTATCGGCAACAGAAGGATTATTTTCTTTTTTGTGACTGCCGATAACAGCGAACACAATACTTATAGTAACAACAAAGATAACAGCAGCAATGATAGCAATGAGTTTTACATTAAGCTCAGAGCGTCTGCGTCTCTTAAGAGGTACATTTGTTTTCTTAGCCATAATTTATCTCCCTTAAAATTATTAATATATGTCTTAAAAAGACGAAATATGCATAACTATGGTACATTAAGAAACAAAATTATTCAAGAAAAATATTAGTATTCTACACAAAGAGATTAAAATGTAGTATATTTATAAAAGTTGGCAATAAGCCACAATAAGAAATATATAATTATAACGGAGGTTTCTTATGAGCAGATACACTAAGGACGATATATTCAGAATGGTAGAAGAAGAGGATGTTGAGTTCATTCGTCTTCAGTTTACTGATATTTTTGGGACACTTAAGAATATTGCAATTACTTCAAGCCAGCTTGAGAAGGCACTTGATAACAAATGCATGTTTGACGGTTCTTCTGTTGAAGGCTTTGTAAGAATTGAAGAGTCAGATATGTATCTGTATCCTGACTACGATACATTTGAAATATTTCCATGGAGACCACAGCAGGGAAAGGTTGCAAGACTTATCTGTGATGTGTATACACCAGATGGCAAGCCTTTTGAGGGCGACCCAAGATGGATACTTAAGAAAACTATTAAAGAGGCGAATGATTTAGGATACCGTTTTGATGTCGGTCCTGAATGTGAATTCTTCTTGTTCCATACAGATGACAACGGACTTCCAACAACTTTAAGCCATGAGAAAGCTGGATATTTTGATCTTGGACCTAATGACCTGGGAGAGAATATAAGAAGAGATATGGTTCTTACTCTTGAGGATATGGGATTTGAGATTGAGGCTTCACATCATGAGGTTGCTCCTGCACAGCATGAGATTGATTTTAAATATGATGAGGCTTTAAAGACAGCAGATAATATACAGACATTTAAGATGACAGTTAAGACAATTGCCAAGAGACATGGACTTTATGCAACATTTATGCCAAAGCCAAAGTTTGGTATCAGCGGTTCTGGAATGCATATTAATATGTCACTTGCAACTGAAGAAGGTAAGAATATATTTGCAGACGAGAATGGAAAGATTGGTTTATCAGATGATGCATATCATTTTATTGCCGGTATTATAAAGCACGCAAGAGGTATGTCAGCAATAACTAATCCGCTTGTTAATTCATATAAAAGACTTGTTCCGGGCTATGAAGCACCTGTATATATAGCATGGTCAGCAAAGAACAGAAGTCCGCTTATAAGAATACCTGCGTCAAGAGGAAATGGAACGAGAGTTGAGTTAAGAAATCCGGATCCTACAGCTAATCCATATCTCGTGCTTGCACTCTGCCTTGCAGCAGGACTTGATGGTATTAAGAATAAGATAGAAGCGCCTGAGAGTGTTGACTGCAATATATATGAGATGACACCAGGTGAGAGAAGAGCAGCAGGAATAGAGAATATGCCGGCAGACCTTAAGGAAGCAGTTGACTGTCTTGTGGCAGACGAATTTTTATGCAGTGTACTTGGTGAACATATTACAACCAAATATGTTGAAGCTAAGATGAAGGAATGGGAAAACTACACAACAAGAGTCTCACAGTGGGAAATTGATGAATATCTCTACAAGTATTGATAAAAATAATCAAGCATATGTTAAGTAGAAAAGGAGTTAATTGATGTCCACATTGATTGTAGCATTTCCTAAGTTAGAGGAGGCTAAAGCAGTAAGGAATCTTTTGATTCACAGAGGCTTCGATGTCGCTGTACCATGTACAAGTGGGGCACAGGCAATCAATCAGGCAGATACCTTGTCTGATGGAATAATAATATGCGGATATAAGCTGTCAGATAATATGGTTTATACTGAATTATATGAATATAAGCCTAAGAGCTTTGAGATGTTGTTAGTTGCGTCCCAGAACATATGGGAAGATTGTCAGGACAATGGAATTGTATGTGCAGCAATGCCAATAAAGGTTAATGACCTTGTATCAACTATAGAGATGATGCTTCAGGCACAGATAAGGCGCAGAAAGAAACTGCGGTCACAGCCGAGAAAGAGAAGCCCGGAAGAACAGAAGATAATCGATGACGCAAAGCATCTGCTTATGGAAAGAAATAATATGTCAGAGCAGGAGGCATTCAGATATATCCAGAAATGCAGCATGGACAGTGGCAATACAATGGTAGAGTCAGCAACTATGGTGATGGGAATATATCAGGATGTATAACAAATGTGTTTCATTACTACATTTATAATATGAAAAGGAGACCAGGTATGAAGTTTACTAAAATGCATGGAGCAGGCAACGACTACATATACGTAGACTGCACACAGTCGGTAATTGATAATCCGTCACAGGTCGCAATTGATTTAAGTGACAGACATTTTGGAATAGGTTCAGACGGACTTATTCTTATTAAGAAGTCAGATAAAGCAGATTTCTTTATGGAGATGTACAACGCAGATGGTTCGCAGGGACAGATGTGTGGCAATGGAATAAGATGTGTTGGAAAGTTCATATATGATAACGGACTTACAGATAAAACAACAGTTACTATTGATACACTTGCAGGTGTGAAGATACTTGAGCTTAAAACTGGTGCAGATGGCAAGGTTGAGACTGCAAGGGTTAACATGGGAGCACCAATTCTTGAGGCAGCACAGATTCCTGTTGATACGAAGGAACTTAAAGAATATAAAGGCTGTGAGATAGAGACAATTGCCGGAAAGGTTATTAAGACACCTGTTGTGGATGAGACTATTGTTGTAGAAGGTAAGGAATATAAGGTTACAGCAGTTTCAATGGGAAATCCTCATGCTATTGTTTATCTTGATAAAGATATTGATATTAAGAAATTTGAGATTGAAAAAATCGGACCTTTTTTTGAAAATCACAAAGCATTTCCAGAGAGAATTAATACAGAATTTATTCAGGTTGTAGATAAAAATAATCTTAATATGCGTGTGTGGGAGAGAGGCTCCGGGGAGACACTTGCCTGTGGTACAGGTGCATGTGCGAGCCTTGTTGCAACTGTTCTTAACGGAATGTGCGACACAACAGCAACACTTCATCTTCTTGGTGGTGACTTAAAGATTACATGGGATAAAGATGAGAATACCGTATATCTTGAAGGACCGGCAAAGACAGTATTTACAGGGGAGGTAGATGTTTAATATGATGACAGATATGACAATGGATAATTTTCTTACCGTATTATCTTCAAGTGAGCCGGTGCCGGGTGGCGGCGGAGCATGCGGATATGTGGCAGCAGTAGGCATGAGCCTTGGCAATATGGTGCTGGCACTTACTACCGGCAAGAAGAAATACGCAGAGTATCAGGAAGAGATTGAAGAACTTATTGTTAAAGCTACAGACCTCACAAAGAGACTTGCAGAGTGCATGGATAAGGATGCAGAGAGCTTTAAGCCTCTTGCAGCAGCTTATGGTCTTCCTAAGGATACAGAAGAACAGATTAAGGAAAGAGAAGCAATTATGGCAAAGGCACTTGTTACAGCCTCAGAAGCTCCTTTGTCAATGATGGAGCTTATACTTGAAGCGATGAAGCTTATCGACCGTATATCTGTAATTGGAAGCAGAATCGCAATCAGTGATGCAGGTGTCGGCATAACAATGTGTGAGGCTGCAATGAAGGGAGCTTCACTTAATGTATTTATTAATACAAAGCTTATGAAGGACAGAGAACTTGCAGATGATATGAACTTTAAGGCAGATAAGCTGCTTGCTGAAGCAGCGCAGATTGAAGAAGAAACATTTGGAAGAGTTATGGATGCTGTAAGACCATAGAACAAGGAGGAAAATTCCTCTCCTCGCTGGAGGGGCTCGGATTTTGCTTCGCAAAACAAGGAGGAATATATGGAGACACTTAAGGGATTACCGGTTGCCAATGCTATTAATGAGAAGATTATTGAAGAGATGAAGGACTGGAAGGGCGCAATTCCACATCTTGCAATTGTGCGTGTTGGTGAAAGACCAGATGATATGTCATATGAGCGTGGCGCTACCAAGAAGATGGAAAAAGTAGGATTCAGATGTACTTCATATACATTTCCTGCTGATATTGATAATGATACTTTCCAGAAAGAATTTGACAAGATTAATGAAGATGAGGATATTGACGGAATTCTTCTTTTAAGACCTCTGCCAAAGCATCTTGATGAGAAGGCAATTGAGAACAGGATTGTCAGTGTGAAGGATCTGGACGGAATATCACCTATGAATCTTGCAAAAGTATATGCAGGTGATCCGACAGGATATGGTCCATGTACAGCAGAAGCTGTAATTGAAATGTTAGATTATGCAGGAGTTGATTTAAAGGGTAAGAGAGCAGTAGTTATCGGAAGAAGCCTTGTTATCGGTAAACCGGTTGCGATGATGCTTATGAAGAAAAATGCAACAGTAACAGTATGCCATACTAAGACGGTTGATATGCCGGGAGTATGTAAGGGCGCTGAGGTGCTTGTTGCGGCGGCAGGCGTTGCAAAGATGGTTGACAAATCATTCGTTGCAGATGGTGCAGTTGTAATTGATGTTGGAATAAATGTTGATGAAGACGGCAATCTGTGTGGTGATGTTGATTTTGAAGATGTTGCAGAGAACGCTTCTGTATGTACACCAGTTCCTGGAGGAGTAGGTTCGGTAACAACATCAGTTCTTGCAAAACATCTGCTTAAGGCAGCTAAGGCAAGAAGAGCATAAAAAGTCCTTGCTTTATTGGACATAAGAATGTATTATATTTTGCGGTATGAATTGGTAGCACCAATTTGTGCCGCAAATTTTTTATTGATGGAGAAATGTTATGAAATTACTGAGACAGTTTCTTATAATACTGGCTATTTCATTTGTCGGAGAAGCACTTAAATATCTGCTTCCGCTGCCGGTTCCAGCCAGTATATATGGAATGGTGATACTTTTTGTTGGACTTCTTACCGGACTTATAAAGCTTAGCTGGGTAAAAGACGCCGGAAAATTCCTTATAGCTGTAATGCCTGTTATGTTTATTCCGGCAGGTGTAGGACTGATGGCTTCATGGGGCGTGTTAAAGCCTATGCTTGTACCGGTGCTTGTTGTTACAGTTGTTGCTATAATTACGGTTATGGCTGTTACAGGTCAGGCTTCACAGATAATCATACGCGCTGACAGGAAGAGAGAATTACGCAAAGCAGAAAGAAATGAGGTTAATACTAATGAATGATTTTTTCAGAGAATCACTTTTTGCAGGAGTCACTTTAAGTCTTTTATCATACTTTATTGGTTCTGTGCTTAAGAAAAAATTCAAGCTTGGAATATTTAATCCACTGCTTATATCAATAATAATAACAATAATAGTACTTGCAGTATCAGGTGTTGATTATGATGTATATAATCAGGGTGCCAGGTATCTTAGCTGGTTTCTTACACCGGCAACTGTATGTCTTGCAATTCCGCTGTATGAGCAGTGGAGTCTTCTTAAGAAGAATTATAAGGCAGTTGTTGTTGGAATAGCATCAGGTGTGCTTACAAGTTTAACAACAGTACTTGTGTTATCTAAACTTATGAATCTGAGCCATGCTGAATATGTTACACTTCTTCCGAAGTCAATAACTACTGCTATTGGTATGGGAGTTTCTGAGGAGCTTGGAGGCTATGTAACAATCACAGTTGCAGTTATTGTTGTAACAGGAGTTCTTGGAAATATATTTGGCGAGCTTATATGTAAAATATTCAGAATAAAAGAACCGATTGCCAAAGGACTTGCGTTAGGATCTGCTGCACATGCGATAGGAACAGCCAAGGCTATGGAAATGGGCGAAATTGAAGGTGCAATGAGCAGTCTTTCGATAGCAGTAGCAGGTATACTTACAGTTGCACTTTCATCAGTATTTGCTGGATTTATGTAAAAGATAGTGTAAAATGGCATATGAAATTAATGTATGAATGGGTCAAAAACCTATTAAAGTTGCTAAATGTGATGAAATAGTAGGTCTATTGAGAGAAAATTCTGAAGATAATTAATGCGGATAAAGAAAATTGCCTACTAAATAGATAATTTAAGCCCAAATAGTAGGTCTTTTTGCTGATTAGAACTGTCTGATATTATAGACATATAAGAAAAAGACCTACTAAAAGTGAGAACAGAGTTTATTTAGTAGGTATTTGAGTTGGAAAGAAGAATTACAAACCAACTAACAATGTGGAAAAGACCTACTAGATTGTTAAATATGATGAAATAGTAGGTAATTAGGAGAACAGTGTGAAGATATTATTTTCACACGCGGGGGTTGTGCCTGCGCGCACTTGGCACAAACCTGTTATGCGAAAAAAGCGTGCGCAGAAAAGAGGTATATATGATAATCACGATTGCAAGACAATGTGGATGTATGGGAGACCAGATAGGAAAAGCACTGGCAGAGAAATATTTTATACCATTCTATGATAAGGATGCTGTGTGCAGACTGGCAAAAGAGAAAGGTCTGTATGAAAAATATCCATATTTTTATGGAGAAATGCCTCTTGATATGATGTTATATGCAGACACCATGGCAGGTGATGATACAACAGATAATGGAAAAACTCCACGCAGGGCTATGGCTGACATAATCGGTAATGAAAACTGCGTAGTTGTCGGCAGGTGCGGAAATAATGCATTCAGACACAGAGAAGATGTTATATCAGTATTTCTCACAGGAAACAAAGAGAAAAGAGTAGAACTTATAGAAAAGAAGCACAATGTCAGCTCTAAGAAAGCAGCAAAGATAGTTGAAGATACAGATCTTAGAAGACGCACATATCACAATTATTATACAGGCGAAGAATGGGGAAATGCAGAATATTATGATATATGTATAGATGTTTCGAAGGTTGGGGAAGATGGTGCATTAAGACTTATAGAAGCCTATATTAATGAGACAGGGGTGTTGTAATTCTGAGTCAGATAACAAATAGCATGGAAACAGAGGACAGCCTCGTTATAAAGGAAAGTATGAATCAGAAAAAGAATTCACAGGAATATGAAAAGGCAATTCAATATATTTATGAGCTTATGAAAAGCGGGGAGCTTACAATAGGAAGCAGGCTGCCTACAGAGCGTGCACTTGCGGAAACACTTGGCATAGGACGCAATTCAACAAGAGAAGCACTAAGTATTATGCATGGAATGGGACTTATAGAACGCCGTCAGGGTTCTGGTAATTATATATCAGAGAATGTCGGTCAGTCTATAAAGCAGACTATATTAATGATGATTGCATTAAAGACTATTACTAAGCGTGAAGTATGCGAATTCCGACGCATGATGGAAAAGTCAGTGTGTAATGCAGTAATACATACAGGTCTTACGAAAGAACAACAGGAACGGTTGGAAAGCATGGTTAATCAGATGAGCATGGTAACAGGTGAAAACCTTGTTGATACTGATAAAGCATTTCACGAAGAACTGATTGCAGATACCGGAAACAACCTGTGGATTACACTGATGGAAGCTGTTGTTGAGGTCTACCGTGAATGGATAGATTATGTCATAAAGCATGCAGATGGAATTATGAAAAAGAAACTTTTAAAGACACATGAAATGATATATGATAGCCTTATAAAGAAGGATATTGAGACACTTAATGCAGCGATTGATGAGCATTACGATATAATTGAGGAACTGCTGGGATAGAGAAGCCAGAACAAGGAGGATATATGAAATACAAAATCGTTATATTTGATCTTGACGGAACGATACTTAATACATTGGAAGACCTTGCGGATAGTACTAATTATGCACTTTCGGTATTTGACATGCCTGAGAGGACGATTGAAGAAATCAGACATTTTGTAGGCAATGGAATAAGAAAACTGATGGAGAGAGCAGTACCACAGGGAACACCAGAAAGCATGATAGTTAAGGTGCATGAAACATTTACAGAGCATTATAAGAAGCACTGTGCAGATAAGACAAGACCTTATGATGGAATAAAAGAACTTATTGAGGATATAAGAAATGCCGGTGTGTACACAGCGGTTGTGTCTAATAAGGCTGATTATGGAGTACAGGCATTATGTAAGGATTATTTTCCAGGACTATTTGATTATGCGGTTGGCGAGAGAGAAGGCATAAGAAGAAAACCATATCCGGACAGCGTTAATGAAGTATTAAGACAGTTTGATGTTGACAGAACACAGGCTGTATATGTCGGGGATTCAGAAGTAGATGTCCAGACAGCGGCTAATGCAGGAATGGATGTATGTATGGTTGGCTGGGGCTTCAGAGATGAAGAATTCTTAAAGGATAATGGGGCTGAGTTTGTTGTACACAGCCCCGAAGAAGCATGGGAATTCATTAATAAGTAATATACTTATACTACGTTATGAAGCAGGGATGACTGCAATTCACAAAGCTGGTGGTTCTTGGATTCACGAATCAGTTCTACCAGACCTTTAGTGATTAGCATTGCACCATCCTTGTTAAAATGTGTATTCTCAGAAACAGTTTCTGGCTTGGCGAGTTCTTTTAAGAAATCGTCAGGCCATTTTCCTTTATTGATACCTTTCTTGATAGAGGTATATCTATGTATATTATCATGTCCGATTTTTTCAAAGAGATTAACTGAATAAGAAAACAGGTCAAGTACAGGCGTGCCGGTTTCTTCACCAATCTGGCGCATAGCTCTTATATAGCTGAAATTATTGCCACCGTGGCAGCCGGGAGCGTCCATGATTGTTCCGTCAGCATTGAAAAATGTTCTTGCCGGAGCGGTGACTAATACAGGAATGGCATCATGCTTTCTTGCCATATCAATAAACTGTTTGATGAACCATTTGTAACTTCCCATAGAAGCGTCTTTTGAGTATGGATAGTAAGTATCATATGGATAAGACTGGTTTATGGCAAGAACACTGTTAAGAACAGCCTGTTTATCAGCTATCGAATTATCGTTATTAAGTGCCTCAATATATTCAGGAGGTATGTAGTCTTTGGAAACCTTAACACCGGGAATAACTGGGAATGTACCATCATCGTCAGGGGTTCCAAGTTCCACAATACGGTTAAACATAGATTTATAATCTTTAGAAGCATCATCATTATGACAGAACTCTATAAAAAGATAGTCGCCAGCCTGAATGTGTCTGTCAATCTCTTCGAATCTTCCTTCATTAATAAAAAGTCTTGAACTTCTGCCACCCTTGGCATAGTTAAATACATTTACATCGGACTTAAAGAAGCGTGGCAGGAACTGTCCCCAGCCTGCAATAAATTCTTCCTCAGTATAATTCTGTACAATCGAGTCTCCAGCAAGATAAATGTTCATACATACCTCCATGTTTTGCGAAGCAAAATACGACTGCCCATGCAGGAGCAGAGATATTGCCTCCATCGTTTTTTATCAATTATAATCCCAAACGTTTTCACAAACTACATATACTTTGCAATTATATTGATATAAAACAGATAAAAAGAACATGATATTGCACTTGAAATGTAATATGCTTTATGATATTATTCATGTGTATGAATATCTTAAAGACTATGAAAGAGACTTCTTTTCATGGAACCTGACAGGAAAGTGATGCCACCGACTGAAAGCATACGCAGGGAATTGATTAGAGGAACGCTCTGGAGTTGGATGATTGAGCAGCCGCAGGCTGGGTAGGTCATTCCGTTACACGCGTTAAGTGCAATGAGATGAGAAGCTTAGAACTTTTCAATGCGGGTGGTACCGCGGATAACACAGTTTATTCGCCCCGGGATGTATATTACATCCTGGGGCTTTTTTGCGCGAAAAAGCATTGCAGGATGTTAGGTATTATTATGTTATTTGACAGGACATAACATTTTGCCTGTCCAGAAAAGAAAGGAGATTGCAATGGCAAACATGTACAGAGATGTTAACTTAAGTGAAGTTAATGAAAGTTACATCGGCAAGGAATTAAAGGTTGCAGGATGGGTTGAGAACATCCGTGACCACGGAGGAGTTTCATTTATCGATTTAAGAGATATGTATGGAGTACTTCAGGTAGTACTTCGTGATACAACATTACTTGATGGTATTCACAAGGAAGAGTGTATCGCTATCGAAGGTATTATGGAGCAGAGAGACGAGGAAACTTACAATCCTAAGATTCCTTCAGGAACAATCGAGCTTGAAGCTAAGAAGATTACAATACTTGGACAGGTATATCAGCAGCTTCCATTTGAGGTTCAGACTTCTAAGGAAGTAAGAGAGGATGTACGTCTTAAGTACAGATATCTTGATTTAAGAAACCAGAAGGTTAAGGATAACATGATATTCAGATCAAAGGTTATCGCATTCCTTCGTCAGAAGATGACAGACATGGGATTCCTTGAAATCCAGACACCTATCCTTTGTGCTTCATCACCAGAGGGCGCAAGAGATTACATCGTGCCTTCAAGAAAATATAAGGGCAAATTCTATGCTCTTCCACAGGCACCACAGCAGTATAAGCAGTTACTTATGGTTTCTGGTTTTGATAAATATTTCCAGATTGCACCTTGCTTCAGAGATGAGGATGCAAGAGCTGACCGTTCACCAGGAGAATTCTATCAGTTAGATTTCGAGATGAGCTTCGCTACACAGGAAGATGTATTCAGAATTGGTGAAGAAGTTCTTACAGAAACATTTGCAAAATTCGCACCAGAAGGATACGAAGTTACACAGGCACCTTATCCAATCATCAGCTACAAGCAGGCAATGCTTGAGTTTGGTTCAGATAAGCCAGACCTTCGTAACCCTCTTAGAATCATCGACCTTTCAGAATTCTTTAACAAATGTACATTCAAGCCTTTCCAGAACAAGACTGTAAGAGCAATTAATGTACATGCAAAGCTTTCAAAGGGACAGCATGAGAAGTTACTTAAGTTCGCTACAGGAATCGGAATGGGCGGACTTGGATATCTTGAGGTTCTTGAAGATGGAAGCTACAAGGGACCAATCGATAAATTTATTCCAGAAGAACTCAAGGGAGAAATCAAAGACCTTGCAGGACTTCAGCCAGGAGATACAATCTTCTTTATCGCTGATAAGGAAGACAGAGCTGCATACTTCGCAGGACAGATTAGAAACGAACTTGGTGAGAGACTTGATCTCATTGAGAAAAATGCATACAGATTCTGTTATGTTAATGACTTCCCAATGTTTGAGAAAGATCCAGAAACTAAGAAGATTGGATTTACACATAATCCATTCTCAATGCCACAGGGCGGACTTGAAGCACTTAATACAAAAGATCCACTTGATATCCTTGCATACCAGTATGATATCGTCTGCAACGGTGTAGAGTTATCATCAGGTGCAGTCCGTAACCATGACATGCAGATAATGGTTAAGGCATTCGAGATTGCCGGATATGATGAAGAAGTATTAAAGGCAAAATTCGGAGCATTATACAATGCATTCCAGTTTGGTGCACCACCACACGCAGGTATGGCACCAGGTGTTGACCGTATGATTATGCTCCTTAGAAATGAAGAGAATATCCGTGAGATAATTCCATTCCCAATGAGCGGAACAGCACAGGATTTAATGTGCGGAGCACCAAATGAGGTAACAGAGCAGCAGCTTAGGGAAGTTCATATTAAGGTTAGGGATTAGTTGGCGGACGGACGACTGCAGGATTTTTATAAATTCACCGCAGGCACGCTCTCGCTGCTTGTCGCTCGCAGCGGACACTAGGTTCGCTGGGATTTGTTGGCACTTTGTGCCAACTGTCCCAGCTTACCAAGTGCCGGCGGCTCCAAAGCACCTTGCTTGTGAATTTATAAAAAATCCTGCCGCCTGCCCTTCGACGACCAATACCTGACTTAATATAAACTTTCCTAAGAGAAAGAGTGGAGGTTTTCACTCCCCCGACGAGCAAAGCGATGTCGTGCGCTAGTTCCGGGGTAGATGTGTGAGCCTGGAGAAATTGGATAAAGCGTGAACAAGACACTTTGGAGCCGCCGGCACTTAGCAAAATCGGCTGGCGGAGTCTGAAAAGCTGGCTTTTCAGACGGAGGTGGCCGATTTCGCTTAGTACCGCTGCGAGCGACAAGTAGCGAAAGCGTGTCTTGTGATGCTTTATCCAATTTCTCCAGGCGTATATAACGACAACGAAAGGAGACGCACACATGGCTAATGTAATTAGTGATGAGACTATTGAGTATGTTGGTATCCTTGCCAAGCTTGAACTCTCTGATGAAGAGAAGGAAGCTGCCAAGAAGGATATGGCTAGCATGCTTGATTATATTGACAAGCTCGGAGAGCTTGATACTACAGGGGTAGAACCTATGTCACATGTGTTCCCTGTTAATAATGTAATGAGAGAAGACGTTGTTACTAATGGTGACGGAAGCGAGGCAACTCTTGCTAATGCACCTGAATGTAATGAATCAGGATTTATTGTACCTAAAACTGTTGAATCATAGAAAGGACGCATATGAGTTTATTAGATTATACAGCTGTTGAACTGGCTGCTAAGATTAAAGCGGGTGAGACAACAGCAACAGAGGCTATGGAAGCTGTTATTGCACAGATTGAAAAATCTGAAGATGAGCTTAACTGTTATGTCACATTTGACAAGGAAAAGGCTCTTGCAGCAGCTAAGAAAGCAGATGAGGATATTAAGGCAGGTAAGCTTACAGGACCTTTAGCCGGAGTACCATTTGCAATCAAAGATAATATGTGTACAGAGGGCATGCTTACTACATGCTCATCAAAGATACTTGGTAATTTTGTTCCGACTTACACAGCAGACGCTGTAGAAAGACTTCAGAATGCCGGAGCTGTAATTATCGGAAAGACTAACATGGATGAATTCGCGATGGGTTCTACAACTGAGACAAGTGCATTTGGTGCAACTAAGAATCCACGCAATCCTGAGCATGTACCTGGTGGTTCATCAGGTGGTTCAGCAGCAGCAGTAGCAGCTAATGAGTGTTTTGCAGCACTTGGTTCTGATACAGGTGGATCAATAAGACAGCCAGCTTCTTACTGTGGTGTTGTAGGCTTAAAGCCAACTTATGGAACAGTTTCACGTTACGGACTTATCGCTTATGGTTCATCATTAGACCAGATTGGACCTTTATGTAAGGATGTAACTGACTGTGCAACTATTATGGAAGCTATCGCAGGCAAGGACGATAAGGATTCAACATCTATCGGTAGGGATGATTATTCATTTACAAATGCATTAGTTGATGATGTTAAGGGAATGAGAATCGGTATTCCAAGAGATTATTTTGGAGAAGGTCTTGACCCTGAGGTTAAGGAAGCAGTTCTTAATGCTGCCAAAGTTCTTGAGAGCAAGGGCGCAATCGTTGAAGAGTTTGATTTAAGCCTTGTTGAGTACGCAATTCCTACTTACTATACAATCGCAGCAGCAGAGGCAAGCTCTAACCTTGAAAGATTCGATGGTGTTAAATATGGATACAGAACTAAAGAATACGAAGGACTCCACAACATGTACAAAAAGACACGTTCAGAGGGCTTTGGTCCAGAGGTTAAGAGAAGAATTATGCTCGGTTCTTTCGTATTAAGTTCAGGATATTATGATGCTTATTATCTTAAGGCATTAAGAGTAAAGGCTCTTATTAAGAAAGCATTTGATGAAGCATTTGCAAAATACGATGTAATTCTTGGACCTGTTGCACCTACAACAGCACCAAAGCTTGGCTCATCACTTTCTGATCCTATTAAGATGTATCTTGGAGATATCTATACTATCTCTGTAAATCTTGCCGGACTTCCGGGACTTTCTGTTCCATGCGGTAAGGACAAGAATGGTCTTCCAATCGGCTTACAGCTTATTGGCGACTGCTTTAAAGAAAATAACCTTATACGTGCAGGCTACGCTTATGAGCAGGCACGAGGAAGATTTGAATAGGAGGGAGGCATAAGTATGAAAGATTATGAAGTTGTAATTGGACTTGAAGTCCATGTTGAATTAGCTACTAAGACAAAGATTTTCTGCGGATGCTCAACTGAGTTTGGCGGAGCACCTAACTCACATACTTGCCCTGTGTGTACAGGTATGCCGGGTTCTCTTCCTGTTCTTAATAAGAAGGTTGTTGAATATGCAGCAGCAGTAGGACTTGCAACTAACTGTACAATTACACAGGACTGCAAGTTTGACAGAAAAAATTATTTCTACCCTGATAACCCACAGAATTATCAGATTTCACAGCTTTATCTTCCAATCTGCCGAAACGGACATGTTGATGTTACATTATCAGATGGAACAGAAAAGACAATAAGAATCCATGAGATTCACATGGAAGAGGACGCAGGAAAGCTTGTTCATGATGAGTGGGAAGGCGTGTCATATGTAGATTATAACCGTTCAGGTGTGCCACTTATCGAAATTGTTTCTGAACCGGATATGCGTTCAGCAGAAGAAGTTATTGCTTATCTTACTAAGTTAAGAACAACAATCCAGTATCTTGGTGCTTCTGACTGCAAGCTTCAGGAGGGTTCTATGAGAGCCGATGTCAATCTCTCTGTAAGAGAGCGTGGTTCAAGCGAGTTCGGAACAAGAACAGAAACTAAGAACCTCAATTCATTTGCAGCGATTGAAAGAGCAATCAAGGCCGAGACAGCTAGACAGATTGACTTAATCGAAGCAGGCGAGAAGGTTGTACAGGAAACAAGAAGATGGAATGATGACAAGGAATATTCATATGCTATGCGTTCAAAGGAAGATGCACAGGATTACAGATATTTCCCAGATCCAGACCTTGTTCCAATTCACATCAGTGATGAGTATTTAGCAGAGCTTAAGGCAAAACAGCCAGAGTTCAAAGACGAGAAGAAGGCACGTTATATTGAAGAATTCGGACTTCCTGAATACGATGCAGAGATTCTTACAGATTCTAAGAAGTTCACAGAAATCTTTGAGGAAGCTACAGCCATCTGCAATCAGCCAAAGAAGGTTTCTAACTGGATTATGGGTGAGACAATGCGACTCATGAAGGAAGAATCAGCTAAGACTGGAAGAGAATTCAGAGCCGAAGAATTAACATTTTCACCTGAAAGCCTTGCTAAGATTATTACTCTTGTTGAGAAGAAGGAAATCAACAATGCAGCAGCTAAGGAGATATTTGAGCATGTATTTGCAGAAAATGTTGATGTTGACGAATATGTTGAGGAACACGGATTAAAGCAGGTTAATGATGAAGGCGCGCTCAGAGCAACAGTTGAGAAGGTTATCGCTGATAACCCACAGTCAGTTGCTGATTATAAGGGTGGCAAGAAGCAGGCAATCGGCTACCTTGTCGGACAGACTATGAAGGCAATGCAGGGTAAAGCTAATCCGGGAATGGTTAATGCTCTTTTACAGGAGCTTTTAAAGTAACATATGAGCTTAAAACTAGAAGGAGATATGGAATGAAAAAAGTTAATTTTGATGTAAAACTCCCAGCATTTGTGGAGAGAATAGTATATGTTGATAACTATGGTGCAAGACCATACTGTTACACTATTGAGGATGCATCAAGAAATGCGGATGCGATAAATAGGGCTATTAACTATATTTCAGAGAAGGGCGGCGGAACTGTTGTTATTCCTGAAGGAATCTGGTTTACAGCGCCAATCGAGATTAAGAGCGATGTTGAGTTAAGAATTGAGAAGAATGCAATACTTAAATTTTCTAAAGATATTGACCAGTATCCACTTATTATCACTAACTATGAAGGTCAGGAGTGTATAAGAGCAAAGTCTCCTATCACAGCTGAAAATGCTATTAACATCGGTATAACAGGTGGCGGTGTTATTGATGGAAGTGGTGATATGTGGCGCCCTGTAAAACAGTTTAAGCTGACTGACAGACAGTGGGAAGCTCTTATGAAAAAGAGCCAGTATATAATTGATACTAAAGGGGGCAGCATATGGATGCCGACAGAAAGCTCATTAAAAGGTAATGAGCATAATATCCAGCTTGACGCTGAGAATGCACTTGAGAAAGCAAGCGAATATTATGATTTCTACAGACCTGTAATGGTAAGCCTTCGTCACTGTAAAAGAATTCTTCTTGATGGTGTAACATTTAAGAATTCACCAGCATGGAATATACACCCATTTTTCTGTAAGAATCTTACAGTAAGAAATGTTACGGTGAGCAATCCGTATTATGCGCAGAACGGTGATGGAATTGATGTTGAATCATGCAAGAAGGTTCATATCCACAACTGTACATTTGAAACAGGTGATGATGCAATCTGCTTAAAGTCAGGCAAGAATGCCGTTGCAAGACAGATTGAGGGACCTTGTGAGGATGTATATATCCATGATTGTCTCGTTAATGAGGGACATGGCGGCTTCGTTATCGGAAGCGAGATGAGCCGTGGTATTAAAAATGTACTGGTAGAGAATTGTACTTTCCTTGGAACTGATGTCGGAGTCCGCATTAAGAGCGCACTTGGACGAGGTGGCGTTATCGAAAATATTAACATAAAGAATATTAATATGGTTGATATTAAGGAACAGGCAATTATTCTTACAATGTCATATGTGCTTAATTCTCTTAACAGAGATGAAGAGATTAACGGAATCGACAAAGACGATATTCCTTATTTTAAGAATATTAATTTCGAGGGAATTAACTGCCTCGGAGCTAAGGAAGCAGTTGTTATAGAGCCGTTAAAGGATATGCCTGAGACAATCACTGACATACACATTAAGGATTCATCATTTGTAACAAGTGGTGAGAACCGTGTTGGATGTGACTGCCTTACAAGCGAACAGACAACTTATGAGATAGTATAAAGAAATCCCGGCAGCACTGATATATGTGCTGCTGGGATTTTTAAGTTGTATTTTAATTTTTCTTTTCTGCTTGGGCTACTAATAGTTGCTCGTATTTAGCTTTCCACTTTTCCGTTTCTGATATTTCATTTTGCAATTTTATGTGCAATTCGGTTTTCTCTTTTGTGAGATTTTCCTTATCTTCCTCTAGTTTCTTCAATTTATCCTGCATATGTTTTTCTTCAATCTCAGCCCGTCTTCGAGCCTCACACTGCTGGCGGATTGTTTCGTCACTATTAAGCTCATACAAAGTTTCTGCTGCATCTTTCATATATTCATTACTCTGAACAGCCATACGCAACTCCTCCCATGTCTTAGCCTTGAAAACAGCAGCCCATGTATCTATACCGAAAGCCTTGTCTTCATCACTTGCCATATCTATCTGAGTTAAGTCTAACACACTGATACCAAGTTTGTCACTATACCTTCTGTGAGTTTTTTTATTCAATAATTCAAATTCTGCGTAGAATTCTGGTGCGTCTTCAAATAAAGTATAATCCAGAATCCCAATGTTAATAACAGGCTTAATATTCTCATATGCATCACCTTTATTAAGCTGGCTGAAATCTGAACATAAATAACATAATGACCTGTTTTCCCAGTTATGCAGATTATTAACCTGCATTTCAAGGTTCAGCATTCTGCTGTTATTCAGAAGAATATTTACATCGAGTATAAATGTTTTCGCATTAATGCTTTCACCTAATATTATAGGATTGGTTATTTCAATCTCCTTAATATCTTCAGGGTTAAGATGTAGCAATGCACTAGCCAGTCCAATCAGTGTTTTTCTGCTTTTTTGCAGTATTGCACGAAACATATAATCATTAGTCAGACCATAATCAATCTTTCCTTTTGCCACCATAATAGGTGCAGTATTCCCCATAAAATTCCTCCTCTATTCGTATTGCTATATTGTTTTGTGGATATAATTGGCGAAATGTAAAACCTGCCAGACAGTTAAATGTGATATTTAACTTAAGTGTATAATAACATAAAATATATTTTAATACAATATATAACAAGAAGAAAATATTAGAAATTTTTAGTATTTAAAGAGGGCAATCAACATATAATAAGAGCCACTGGCTAAGCCAATGACTCTTATATTGTATGTTGAGTACATACTGGATAGATGAATCGGTATCGTCATAGAAAGTAACCGGGTGTGATGGCGTGAAAGCTAAAGCGTCTGTTAAACTTTTAAGTTTATTTCCATCAAAAACGGCAGTCTTATGATTAGACCTGTTGGTACGGTTATCAATAAAGATTCTGTATGTCCAGCCTGTTGATTGCGGATACAGCCACGGCATAACAGTTATATCTTCTATCATGTCAATTAACTTGGACTTTTCATCAGATGTCAGGGTGATTTCATTGCCTTCTCTTACAACAGATAAGTCTTCCGAGTTTGATAAACTGAGTTTAATATGGCGAGGTCTTAGTAATATTATTAAAAGAATTAGTAAAACGGTGCCAATTATGAGGAGTAGCTTTTTCTTATTCATAATAATTACCTCCTTTTGAGGGGATGACTATTGTGACTCTTTACAACACTGTAAAGAGTATCTGTTTCAGAACCAAGATTAAGTGCAGCGTTAAAATAGAAGTTGATAGGTAACATGCTCTTTGATTCAAATGCAATTCCACCTTCAGATATATTGATAACTTTAATAGGAGAATCAAGATTTTTAATCTCCATGTTATCCTGCTTAAATAAAGATGAAACATTGAGTGACAGGTCTGCTTTCATTCTTTTAAATCTTCTCTTTTCAATTCCATTTTCCATAATAAATCTCCCATCTAAATATTATTATTCAAGTGAATAGTACGCTTCTAAAAACTGACTATATTTATATTTTTAATAGTTCACTTTAATGAGGTAATACGCAATGTATTATTGCAAAAGATAAAGTCTATTGATTTTGAAGAGACGCTGTTATATAATAATTTTGTTTGTTTTTAAACCGCATAAACACTACGGTTTGATAACTTTTTAACTAATAATTTTATTAAGAAGAAAAGGATGGATGAACTCATGGGAAAATGTGAATTACTCTATGAAGGAAAAGTAAGAGAAGTATATGATTGCGATGACAAGCTTGTTATGGTTGCTACAGACCGTATCTCAGCATTTGATCATATTTTAAAGAACAAGGTTACAGAAAAGGGAGCAATTCTTACACAGATGTCAAAGTTCTGGTTTGATTATACTAAGGATGTTGTTGCTAATCATATGGTTTCAGTTGATGTTAATGACATGCCAGAGTTCTTCCACAAGGATGAATATATTGGAAGAAGCATGCTCTGCAAGAAGCTTACAATGCTTCCTATCGAGTGTATCGTAAGAGGATATATTACAGGTAGTGGCTGGGCAAGCTACAAGGAGAACGGAACAGTCTGTGGAATTAAGCTTCCAGAGGGACTTAAGGAATCAGAGAAGCTTCCTGAACCAATCTACACACCAAGTACTAAGGCTGAGATTGGCGACCATGATGAGAATATCTCATTTGAGAAGAGTATTGAAGTTCTTGAGAAGCAGTTCCCAGGTAAAGGTCTTGAGTATGCTACTAAGATTAAGGATGCAACTATCACTCTTTACAAGAAGTGTGCAGAGTATGCTTTAAGCAAGGGTATTATTATTGCAGATACTAAGTTTGAATTTGGTCTTGATGAGAATGGTGAGGTAGTTATCGGTGACGAGATGCTTACACCAGACAGCTCAAGATTCTGGCCATTAGAAGGATATGAGGCAGGAAAGAGCCAGCCATCATATGACAAGCAGTTTGTAAGAGACTGGTTAAAGGCTAATCCAGACAGTGATTATTTACTTCCAGATGATGTAATCGAGAAGACAGTAGAGAAGTACAAGGAAGCATATAAGCTTCTTACAGGCAAGGATTTTTCCCGCCAATAATCACAGTCGATAAGGAATGGAGAATTATGAATCAGATTGATATTAATGACAGCCACTATGCTGAAGATGAACTTCATGAGGAATGCGGAGTTTTTGGTGTATATGATTTCGATGGCAATGATGTTTCATCTACAATATATTATGGTCTTTTTGCCCTTCAGCACAGAGGACAGGAAAGCTGCGGTATAGCAGTCAGTGATACAGAAGGACCTAAGGGAAAGGTTCTTTCATATAAGGATATGGGACTTGTTAATGAAGTATTTAATCCTGAAAAGCTTGAAAAGCTTAATGGTAATATAGGTGTCGGACATGTAAGATATTCAACAGCCGGAAGCAGCAGCCGTGAGAATGCACAGCCACTTGTTCTTAACTATGTTAAGGGAACTCTTGGTATGGCACATAACGGTAACCTTCTTAATGCGGTTGAACTGCGTGAGGAGCTTTCTTATACAGGAGCTATCTTCCAGACAACTATTGATTCAGAGGTTATTGCTTACTTAATCGCAAGAGAAAGACTTAATGTTCCTACTGTTGAGGGAGCTGTGTTAAATGCGATGAAGAAGATTAAGGGTGCTTATTCACTTATCGTAATGAGTCCTAGAAAGCTTATCGGAGCAAGAGACCCATTTGGTTTCAAGCCATTATGTATCGGTAAGAGAGATAATGCATACTTCTTATCATCAGAGACATGTGCACTCGATACTGTAGGTGCAGAGTTTGTAAGAGATGTTGAGCCTGGTGAAGTTGTTACTATCACTAAAGACGGAATCAAGTCTGATAAGTCACTCTGCCAGAAAAATACAGCAAGATGTATATTTGAATACATTTATTTTGCAAGACCAGACAGCAAGATTGACGGAATGGGCGTATATGAGTCAAGAATTAATGCAGGCAGAATCTTAGCAAAGACTCATCCTGTAGAAGCTGATATTGTTGTAGGTGTTCCAGAATCAGGTAATCCTGCAGCACTTGGTTTCTCAATGGAATCAGGAATTCCTTATGGTAATGCATTTATCAAGAATAACTACGTTGGACGAACATTCATCAAACCTAAGCAGGAACAGAGAGAGTCAAGCGTTAAAGTTAAGCTGAATGTACTTAAGGAAGCAGTTGCAGGCAAGAGAGTTGTCATGATTGATGACTCAATTGTACGAGGAACAACAAGTGCGAGAATTGTAAGTCTTCTTAAGGCAGCAGGTGCTAAGGAAGTTCATGTAAGAATCAGTTCACCAGCGTTCCTTCACCCATGTTATTTTGGAACAGATATCCCATCAGAAGACCAGCTTATCGCATCAGGTCATTCTGTAGATGAAATCTGTGAAATTATCGGAGCAGATTCATTAGGCTATCTTGAGGTTGACAAGTTAAGCGAGATGATATGTGGACAGACAGGTTACTGTGACGCTTGCTTTACAGGCAATTATCCAATTGAGCCGCCTAAGATTGATATCCGTGGAGAGATGGGCTGATAAAGCGATTGCAGCATGCTGCCTGGAGGACATCTCTGATGTGGAGGTTGGTTGAGGCTTGCTATAGCCGTGTCGCGGACAGTGGATGTGCCTTGAAAGCATAATATTGCTGAATATGAAGGCAATTTCTGGCTGAATACCTATAAGATTAACATATGTGCTGATTTGGTAGGTGTTTTTTAGCAGAATAATAGAATATATGACACAAGATGCCTACTAAAAGCATGGAATATGTTATTTAGTAGGCATTTTTAGTAAAAATGTAGCACTATTATAATAGTCATAAACGAAATTTACCTACTAAATTGCTGAATATGCGACTATTTATAGGTATCATGACAACAATTACAAGAAAAAGGGGAACAGGATGAGTTATTTTCCGTTTTTTAGAGAAATAGAAGGAGAGAAATGCCTTGTTATCGGCGGCGGTAAGGTGGCAGCAAGAAAGATAAGCAGGCTGAAGGGATTTGGCGTGAAGATTAAAGTTGTTGCACCGTCTATAGTTTCTGACATAGCGACAATGGCGCAGGCTTGCGATAATATAAGTGTTGAAAGAAGAATATTCACACCACAAGATATTGAAAATGCGGATTTTGTTATCGCGGCGGCTGGTGAAGAAGTGGATAAAGAAGCTGCAAGATTGTGCAAAGAAAAGGAAATTCCTGTAAATGTTGTGGATAACCAGGAGCTGTGCGATTTTATATTCCCGTCAATTGTGCAGAAGGGTGACATGGTATCAGGCTTTGTTACAGGAGGGAAAAGTCCATATGTTGCAGCTAAGTTAAGAAGAGATTTTGAAACAAATGTATCTGATAATATAGAGTATATATTAGATTATCTTTCAGAGGTCAGGACACTTGCAAAAGAAAAGATAGATGATGACAGAAAAAGAGCAGCATTTATAAGAGAAGTTTCAGAATTCTGTATGAAAGCCGACAGAGTGTGCAGCAGCGAGGAAGAAAAAGCATTTTTACAGAAATATCTTGATAATGGAAGCGGGAAGATACTACCGGGAGCGGCACTTGTTGGTGCAGGCTGCGGCTCATATGAATTAATTACACTTAAAGGCTTGTCGGAGATAAGAAGGGCAGAGGTTATAGTGTATGATGATTTGATTGATGAGCATCTGCTGGAATTTGCGCCGGAGAGCTGTGAGCTGATATACGCAGGTAAGAGAAGCGGCAGACATTCTAAGGCACAGGAAGAGATTAATGAGCTGCTTGTTGCTAAAGCTCTTGAGGGTAAATATGTTGTGAGACTGAAAGGCGGCGACCCGTATGTGTTCGGCAGGGGCGGAGAGGAAGCACTTGCACTCAAAGCACATGGTATACCTGTACATGAAGTTCCGGGGGTTACATCAAGTATCGGTCTGTGTGGAATGGCAGGAATTCCGGTAACACACAGGGGTGCAAGCCGTGGATTTCATGTGATTACAGGGCATACGGCTGATAATCTGCCACCGGAGATTGAAGAAATCAGGTGGAAATCATATGCGAAGCTTGATGAAACATTTGTATTTCTTATGGGATTAAAGAGCATAGACATGATTACGGAAAAGCTGATGAGATATGGAAAGCCATCAGATACGCCGGTTGCAGTAATTCACGGTGAGAATACAGACGGTACATATGTAAAGCTTGTCGGAACACTTTCGGATATTGCAGAAAAAGTAAAGACAGCAGACTTCCCATCACCGGCTATTATAGTTGTCGGAGAGGTTGCAGCTCTTGAACTGACAGATTAAGGAGAATAATATGGATAATGACAGACTTGACAGACAGATAGATTTTATAAGAGAGATTGATAAGGAAAAGAGCATTGGCAGACAGACGTATCTGGCAGACGCTTCAAGAAAGGAAGATGACGCTGAGCATGCATGGCATATGGCGATTATGACTGTGCTGTTATCAGAATACGCTAACGAAAAGATTGATGTGCTCCGCACAATGACAATGCTTCTTATACATGACCTTGTAGAGATAGATGCAGGCGATACTTATGCTTACGATGAGAATGCTAAGAAGACACAGCGTGAGCGTGAGTTAAAATGTGCTGACCGAATATTCAGTATTCTTCCAGAGGATCAGGGAAAGTATATGCGTGAACTGTGGGAGGA
>ERZ1035041.163-NODE-163-length-38438-cov-17.478102_pt1 | contig 38438 bp, 29 predicted proteins | sample MGYA00520684_ERZ1035041 | MGnify/ENA primary metagenome ERZ1035041 (study PRJEB33766, sample SAMN09781699) | gut metagenome | biome: gut microbiome | host: Homo sapiens | place: Madagascar | study: EMG produced TPA metagenomics assembly of the PRJNA485056 data... | reverse complement strand
AGCCGCCGGAGCGGTGCTTGAGCCGTTAGGCGGGAATTGTGCGGTATTGCCCTAACTTCCACGTTTACAGCACAATGCGGAAACTTACACTGTGGTCTTCCTCGCCAGAAACATGGTAAGGCTCTTCCACATCGGTGCCCCAGCTGTCAATGCCGCCAACGCCGCGCACTGCGCCCAGCACCATCACACTGGTGCGGCCGGTCGCGGGCAGCTCCGTAATGTGCTGCGCCGCCTCGATCTCCTGCGCCGTGTTGGGCAGCGCGCTGAACGCAAATGGTGCATCCACCTGCTGCAAGGTCAGCGCGGCAGTCGTGTGGCCGCAGGCATCCCGCTGTTCCAGCATGGCCTGCCGCGTCTGCATGTGCATGCCGCAGTCCTGCGGAACCAGATGTGGCTCCACATGCGGGGTTTCCTCATGGCAGCCGAACACACCGCCCTTATAGCGGTCCGGGTAGGTTTCGCCGGAAAGCCCGGTCCACACCGTGCGGGCCACCGGGCTAAAGGTTTCAAATTTCACACCAAAACAGGGCAGCTCCGGCGCACCGGCTACGCCGTGGTAAACGGCATCCACCCGCAATGCGCCCTGTGCTTCCACAGTGTAGACCAGCTCTGCGCTGGCCCCCGGCACAGTGGGGATGCCAAACTGGAACTGCACCTTTACGCAGTCGGGACCTGCTTCCAGCACCTTCATGCCGTTATATGTTACAAACACATCCGCCGCCATCCAGGCCGCCGCGCGCAGCGGGAAGCCGCATCCGCGGTCATTGTCGGTGGAGGCCCGCCAGAACGCCGGGCGCGGTGCGCGCCACAGCCATTCGGTGCCGTTCACCTTCAGCGATGCCGGGCCAGCCCCCGCAATGGAGAAAAGCATCTCAAAGTTTTTGCCCTTTACGCCCAGGTTGCCGTCGCCTTTCGTCACCGCCAGGGGGTAGGCACGGCGGCTCTGCCAGGCTTCGGCCAGCGTACGGTCTGCCTGTGCTGCCGCAGCAGCGTTGACGGCATCCTGCGCCGCACGGTCCGCCGGGCTGGCGTACCAGTAGCGTACATCCTGCATGGCGGGCTTCTCTGCGCCATCGGCGTATACAATGCCGTTGCCGCTGAAGTTATAATCCGTCGTCCGCTCGCCAAAATCGCCGCCATAGCCCAGTACCTTGCGGCCCATGACGTCCGTATGCCAGATGGCCTGGTCCATATAGTCCCAGATAAAGCCGCCCTGGTACTGCGGGTATTCTTCCGCCAGCTTCACATAGCTTTCCATTCCGCCCAGAGAATTGCCCATATCGTGCATGTATTCGCACAGGATGAACGGCTTTTCCGGCTTGGATTCCAGATATTCCCGGATCTCCCACGGCTTGGCGTACATCCGGCTTTCCATATCGGTAATGGCCGCAAACGCGCGGTTGTGCACCACACCTTCATAATGCACCAGACGGCTGGGGTCCTTGGCGTGGAAAAACTGCGTCATGGCCAGAATATCCTCGCCCGCATAGCTTTCGTTGCCGCAGGACCAGATCAGCACAGCGGCGTGGTTTTTGTCGCGCTCCAGCATGCTGCGGGCACGGTCCACCACACAGTCTTTCCATTCCGGCAGGCTGCCCGGCACATTCCAGCTGGGTTCAATCGCGCCCAGCTTCTGCCAGCTGCCGTGGCTTTCCAGGTTGGTTTCATCGATCATGTAAATGCCGTTTTTGTCGCACAGATCATACCACAGGCTCTGGTCCGGGTAATGGCAGGTGCGCACGGCGTTGATGTTGTTGGCTTTCAGCACGGCCATGGCGGCGTTCATATCATCCGCATCAATGGCGCGGCCCTTTTCGGGGTTCCATTCGTGGCGGTTTACACCGTTGAACACCACACGCTCCCCATTCAGGCACATGATGCCGTCCTTCATCTCAAAGCGGCGGAAACCGATGTCATAGGGCACCACTTCCTGCACGGTGCCCTGTGCATCTTTCAGCGTCAGCTCTGCATGGTACAGCACCGGGGTCTTGTGGCTCCACGGCTGAATCCCCTCCAACTCAATCGTGTCCCCCGTCACAGGGCCTTCATACAGGGCATAGCCCTCCGGGTCGGTCAGGCGCAAAGTCACACTGACTCCTTCGGTCTCTCCATCCAGCTTCAGCTCCGGGGTCAGCAGACCAGTGGTGTTGTCCTCGCTCAGGCCCGCTTTCAGCCAGATGTCCGCCAGATGCACCGCCGGTTTGGCGTACAGGTATACCGGGCGGAACATGCCGGAGAAGCGGAAAAAGTCCTGGTCCTCGATCCATGCTGCACTGCTGCGCTTGTACACTTCCACGCAGATGCGGTTGCCGATTTCTTTGATGTACGGCGTCAGGTCAAATTCCGAGGGGGTAAAGCTGTCCTCGGCATAGCCCACGAACTTGCCATTGCACCACAGGTACATGGCCTGTTCCACACCCTGGAAGCTGATGCATACCCGCTGCCCGCGCAGCCCGGCATCCAGATCAAATTCCCGCGCATAGCTGCCAACGGGATCATCGTTCAAATCCACCTGCGGCGGCCGCAGCGCACTGCGTCCATCCCACGGGTACAGCGTGTTGGTGTATTGCAGCTGACCATAGCCCTGGGTCTCCATATGGCCCGGCACACGGATGGTACCAAAGCCCGAAAGATCCGCTCCTTCGCGCCAGAAATCCGCCGGGCGCTGGGCCGGGCAGCTGCTCCATACAAAGCGCCACATGCCGTCCAGCGACTGGCGCAGGCTGCTGTGGCGCTGCGCAGCTTCCTGCACAGTACGGTAGCATACATGGTCCGAATGGGCATCCAGCCGGTTCACGGCAAACACAGTCGGGTCGCTCAACCAGTTCAGTTCCGGTGTCATGATAATATTTCTCCTTTTATTTCTGCCTAAGGTGTATCTGAAAACAAAGAAAATGACGAATATTTCGCAAACACAAGCAGGATTTTAAGGCAAAGAGCCGCAGGAATCCTTTGTGGATTCCAAGGGCAATACCGCATAATTCTAAGTGCCGATACGGCGAGCGAGGTGCGGCAGATGCCAAGCCAAAAGCGCAGATAATACTTTGTGTATTATCGAGCATTTTGGCAACGCAGATGCCGTGCCGCAGCTGCCGGAGCGGTGCTTAAGCCGCAAGGCGGGAATTGTGCGGTGTTGCCCAAGGCTTTTTAACGCATAATCCCGCTGCGTTTGTAGAAATAGACGATATTTTCGACTGTTTCAGATCCCCCCTAAGGGATATCTGAAATAGACTGAATGCTCGACTTTCCAGACACACCTTAAGTACAGAGTTAATTTTTATCCGTTTCGCATTGCCGCAAAACGATTTTGATACTTGCATCCGCCGCCGCAATGTGGTAATATGATTAAAGCGCAATCTTTCGTTCCATCTGCAATGCTTTTTACAGCGGCTTTGCACCTGCTTTTGTACGTTCTACTGCCAGTCTAACACACAAAGTGTACCCGGTCAACAACGGTTTGTTTTCTGTACAAAAAGCTGGTTTTTTCTCCCTCCGGAACATGTCAGCATGGCGTTTTCTCAATATATGCGATCATAGCTCAGCTGGATAGAGCACTGGCCTCCGACAACTGCGACAGGGCAGGTTTTAGGCTTGTTTTTGCTCGATACAGCGCGATTTGCGCTCACAAAAACGCGGTGGTCAACGGTAGTCAGACCACGAATTGACCACTATTGGAAATTGACTACTTTACAAGATTGAAATACGCTGCAACGGCGTTTTTCATATATAAGCGATCGTAGCTCAGCTGGATAGAGCGTTCGGCTCCGACCCGGAAGGCCAGAGGTTCGAATCCTCCCGGTCGCACCAAGAGCAGCACCTTATGGGGTGTTGCTCTTTTTGTTATGCGCGGATTTTATGGGGCAGTAAAAGAGAGGGATTCGAACAGCCCGTGCCCCGCGCTTTGCGTCCCGCGGGGCAGAAACGCCCCAGTGGGGCGTTTCTAGGGCACGGCTCGGCGAATCCCTTCGGGCGCACCAAACCATGAAAATCCGAACCTTTTCTCGATAGGAGAAGGGGTCGGATTTTTTGTTTTCTTCGGAAATGAAAATTCAGGTTCTTCCCTGACGGCTGTGTGTCCAAAACCTTATCAGAAGAAAGACCGTATCACGAAAGTCACAACTGTAAAGGTGCCGTAAGGCGGAAAGGAGACAAACATGAAGTACGATGAAAGAGCCTGCAAATTCAACATGGATACCGGTTGCGTAGAACTGCTACTCTGGGATGGGCGAAAAATTTCCATCGACTGCACCGGGGTCGAGGATGCGTTGGGTGTGACCATGGCGCAGAGGTCGGAGTTAGATTATCTCATCTACAATGACCCGCTTGGCTATGCCGATTTGATTCTGAACGGTAATCCGGAAGAATACCTGAAAAACGCATCCGGGAGCTACGAGCTGGAAATCTAAACAAACGCCGGACATCACCGTTTTTGAGCTGCTGTTGTCCAGCATTTTTTTGGAGACCATCCCAATAGTTGCGTAAACATCCGGAGAGGTGTAAAATTGAACCGATCCATAAAAAGTAGACAATAGACAAAAAGCCTCCCCGTGTAGGATAATAGAACTACACGAGGAGGTTTTGCTATGTCCGGAAAATACGTAAATCGTTATGCCTTGCACGCCTCCCGGAGAGCAGGCAGCAACTCATCCAGCCGCCCGTCCAGCCCGAAGGACTTCGCTTTGATATTGTCCGCAATGTAGACCTCACCCAGATTGATGGTCACATACGCGGCGTTTGGCTCGGCGTCCACAAGGCGCATCATCGGAGCCTTGATCAACTGATTGCGCCAGCCAATGCCCAGCTCAAGAACCACCAGTTTCTTCCCGTGGTAGGTGTTCAGGAAGTTTTGGAACCGTGCCCGGGCTGCGGTATCCTGTATCATTCTCTGACCCGCGCCCATGTGGATGTCCATGGGACCGCCGCACTTGGGACAGCGCGGCAGCAGCTCTGTCGGCACGCGGCAGCCCTGTACGGCAGCCGATAGTTTTTCGACCGCCTCTAAACTTGAATAGAGGGTGTCGTGGCAGGGGCGGGCGCACTGCATCGTAAACCAGTTGCCCTCGATCTCATAGATTTTCGTCGGATCGAAGCCACACAGTTCAAAGTGACCTTCTCCGTTTGATGTGACGACAAAGTAATCTTTCTCTCCCACAATGGCCTTCAAATCGTTCATCACCGGCGTAGGCCGGTACTGCCCGCAGTAATGATGGATGAGCCGAGCCCAGAAAGCCCACCTTTCCTCCTCGCTGGGCCATCCAGCCATCATGCCCTGCAAAATACAACGTAAGCCGTATTTTTGTTTGAAATCTCCAAACAATTCATCGAAGGCAACATTGTCTGCGAACAAATGCAGTCCTTCGGTGATGGACAGTCCGTTACTGGCCCCGATCAGGATAGCGTCCGCTTCTCTGAGTTTTTCCGCAATAGGATTCCAATCAATCATATTCGTTCGCCCCTTTCTATTTTATGGTTGCTGCGATAGATCGCGCCTGTCGGAGGGCGGCCAGAGTTTCCGCCAAATCTCCTTGCCGATACAGGCTGCGTCCCCGCAGATGCTCCGGACTATGCGATGCCTCTCGATTCAGACAGGTATAAAAGACGTTTTCGTTTTTGGCGGTAAGTTCCCAGAAGGGCAATTTGATGATACTGGGCGTCATTTCCCCCACGCCCAGCTCCAACAGCAGGACTTTTTTGTCGGGCTGATCCATGATCCAGTGTCGCAAAAAAGCATGGTAGCGGTGCAGGCTATCCTGCCAGAAGGGTCCCTCCAGAAAGGTATCATCCCGCACCCAAGGCACCAGCACACGCCCGCAATCCGGGCAACGGGGAACCGCCTCCTCCGGCAGGCGAACGCCGTCCAGACAAGCCGTCAGTTTTTTCAAGAGTTCGCCGTTTTCCCAAATATCATCCCGGCAGGGCTGGCTGCATTGGCAGTAGCTAAAATCTCCCTGAAAGGCGCAAATTTGTTTCTGCGGAAATACCCGAAAAAACTGCTGATCCACATTCGTGGTCAGCACAAAGACAGGTTTATCTGCCACAAGCGCTTGCAGGTCCAGATAGGGCTGCCCGGTAGGGGCTTCCCACAGGAAGCGCATATATTGGCTGTAATACCCCCACTGTTCCCCATAGCTGGAAAAGCAATGGTAGAATCCGGCCAGCGGGGAGGTGAAACCATACCGTTCGCGAAAGGGCGCCAACGCCTCCGAAAGCGCCGGGGACCAATGGTAGTGGTCGTATCCCGCCGCGCTTGACAGACCGGAGCCGCCTCCGATCACAATGGCATCCGCTTGATTTATACGCTCGGCAAGTTCCTGAATCGCCGCGTGGTTTCCTACCCTCATGAATCGTTATCCCCGCTTTCCATGGTGTTCCGTGCATCCCGCAGCACCTGCGCAATGTCCGCCACAATGGTCATGCCCTTGTCCTCCAACTGCTTGGGCAGGAAGTCATATTTGTTGTTGACAGCGATATAGCGGGCATGGGGAAAGCTAAAGGTCAGGTTCCAGAAAGGCTCCTGAATGAACATGGGCGTCATGCGACCCACGCCCAGCTCCAAAAACAAAATCTTGCGGTCTTTGTGTTCCAGCACATAGCGAGAAATTTTTTCGTACTGTTCCTCATACTTCTTGCCTTGCAGGAAGTTACCGTATCCCCGCACCCAGGGAAACGCCTCGCCGCCGCAGTGGGGGCATTTGGGGATAAGCTCCGTGGGAATCTTCGTACCGTCCCCCATCGCTGCCACCATATCCGCCACCGGCTTTACCGCATCCCAGGTGTCATCGGTACAGCAGGCGGTACACTGGAAGAACCGGTGGTCGCCCTGAATCTCTGCCACCTTCTCCTCGGGGTAGAGCTTGACAAACTGGGTGTCCTGGTTGGTGGTGAGGATGAAGAAGTCCTTGCCTTTCAGCAAAGCGTCCAGATCCAGATAGGGCTGGCGCACCGCTGCGGTCTGGGTGGTGTGAAGGAAGGTGGCAAGATACCCCCAATATTCTTCCCTTGTATTCCAAGGGTGCCCCATCCCTGCAAAAGCACCTTTGAAGTGGTACTTCTCGGCAAATTTTCCAAAGTATTTGCGGTAGGAGTCGTTGTCCTCGTAGTAAAAATCTCCGCCGCCGGCAGCGGACAGCCCGGAGGCGCCGCCCACGACCACACAGTCGGCTTCCTTTATCTCCTGCACCAACCGTTGAATCTGCTCACTGTACGGCAACGGCTTTTTGTCGGTCAGCGGATAGGGCGTACTGCCGGAGGCGTAGATCGGATAGTACTTGGAATAATTCATCTGGGTCTGCATGACCAAATCATCGTAGAAGTTCATTGTCACCATTCCTTTTGCGTGGGTGTTATTTTTATACTTACTGCAAATCATTTTAGCATCCCCTTGCGTTGCTGTCAATATGTTGTTATAATAAAAATAACATCAATGTAAAAAAGGAGATACGGCTATGAAATACCCCACCCGCCTGAGTGATGCTGTTCATATTCTGGCGTTTATCGCGCTGTCCCCGGACTGCGACCTGACCAGCCACAAGCTGGCAGAGAGCATTCAGACGAATCCTGCCTATGTGCGCCAGCTCATGTCCGCCCTGCGGACGGGAGGGCTGCTGGTCAGCGTCAAGGGGCACCCCCGCCCCGCTCTGGCTCGTGAGCCGGAGAAGATCACGCTGCTGGATGTCTATCGGGCAGTAGAAGGCAATAAGCCCATTTTGCATCAGGATACCCACACCAACCCGGACTGCGGTGTGGGCGTGAACATTCAACTGGTGCTGCGGGATTTTTACCTCGACATTCAAAAAACAGCGGAACAAAAAATGCAAAAAATTACGCTGAAAGATGTGCTGGAACAATATCACACAAAGTCGGAAGGGACGCCCTTGCAGCGATTGTGACGGATGGATTTTCAGAAACTTTTCTATTTGCCCGAAGGTTTTGCGGAGAGGGAAAGAGTTTCCCCATTTGCGGGCGTGCGAAGTTTCGAAAGAACCCCTTTTTTTCGGGCAAAGTCCCGCAGTTCCTGACGGGACAGGGTCCGGTGATTCAGGTCTTCCATGTGCGTGGCAACGATAAGGGCGGAAGGCGCCGCCCGATGCAGAGCCAATACATCTTCTTTTCCCATATTGCTTTAAGGAAGCGGATGCCCGCATATTCCAACAGGACGGTGGCATTGCGGATTTGTGTCAGTTTCAAACGGCATCACCTCGAATAAAAATCCGACCGCCGGAACAGACATTTTCCGGCGGTCGGATGTGTTATGTGGCAGCGCTTACTTTGCGCTTTCGGTAGCCCCGCAGCACCATAAGCTCCAGTCCAATGAGGACGATCGCTGCTGCTGCGTCAGCGATGTAGAGATAGGCTCGCCAGCCGATATCCTGCCGGTTTTGGTGGTCCTGATCGTAGAGGTAGCTTTGCACTACGGTATACAGCACATTTTTGCAGGCACGGCGCATATCAGTGACCGAGGATGGGTTGGTGCGGTCGGTGACAAAGTTGGGACCGCCCTCCACCGTGGCCAGCATACCATCCACACCGTTGGCCAGCGCGGCATCGGCATTCATGAATCCGTGACCGTTGTTGCGGAAAAAGTCGGTGATGGCCATGCCGCGGAAGCCCCACTCGTCCCGAAGAACCGTGTTCATCAGGCTGCTGTTTTCTCCGGTCCACTTGACGCCAAGGAAGTTCCAGGAGACCATGACCGCGTTGGCGTTTCCTTCCTTGACGCAGATTTCAAAGGGTTTCAGATAGATTTCCCGCAGGGCCTGCTCGTTGGTCCAGACACAGACCATCTTGCCATTGAAATCATAGGCGGCGAAGTGCTTGATGTAGGAGTAGACCCCCTTGTTCATGGCACCGGTCACTGCGCTGGCGGCAATGCGTCCGGCCAGTACGCCGTCCTCGGAGAAGTACTCGTAGTTTCGTCCGCCGAAGGGACTGCGGTGGGTGTTCATGGCGGGCGCGTACCAGCCCTGAATGCCCATCTCCACGCACATCTGTCCCATAGTTTCACCCCAGCGGGTGGCAAGGTCCTTGTTCCATGTGTTCGCAATTACAATTTCAACAGGAAGTCCCAGGGAACCGTAACCCGTGAAGTTGTTATTGATGGCGGCAGGACCGTCCATATCCAGCGTTTGAACCTTACCCACCGACTCCATGGCAGGGGTCTGGTAGCCGCACAGAGCAATCATATTGGTCATCTCATCTACGGTAAGCTGATCCAGCAACAGGTCCCATTTGGGGTCATCGTAGTCCAGCCCCCGCATATCTGCCAGGGTCAGACCGTTATCTGCTCCTGTGGCAGGCATTACGGCGTTCGGGTCCACATAGGTATTGGAGTCAAAGTTGCTGTTCAAATGGTACTGCTCCACCAGTTCCTGCGGCATCACCCTGGAGGCAGGGGCGGCGGTAGCCTGAGCATAGTTTGCAAAGTGGTCGGCTCGCGAAAGATACTCCACATCCCCGGCGCAGTCATCAAACTGGTTCGTGGCCGTGAGGTCGTCACTTGCGCGCCCTTCCTCTGCGTCATAGACCACTTTGTCATCCAGGGTAAGAATCCGCTGGTCCAGAATGGTGTGGGAATCGCTGTTGAGGGAGATCACATAATCCCCTGCGTCCAGGATATAGGCTTTCGCATTCCGGTAGTCGTAGGACGCCATGTCCTCCTTGTCAAAGGTAAAGGAGAGGGTCTGGCTCTGACCGGGTTGGAGAAGATCGGTCTTTTCAAAGTCCAGCAGATTGGCAACGGACTTCTCCACGCCGCCGTTTACATAGGGCGGATTATAGAAAACCTCTACCACATCCTTACCGGCCACAGAACCGGTGTTGGTAACGGTGACATCGAAAGAGAACGTGGTGTCCGTAACAGACAGATCGCTCATATTCTGGGTGAAGGTGGTGTAGCTCAGACCGTGTCCAAAGGGATACTGAACCGCAGCGTCGTAGTCGATAAGCCCCTCCGCAGCGGCGGTTTCATAGAATTTGTAGCCCACATAGATGCCCTCTACATAGTTGGTGAAGGAGGGGTAATAGGTCTGGGACACACCGCTGTTCATGCCCTCTACCGCCAGATGCTCCAGATTGGAGTAGTGGTAGTCCTCGTAGTTGTTCCACCAGGGGGCGTTTTTCAGATGATAGGCAAAGGTGTCCGTACTTTTGCCGGAGGGGTTTACGGTGCCCCTCAGGATCTCGCCCAGTGCAGTAAAGCCTACATTGCCGGGACCGGGGCACCAGAGCACAGACTTGATCTGTTCATAGTGATCCACGAAGCCCAGTTCCATGGGATTGCCGCTGTTGACCAGAAGGATCACAGTGTCGAAGTTGTCACATACCATCTCAACCAGATCCTTTTCGGTCTGGGAGAGCTGAAGGTAGTGGTCATCGGGCTGGAAATCGTCATATTGATCGGAATTGTTGTCGTATCCAGCCTCGGCCATAGCCATGGGCATATCGTTGTGCCCCTCGCCCGCCAGACGACCCAAAGTAAGGACGGCTACATCGGAAAATTCTTTGGCGTTGTCCAGCATTTCCTGGGAATACGTATCCACCGGAGGTTCGTACAATGTCCAGGATTGCGTGGTTATGGTCATGTCGGGACGCCGGGCGGAGTAGGCGGTGTAAAAATCCAACAGTTCCTGATTCACAGAAAAACCGGCCTGTTCCAGCCCCTGCTGAATGCTGACGACGTCATACAATGTATTGATGCCGCCGGAGCCGGTGCCGCCGTAGATGGGAACAGCGCTTGTCCAGCCAAACAGGTTCAGCTTGGTCACATCCGTAAGCGGCAGGGTGTGGTCATCGTTTTGCAGCAAAACAAAACCTTCCTCTGCGATTTGAAGGGCGGTTTGCTCTGCGGTGTCCATGGTTTCTTCCCTGATCTTAGCCTGATCGGTCAATGCCAGATCCAGCAGGGCAGATACACCGCCGAGCATGATGCCGTTGACAGCTAGGACAAAAGCCAGTACCATGGCCAGACCGGCTTGTGCACGGATCAAAAACTTTTTGGGGCGCGGCCGCCCACGCACTGCAACAAGTACGACAATCCCCACCAGCAGGGCAACGCCCAGAGCGATGAGGTAGGGAGCGCAGTTTTGCAGCACACTGATAACATCTTCCACTTCAAACGTAATCATGTAAATGCCTCCTTAACCAGATTTACGACCGTCCCATCGGGTAGCTTGAGGTTCTTCTCTAAAAAAAATTATACAAAATTTTTGCTCAGCAACAAGAACAAATTAGCCAAAACTGTACTATACTAAACGAAACCGTAAAAACCGTACAGTAGTCGGACAAAAAAGACAGAACTGTACTTTCCTTGACAACGTGTATAGTTTTATGAGATAATAAACGGGGGTGAGCAGATGATGAAAACGCGTGCCGGACGGGAAGATCGCCGAATCACCTATACAAAGAATGCAATCAAAGATGCCCTGCTGGAATTGATGAAAGAAAAGAGCTTTGAAAAGTTGAGCATCAGCAAGGTATGCGAAGCAGCCCAAATTACCCGCACTACATTTTATAGTCACTATGACACGCTGGATCAGGTGCTGGATGAACTTATTAATGAGGCATTTGAGGTGGCAGAGGATTCTTCAACCACCCTGTCCATGTCTTTGCCGCAACGGATGCACTATCTGCTTCAGTTCGATACCGTAGCGACCCTTCGGGAGCATAACAGCGACCTGCCGGCGTGTCAGCGGATCGCCGACACGCCCAAATATCGGATTCTCTTTCAGGATCGGACCCTCTCGGAGTACATTAAAAATAAGCTTTTCCTTATAATGAAGCCCATCGTCATCCCGGAGCTTATGGAGTACTGCTGTATTTCTCAAGCTGAGGCAGAGCTTTTTTTCCGCTATACGCTTTCCGGCTCCTATGAGGTGAACAGTTCTCTCAACTGGATCAAAAATGACGAATGGTTTGTTTCCCGGCTGGCGATCCTTCGGATGGAAGCAGCAGGAATTGAGACCATCCGGGCAGCCAATACCAAGAAAAAGAAACCAGTCGAGTAGAAATGTAGGGCGCGGAGATAGACCGTTCCCTACAAACCTGCCGAAAGTGCGCAATCATTCTATTGTGTTTATCGGCAGTCTGGGAGCAGCCCCCCATAAGGTGCTGCTCTTTTTGTTTTGCACGGATTTTATGGAGCAGTAAAAGAAGAGGATTCGAACAGCCCGTGCCCCGCGCATTGCGTCCCGCGGGGCATTTTTAGGGCGCGTCTTGGCGAATCCCTTCGGGCGCACTTAAAAAGCGCATTGCAATGTATTTTTTGCAATGCGTTTTTTGTTTTGATTTTGTGTCAGAATAGCTTCAGTAGCATATCATCTGCGGCATCGGTGTACTGTCCTTTTGCCAGCCGTTCATTTCTCAGTTGATTTACAGTGGTACCCATAAGGCGGATTTCTTCTGTGGAAAAAGTAGCTTTTTTATCGGCTGGGAGAGCATTGATTTTCAGTATTAGCTTTCCAACTTCTTGTGTGCTATGCCCAAGCGCCCTTTGCTGGTAATAGTAAGGTGCGAGTGCTTTCAGCGTAATACTTTTGTTTGCTCTGGTTAATTTGATTTTCTTCATCATAATCCAATCGCCTTTCCCAACTTTTCCTGCGCCTTGCGCTTATTCTTGTCAAAGGCGTGGGCATAAATATCCAGCGTTGTACTTGCCTGTGCGTGTCCTAACAGACTAGCCACCGTGCGGACATCCACGCCCTGCGCAATCAGCAGGCTGGCGTTCGTGTGGCGCAAGCTATGCACATTCAAATCCAGCGGCAAGCTGTTGGCTTTCAAAATCAGCTTGAATCTGTAAGTGAATGTGCAAGGGTTCATCGGCTTGCCGTTAGGCTGGCGGAATAAGTAGTCATCTTCAGATACGGTTTCGTTCGCGGTTTGCTGCCTATCCCACTCACATTCTTTCCGCCACGCCTTGAGTAGCTGGCACATTTCTTTACTCAAATACACCATGCGATCACCGCTGCTGGTCTTGGGGTCCTTAGTGATTGATTCTTGGTGACTGAGTTTGACCACACCCCGCTGTACATGGATTGTACGCTTGCGCCAGTTGATGTCACTCCATTTTAATCCACAGGCTTCCCCACGCCGCAGCCCGGTTGCAAGTACCAGCTTGAAATAGGTTTCGTACTTCATACTCTGACCTTCAAAGGCTGTAATAAGTTTCTTTACGGTTTCCTCGTCAGCCACCGGGCGCTCTTTCTTTTGTCCTTTCGGTTTGTAACATCTCCATGCGGGATTGTGAGTAAGGTATCCCTCGTCCACAGCCGCCGATAGGATGCCGCACAGCGTGTTGTGTAAACCTTCGACTGACTTCTCGGATAGATTCCCTCTGCCGTCCAGACGCGGCGAGTGCCGCATTCCCTCGTAAAAATCTCGGATAACCTCTTTACGCAAATCGGTCAACTTGTAGTTGCCCAGTGCTGGCAAGATTCTGCGAATATCCTGTTCGTCGCGTCGGAATGTAGAATCTGCCAGCTTCTTCGGTCCCACATCAGCTACCCAGTGTTCAATGTACTTTGCCAGCGTAATGCTTCGGTTAATGGGTTCCGGCGTATGCTGAACTTCGCGTTCAAATAGGATTGCCTGTTCCCTTACCCACTTTTCAGCTTGCTTCGGTGTATATTCCTTGGGTGGCTTGACGGTTTTCTGTACAGATTTCAGTCGGTTTCCCTCGTAGTCATACCCACGAGATACCACAATCAAATAGCTGTTGCTGCCGCGCTTTCTGATAGACGCCATATTTTGCACGCTCCTTAGTGTTATTTTATTGACCTGCGGTACTACAAAGCATACCGACAACTGCGACAGAAAGCTATCACTATACCCAACAATCTTTCACCCAAAATTCTACCTATTACTGACAAAAACGGCACCGCCATCTCTGACGGTGCCGCCTGTTATTTAACCTGCTTTCTTAGGTTTTCTATTCCTATTTTTCATAAATGCAACATAGCACGGATTTTGGTTGTTCAGCAGATCTTGCATCAGCTTTGCGGCCTGCTGTTTCGCCACGTCCTGCGGGTGGCAGTAGGTGCGTTCCAAGAATGCTGTATCCGCATGCCCCAGCAGGGATGCCGCCACCTGTTTACTGGTGCCCTCCTGCAGCAGATAGGTTGCGTAGAAATGCCGCAGGGTGTGCAGGTGGTAATCCTTAGATAATCCGCATTGCTTATACAGTTTACTCAGATGCCGTGTAAAAGTATCCGGGTGCGGCACATGACCGTCGGGGTCAGTAAAAATCGGCTGTTCTCTGTCCGGAACACCGCTATGCAGCACCTGCTGCTGTCGCAACGCCATCAGAAGCTCCCATATCCCCAGCGGAATGGTTACAATCCGTTCCCGATGGCTCTTGGTGTCGCTCTCAACAATCTGCCCGGATGCACAGCTGCGGGAACGGCGGATGGTCAGTTCACAAGCACCGGTTATGTCCCGCCATTGCAGGGCGCACAGTTCCCCACGCCGCAGCCCGGTTGTGATGGCCAGCGTATAGTACGCCCGATACAGAATCGGTTCGTTCTGAATCGCCCGCATCAATTTACTCATTTCATACTTCTGCGGAATATGCTGTACCTCCTTTTCAAAGTGTTTCTTGCGCACTCGATGCACCGGGTTAAACGGAATGATGTCATTTTTCTTGGCATCTTCCAGCACAGAAGAAACCGTCTCCAAATATTTCTGCACAGTCGTTTCCTTAATGCAGTTTCCGCCCCTGCCGGGTCGCTTACGGAGTTCTTCGCACATTTCTTCAAGCGTCATGGGCAACAGTTTTGCAAGCGGAATACCGCCAATCAGAGGGTAAACAATGTCGAGATTTCTCTTATAGCCTGCGTAGGTGGTAGCCTTAAAGAACGGTTCCTGCCGCTTGAGCCAGTTTTCCGCGTACTGTTCAAAATGGGTCTGGTCACTTTCTTCAACGCCATACTTGAATTTTTTCTCGATGCGTTCCGCTTCAGCCATAACGTATTGCTGGATGCCGCGCTTGGGAACTTCCGGCGGTACTGTTATCGTTTGTGCTTTCATCCGTTTCTGCCCGTTGACCTTATAGCCGTTGCAGACGGTGATTTTGTATTTTCGTTCGGATTTTTTCTTGATGTAAGCCATTGTACCTCCTTATCAGCGCTGCCGAGAACGGTTTCGGCGGCGGTTATGATTTGTATGATGTTCTTGATTCTCGCGGTCTATGCGGTTGGATTCACGCGTCCGTTTAATACGCTTGATTGAGCCTTCCGCGATTTTATCCTCTTTACAAAGTTCGGCAATTTTACAGGTCAACGCCATGCGTTGGTCAGCCAGTTCCGGCGGAGCGTCCTTTCGGCGCATCTGCTTGACGATTTCAGCTCGCTGCGCGGCAAGGGTTTCCATCTGCTGGAACAAACTCTTGCGGTAGTCCGCAATTGCCTGCAAAGAGGGAAACTTGTGGTCGTGAACAAAGGCGTGTTCTGCAAGGATTTTCTCGGTGTCTTTCCATATACGCTCTAATTCAGGGCGGTTGATGCGTGGCGGTTGCTTTTTGGGCAGGATACCCAGCTGATAACAGTAGTACAGATACAAGCGGTGCATCTGGGATTCACCAAAGAATACCTCGAAGAAAATTTGGAGGATGCCTTTTCCTGCATAGGTATCCTTGGGGCGATACCGTTTCGGCGTATACTGCCGGGGCGGGTGCTTCCGTTCATACAACCCTGCCCCATACAACAGGTAATTTCCGCGCAGCCTGTCATCTATGGCAGGTAAATCGTATTCTTCTCCCAGCCTATAAAGTCGCACGGCTCGTCCGCCATCCCGCGCCCGGATGGTCGCGTATCTGCGGTTCGGGTCACTACCAAAAATATACCCTTGCCGATACAGCGCCCTGTGGAAGTCCTCGGCGGTACTGGCATCCTCACAGGCTTGGTCGATGGCCTCCCGCATTCGGGCGTACCGCGCCGGTTCCTTGGCCTTGGGCTGCTCCACCACCGACAAGCCGTACTCCCGGCACAGCTTGTCGGATGCCGCCCGGAACTCAGCGTATTGGCTGCGGCGCTGCTCGTACTTCTTACCGTCCACATACGATACGGAATTGATAACGAAGTGGTTGTGCAGATTATCCGTATTCATGTGGGTGGCGACCAGCACTTGGAAACGCTTGCCCCATACCTTGCGGGTCAGTGCCACGCCGATTTCGTGGCATTGCTCCGGGGTGACCTCACCCTCGCGGAAGCTTTGGTAGGCGTGGAGCGCCACCACGCCGTCTGCTTTACCAAAGCGTTCCTGTACGGCTCGCATATCCTCCCACGCATGGTCTGCCCTGCAATGGATGCCGGTGACAAGCTGGGCGCTCTCGTTCAGCTTGGTCTTGGCATCATTCTCCGCATAGTGGAGAGTCTGGGCAAGGGCATCGTACTCGGTCTTGTCCGGGTTGGCCGCATAGTCAAGGACGCGCTGTAAGCTGTCCTTGATTACCCAGATCTTAGTTACTGCCAATGAGCAGGTCCCTCAATCGATCAGTGTGGGCGCTAATGGCAGCGTTATCCCGCATCGAACAGTTTTCTGCAATTTCATCCAATTTATCCAACACATCAAATACCTCCTTGGGCGGTTGTCCACCCGGTTCATATCCCAATGCCCGCTGGCGCAAATATTCCGAAAGTGACAAGCCACACTTTCTAGCCAACATCGTCACCTTTTTCTTCTCCGTGACGGTGACGCGGACGTTGATTCCAATACTACGCTTTCTCATGCGCCAACGTCCTCACAGGGGTTCGGGGCTGGCCCCGTAGGGTTTGGCGGCGGGTTGCCTGTGGCAACACTTCGCCCATGCTTGCTTCCCTCAAGCGACCTTAATGACGATGCTGACGATGATGACGATGTTTGTGGGATACCCCAGTGGAACAACTCCGATATATCAATATCATCGTCATCACCGTCATCATCGTCATGGAAGAACTCAAACAGACGTTTCTGCTCTGTTCGGGTATACTTATATTCGATACCACGCGGGCTGAACACATCGCGGGCATAATGCGCCATCTTCCGGGTGAACTGGTTAGGCTTTACATCAGAAATATTCGCTGCAACAAGCAATTCCGTAGCTGTGCCCTGCCATTTTCCAACCGAGTCAATGTAGTCTGCAACTTTCCAAAGGTAGTCAGGAATAGCTTTCAACGCCCGCTGTTCTGCGGTTTCTTCCTCATCCAACGTCCAGACGCAGTTTTCTTCGCGGATATGCAGCATTTTCTCGTCCATATCACGTCCAATTACACGAATTGTCGCGGTTTTACTCATGCGCTGACGATGCATAAGCCATGTCGTATACGCCACTCCCATAATGCCCGTTGAACCGGAAATTTGGTCGTAGGGGTCTGACGATGATTGCTTACGCAAATGATGCACCAGCAGGATGCAGATGCCGTACTTGTCGGCAAGTTCTTTTAATGCCCCAATATCACGGTAATCATTGGCATACATACTACCATTTCGCTCGGTTTTTCGTACCTTTTGCAAGGTATCGATGACGATGAGGCTAATATCGGGGTAAGTATGGATGAAGCTGACGATTTGTTCTTCCAATCCCTGCCCAATTCCGTGACTTTCCGTCTGCAGAATTAGCCGTTCCGGGTCTTCTTCTGCATCGACAAGCTGGTAAAGGCGCTCTTGCAGACGACCCATTGTATCTTCCAGCGAGAAATAAAGCACGGTTCTCGGTTCTATTTCACGCCCCCACACAGATTTTCCCTGTGAAATCTGCAAGCAGAGCCACAAGGTCAGCCAGCTTTTGCCCGCCTTGCTGGGGCCTGCGAAGATTGCCAGCCCTGCCGGGAGCAGACCAGGAATAATCCATTTTACAGGAGGTATAGGCGTTGCAAGCAGCGCACCGGCAGTAATGGTTTTCGGTAATCTTGTGGTAGTCATTCACATCATCCTTTCCGTTTTGGTGTACATCTATTATCTCATATTATCGTAATTTTGTGTGTAGTAAGTTTTACTCTCCAGTAGTAAGTTGTACGGCTCACGCCGCCCCACAGCCCCACAAACGCGCCAAGCGGCGGTTTTGCGGGTGATGTCGCGTCCGTGTGCGATGCAGAGCATCCGCCCCACACAGGGCGCGTTTGGGCGAGATGTGAGAGTGAATCAAATTTGATTCACTCAGCGTGTCAAAAAATCACATTCTTGGCCTATTGAATGTGTAGGGGCGACCATTGGTCGCCCGCCGACTTGGCGCAGCAACGCGTTTTCCCGGAAAGATTTTTCACAGACAAACGGGCACGGGCGAGCAATGCTCGCCCCTACAAGAGTTTTTTGACAAACTGAGTGAATCAAATTTGATTCACTTTTTCGGTTTTACCACCCCAGAGTGAATCAGTTCTGATTCACTTTGGCGGTCCTCGTGCGTATTTTGCACAATCTCTCAGAATTGGTCTAATCATAAGTACACTTCCTTTCCGTGCTACATCGTTATTCCGTATAACCCTCTTGAATACACTTTCCGGGGGAGAAAAAAGAGCCCGGAGAACCTTACCGATTTGGTAAGGCCCTCCGGGCTCTTTCAATATTTTCTCTGTTCTATCCGGGCGTAAGGGTACACTTTCTCCGCAAATCTTGATGTGAATTCAATAAAAATCAAATAATACGCATAGTAGCGTCAATTGCACAGTTATATAGATAATAAAAGAAACCGTGTACATCAAAATAAATGCTGAAGAAAAATGTCTAATTTGCCGCTCGCCCCCAGACTTGGGAACACAACAGGCAAGCCGCTGGCAACGACCGTACACTGACTCTGCAAGGGTCTTACTTCTTACAACCCAAGCGCGGTCACCCTATCTGAAGCTGTAGGGCATCTGGAGTATCATTATGTCCTCTCCCTGCCGTGAGTTAGGGTCTGCCTTGACCTTGCTGTGCGCCCCACCGAGAGAGTAAAGTACCTGTTATGCTGTGTATTCAGTTGTAAAGGTGCTGGTACAGAATAAATCTGTAAGTCTAGTATACGCCACAGATTAGCAGTCGGTCAACAGTAAGTGCTAATTGTTTACACGACATTCACAATTCAAGGCGACAATCCACCTATGATGGATTTCATTAGAGAGTTTGCTCACCGTCTAATGTATTGTACATAGTCATCAGCAGGGTTCGCTGATGCATCTTTCGGTTATGGATGTCAATCAAGCATTAAGATATCCTTGCCGCAAAAGTCACCGCAAATTTTGCCCCGCCGCCAGGGGTGTCGGTCACGGTCAAGTCTGCATGATGCAGCCGGGCCAGTTCCTTGGCTACGCTTAGACCAAGGCCAAAATTGTGCTTGTCGGTGCGGCTGGGATCAGCGCTGTAAAAACGGTCAAAGACCCGAGCTTTTTCGGCATCCGGTATGCCGGGGCCGTGGTCTTGCACGGCCAGGGTGATTTTTTCCCCACAGTATGTCAAGCACAGTTCCACGGGGGTGCCCGCGGGGGTGTGGTCAAACGCATTGTTGAGCAGGATTGCCAGCAGCTGCTTTACACGGTCCGGGTCCGCCTCTATGGAAGGAACGCTGTCCTCCGGCAGGGTCAGACTTAACGGGTGTTGGCGCTGCTGCGCCAACGGGAAAAACGCATCATATACTTCTAGGCAGAGGTTATCCGGTGCGATGGGGTGCAGATGGGCCGGCAAGGCATCCAAGTCGCCGTTGGCCAGCACCAGCAGATCCTCCACCAGCCGCGCCATACGGTCCGTCTCCTGCTCGGCATTCCGCAAAAGGGTGGCGCGTTCAGTCACAGGAGTGCGGCACGCAGCGTCCAGGCTTGCTTTTACTACGGCCAGCGGGCTGCGCAGTTCGTGCCCGGCTGCGGCGATGAACTCCTTCTGCCGCCGCATGGCCAATGCCGTCGGAGCCAGCGCTTTGCCGGTCAGCCGCCAGCTGATGATCGCCAGCAGCAGTGTGCCAGTGAACCAGATCGCACCATACTGCACAACTGTCTGGACCGCATGACGGTGTACAAAGCCCATATCCTGTAAAGCGGCCACAAGCAGATAACTGCCTGCTGTGCCGCGCGGCAGCAAGGCTGCGTGGCAGCGGTATTCGTTCAGCGTGAACACCGCGCTTTGCCGCTGCACGGCACCGCTGCTGTCATGCAGACTTGTGTCCAGCAGGGGGGAAAAACCTTCTTCTAACAGAGGTTCAACCGCATTGCGGGCATCGGCGCTGCCCGTGGTGCCCGCAAAATGCAGCGCGGCACCGTTGTCCCACAAAAACAAAAGGCAGCCGCTGTTGTGCTCCTGGTCAGCCAGCCAAGCGTCACTTACGCTGTCGGCGCTGTCCAGCCGGTCAACGATGGCAGAAAAGTTCTGCGTGAGCAGCGTCTCCGCGGCGGTCCTGTACTGGGCGGCGGCATAATTCCATGTCACGACCAGCGCACCTGCCAGCACCAACGAGGTCAGCGCCGTCATCAGCAGGGTCAAACGGCGGCGCAGTGCAGTCAGCATGGCGGTACCTCCGCCTTATAGCCGCTACCGCGCACGGTGGTGATCGTTACCGCACTGCCTACGGCTTTCAGCCGCCGCCGCACAAAATGGATGTAACAGTCCAGATTAGCGTCCTCAACTTCGGCCAGTGGTCCCCAAACCCGCGCCAAAAGCACCGCACGGGTCTGCAGCTGCCCCGGTGTGCGCAGCAGTACCTCTAAAAGATCGGCCTCCCTCTTGGTCAGGGCCGCAGCGGCCTTTGGCCCGCTCAGGGTCAGTTGGGCGGCATCCAGCGTCACGTCACCGCAGCGTATGGCAGATTCGGCAGTGGTGCCGGGGCGGCGGGTTAGTGCCCGCAGCCGGGCCAGAAGCTCCCGCGTGTCAAAGGGCTTGCCCAGGTAATCGTCTGCACCGGCATCCAGGCCGTCCACCCGGTCATTGATGCCGGACAGGGCCGTCAGCATTAACACCGGGGTGGTACATCCCTTGGCGCGGGCGGCCCGCAGCAGGCTAAGACCGTCCAGCCCGGGCAGCATCCGGTCCAGTACACAGACATCGTATGCGCCGCCGCACAAAAGGGTTTTGCCGTCTGCGCCGTCGTGGCAGGTATCTACAGTATAGCCCGCAGCTTGCAGGGCAGGCAGCAGCGCCGTGCAAAGGGCGCGGTCATCTTCGATCAATAAAATCCGCATGGCATAATTCTCCTTTTCCCTTTCTAGTATACACCCCAAACCTTGAAACAGTCTTGAAAAGCCGCAGCTTTTTTCAAGGACAATTCAAGATTCGGGCGGTATACTGGTGCTACACCCGATGAAGGAGGGCACATACTTATGAAACGAATCATCAGTGCCGGATTATGCACGGCATTTATTTTGAGTCTGGCAGGCTGCGCCAGGCAGGACACCACTCCCAGCCTGACCGCTGCAGACACCACCGATACCCAGATGGGCCGCTGGGTCGAGAGCCGCGTTGACCTTGGCGGTGAGCCGCTCATCTCTTACCCGACGCAGCTGGCGGACGGAACGGTTGTTCTGTACACCGGCAAGGTGGGGGAGGACAGCATCGAAGACTACACCCGCCGCACCAACACTGACGGAACCAACTGGACATCGGAACCTGCAGCGTTTGACGTGGGCGATGCGATGGTCACGTGGATCCTCGTTGCGCCGGACGGTGAGCAGGCGCTTATCACCTATGACGGGGAGAATGCCGGGCTGGTTCTGCAGGCACCTGACGGAACCAAAACCGTTGTAGAGGATGACACGGTAAAGCAGGGCATCAACCCCAACACAGCTGTATTTCAGGGGGATAAGCTGGATTTTGTCTCCAACGGCGACACCGTGGATTTTGTGCAGGTCAGCCTGACTGACGGCAGTGTTACGACCGCCGCACTGCCGCAGGATCTGGCGTACAGCCTCGACTCCCTCACGACAGTCGGCAACCAGCTTGTTTACCTGAGCTTTGACAATAATACCGGCGATATTATCCTGAACGCCCTGGACCCCGCCACCGGCGCAAGCACCGAGCTGCTGAACCCGGTCCCCAATGCGACCAGTTCTCAAGCGCTGACCGGCGACGCAGACGGCGCGGCTTATTACGCCTGCACGGACGGCATCTACCGCCTGGCCCCCGGCGGCACCCTGCCGGAGCAGGTCGTCCCTGCCGAGGGCACAGCGATGAGCATTTCCAGCAACTATCCGCTCTCTCTGCTGCGCACGGCGGCGGAGGACTTTATGGTCCTGCTCTTTGGCGACAGCGGCGGAAACGGCGATCTCTATTTCTATCACTATGACGAAACGCTGCCCACCCATGCCGACACAACGCTGACCGTCTGGTCATTGGCGGATTCCGCCACGGCGCGGCTGGCCGTGAACGCCTACAAAAAAGCCAATCCCGAGGTGGACGTTACCTTTGAAACCGCCGTGCAGACCGACACCGATGATGTCAGCGCCGCCATCAACGATGCGCTGACCCAGCTGAACACCGAACTGCTGGCCGGGGAAGGGCCTGATGTGCTGCTTCTGGATCGTGTCGACTACACGACCTATATCAATAAGGGAATGCTGGCTGACATGAGTGACACCGTGCCGCTGGATGCGCTGCAGAGCAATATCATCGATCCGTTTATGACCGATGGCAGGGCCTATGTGCTGCCTGCGCGGTTCATCGTCCCGGCACTCTGTGGTGACGCGGGCACGCTGGACGGCCTGACCGACCTGAACGACCTGCAGGACGCCGTGCTGGCCGCTGCACCCCGCCCCGACACCGAGCAGTACAGCGATGAATATTACACGGCTCTGCCCGATGACCAGAAGTATGCTCTGGCGCTGGCCAGCGGCGTTGACTTCGCGAATCTGCTCCTGCCTTCCAGTGCCAATGCCCTGCTGCACGACGGCGCACTGGATGCAGACGCCCTGACCAAGATATTTACCTTTGTGAAAACAACTGCCGACTACTATGGCATGGCTGACTATATCAACACCGAGATGAACGGTGCATCTTCCCAGAGCTACGACAACGCGGACATTGTCATCATCGATGCACAGCAGGACGAGTACAGCACCTGCAGCCGCGCCAAATTCGGCTGGATGGATGTTGCCACCCCCTACGCCGTCATTGCAATGGCGCGCACCAACGATATTTTTGATGCGGATGCCGAGGCCGTTCCCGTGGATATGATCCCGATGCCCGGCCTGACGCAGGGTGCCTATAACCCGCAGGTACTGGTGGGCGTGAATGCCAACAGCAAAAATCCGGATGCCGCAAAGGGGCTGGCCGCTGCGTTCTTCGGCACCGATGTGCAAAGCCAGTATTGCTCCGATGGTACAACGGTGCGGGCGGACTGCCTGCGGGAAAAACTCGATGCCGTCAAAGCGACGGTAAGCGGCGCAAAAACGGGTAAAGTGACCGGCGCGTATGTCGGCGACCTGGATGCCTTCTACGCCAACTGCACCACACCTGTATTGTTCCCGGTGATGCTGCAGCAGAGCTTTATAAACCATGCCCAGGCCATCATTGACGGCAGCGAGGACGTGGCCGCCGCTGTGGCGGGTGTGCAGAGTGATCTGGCGCTGTATCTGGCAGAACAAAAGTAACATCGGTGCGCGGAGCGGCCATGCTGCCCCGCGCATCGCTTTGCAGGAAAAAATTGTATGCAGAAAAGACAAAACAAACACCCGGACCCTACGCCCTGGCTGTTTCTGGGCCCCAGCCTGTGCGGTGTCACCCTGTTTGTGCTGGCCCCCTTTGTGGAGACGGTGCGCCGCAGCGTGACCGACACGATGGGGCGACACTTTGTGGGCCTTGCCAACTATACGGCGGTACTGGGCAACGATGCGTTCCGACTGGCGGTGGAAAATACGGTGCGGTTTATCGGAGTATGCGTTCCGCTGCTGCTGGCGCTCAGTCTGGCACTGGCTTTGGCGCTACGGGCGAAAGGCTTAAAAAATACCTCCTGGGCCGAGGTCTGCCGCACGACCTTTTTGCTGCCCATGGCTTTGCCGGTGGCAAGCCTTGCACTGCTCTGGAAAGTATTGTTTGCCCAAAACGGCCTTGTGAACGGAACTTTTGGCACCCATTGTGACTTTATGGGCACGGATGCTGCGTTCTGGGTGCTGATCGGTACTTATCTGTGGAAAAACATCGGCTATGACAGCATCCTTTGGTCCAGCGGGCTGGACAGCATCTCCACAGACTTGTACGAGGCCGCTGCCGTGGATGGTGCCAGTGGGTGGCGGCAGTTTACAGCCATTACCCTGCCCAACCTGCTGCCCACACTGGCCGTCACGCTGGTGCTGAGTCTGCTGAACACCTTTAAAGTTTTCCGCGAAGCCTATCTGGTGGCCGGGGCCTACCCGGAAAAAAGCATCTATTTATTGCAGCATTTGTTCAACAACTGGTTCCTGGCACTGGATCTGCCAAGGCTGAGCGCCGCAGCAATCCTGATGGCAGGGGCGCTGGGGGCGGTGATCGCGGTATGCATAAAACGGCTCTAAAAAAAATTCTGCTTTTCCCATTCGTCCTGCTCGTATGGTTCCCGCTATGGTTCCTTTTGATGGGCACGCTGACCGGCTCGGAGGAGCTGGCAGCGACCATCGGCCCGGCGCTTTCCGGCAGCGGGCAGGCTGCGTGGACCCTGCTGCCCAGCTACCCTACGCTGGAACCTGCTGTCAAGCTGCTGCTGGACACACCGGAATACTTTACCACCTATTGGAACACCTGCCTGCAGACATTTCCGCAGTTGGCTGGTCAATTGGTCGTGGGTGCTCCCGCCGCATGGGCACTCTCCCGCTTGAAATTTCGCGGGCGCGGGGCCGTGCGGGGGCTGTACCTTATTTTAATGTTGCTGCCGTTCCAGGTCACTATGGTGCCTGCCTATCTGACGATAAACCACCTGGGACTGATGGATACTGTCTGGGCGGTCATTCTGCCGGGGGCATTCAGCACATTTCCCGTATTTGTGATGCAGCGCGGGTTTGACGCTGTTCCTCTGCCGCTGCTGGAAGCTGCCGCTATAGATGGCGCGACCCCGTGGCAGCAGTTTGCGCGAATCGGCCTGCCAGTGGGGCTGCCCGGTATCCTGGCTGCGCTGACCATGAGCTTTCTGGATGCCTGGAATGCGCTGGAACAGCCTATGACCTTTTTAAAAACACAGTCGCTTTGGTCGCTGTCACTCTATCTGACCGATACTACCCGCGACCTGGCACTGACCATGGCGGCCAGCCTGTTTGCATTGCTGCCCGCCGTACTGATTTTTGCTTTCGGCCAAAAGTATCTGGAACAGGGGATCCTGGCCGGAGCCGTGAAAGGATGAGGACCTATCGAACTGCTTACCGGGATGGACCCACGCCAGCGCCAGCGGCTTGGGTGGATTGTCCGCTTTTTTGCACTGCTGCTGGTGCTGACACTGCTGGCCCGCGGTACAGCAGGGGCAGCCATGGCCAGCGTGACGGTGCAGAGGCCGTCCTCCGGCAATGTGACAAAAAGCGTGCGCACTACGGCCACGGTCAGCTTTGCGGGCGGCACACCTTTTACAGTGCCCGCGGGTCTGCTGGTCATGGCAGTACCCGTGCAGGCGGGGCAGACCGTCAAGGCCGGGGACACGCTGGCCGTGTTTGATGCCGCTGAAGTGGACCGCGCCGTAAACGCCAAGCGGGCCGCGTTGCAGCAGGCCCGGACCCAGGCCGCACAACAGACGGCGGGAGACACCGCCGACCCCTACGCCGCCCAGCTCGCCCAGCAGCAATTAGAACGTGCCTACGAGGAAACACACAGAATCTACGCCGATGGTGAAGAGAGCGTTTCCCGTGCCCAGACCAAGCGGGACGAAGCTGCTGCCGCTCTGGAAAAAGCCCGCAATGCCAGCTATGCGGACGACGCTGAAAAACAGGCCGCCGTAGAAAACGCCGCCGCTGCCCTGGAAGCTGCGGAGGATGCCCTGTACAGCGCCCAAAAAGCCGCCGAAGATGCCAACAATGCGGCACTTTCCGCCGCCCAAAGTGCCGAGGATAACCGCAACACCGCACTGCACACGCTGGAGAAAGAGCAGGAAACCACGGAAAAACAGAACGCACTGGACCGCGCCGCTGCTGCTGTAACGGCCTCTGATGCCGAAACCCTGCAGGCCGAACTGGATGCCTTGCTTGCCGTGCAGCAGGCGGGCGGCACACTGACTGCCCCCAGTGATGGCACCCTTGTGTCGCTGGATCTCGTGGTTGGGCAGCCCTCCCCTGCCGTGGGCGGCCAGCTGGCTGCAGATGCCGATTTTACCGCCGAAATTCCTTTGGAAGAATCTCAAGCCAACCTTGTTTCAGTTGGCACTGTACTGCACCTGAGCCAGAGCCGCGCAAGCTGTGATGCCGCCGTGCAGAGCCTTTCGGCCCCGGATGAAAACGGCACCGTTACAGCAAAATGCACCTTGTCCAAAGGGGCATGGTGTGCCGGTGCTGCCAACGCATCGGCCACGGTGCAGGGTGAAAAGCGGCCCTGTGTGCTGCCGGCCAGCGCGGTACATAAAGATAATACCGGCTGCTATGTGCTGGCTATCGAACAAAAAGCCACAATCTTGGGTCAGCAGAATATCGTAGTATCGCTGCCTGTCACGGTGGTGGAAACGGGCGATACCACCGCCGCCGTCAGTGGTGCGCTGGACGCCGATACACAGGTCATTGTCAGCAGTACGCGGGCCGTGCAGGCCGGGGACCGGGTGAAGATCCATGATGCATCGTAAAAGAGGTTGGGCGGTTGCGGCAGTATTGCTGGTAGTTTTGCAGCTGCTTTTGCAGACCCGCGCAGCGCATATTGTACAGCAGAACCCAACCGTGACGGTGACCCTGTCTTCCCCGCTTACAGCCGGGCAGCTTGCCGCTGCACGGGAATGGGAAAAAAGTAATGCCAACACTCAAGCCGTTACTGCCAGCTTTTGGAGCGAGAAAGCAGCAGCGGTCTCGGCAGATTCTGACCGCACAGCGGAAGATGTGACCTGTATCGGCTTTGACGGTACAGCGCAGGACTGTCTGCCTGTGGAATATCTTCAGGGCACAGCACCCGGTGTCGTAGGACAGCAGTGCGCGATTTCTTCGACGCTGGCGTGGACACTGTTTGGCAGCTATGATATTATGGGCTTGACTGTTGCACTGGACCGTACCGAGTATTTCATTTCCGGCGTGTTTAAAAGTAAAAGCAAAACGCTTCTTTATCCGGCGCAAAGCGGCTTTACCCACGCGGCGCTGCGGGGTCTTTCGCCCGACACCCCCAAAACGGACGCCGAACAGTGGGCCGCAGCAACCGGTGCCGGAAAGATCACCGCCATCACTTACGGCCCCCAAAAGGCATGGCTGGCTCAAGCAGCGTGTGCCCTGCCTGCCCTGATTGTCGGACTGGCTTTGGTCGTGCTGTTGCTGCGCTTTATTTGTGCCCTGCCCGGTGTCTTGCACGGGGCAGCCCTGTTTGCTTTAGCACTGGCATTTGCGTGGGCGGTACCCCATTTTCTGCAAACTCTGCCCGGCTGGCTTATCCCCGGCCGCTGGAGTGATTTCAGCTTTTGGCCCACTTTATGGACGAAAATTATGGATACTTGCAATGGAAATATGAAGTAATTTAAAATTTGCAAGCAGAATAAGCCACAGATTGATGATGAAGAAACTTGCTTTCGATATATATTTCGCTGAGGATGTCTATAGAAATCGTTGGGAAAGTTGGACAAACTCTTTGGGATATTTTTGCATGAACATGACAATTAAATGCACAAGCATTTTTGGAATTGAACATAATGAACGGGTTTATATAGGAAAACAGCAAGATGCTAAAGCAAGGGTCATATACCGGGAATAGTGGTACTCTATTGCGTTTTATTTTACATTCTTTGACCACCATTTGACTACTACTGTGCAGACGCACCGTAAAACACCGAAAAGCCCGTTGTGACAACCACCAACAGGCGTTTTCTTGCTTTGGACGCAACTGTGCAGAACCAACAAAATTCACGCTTCAACGTTGGTCTGTACGGGCTTGTCGTAGTTCTCCGACCCGGAAGGCCAGAGGTTCGAATCCTCCCGGTCGCACCAAACAATGAAAATCCGAACCTTTCTCGATAGGAGAAGGGTTCGGATTTTTTATTTTCTTCGGAAATGATAATTCCGGTTCCTTCCCGACCGCTGTGTGTCCGAAACCTTATCAGAAGAACCGTATAACAAAAGTCACAACTGTAAAGGTGCCGTAAGGCGGAAAGGACACAAACATGAAGTACGATGAAAGAACCTGCAAATTCAACATGGACACCGGCTGCGTGGAGCTGCTGCTCCGGGATGGGAGAATGATCTCCATTGACTGCACTGGGGTCGAGGATGAATTGGACGTGACCATGGCGCAGAGGACGGAACTGGACTACCTCATCTACAACGATCCGCTGGGCTATGCCGATTTGATTCTGAACGGTGACACGAAGGAATATTTGAAGAATGTGGCTGGGAGCCATGGGCTAGAGGATTAGAAAAATATCATCTGCTCTTTGCGGCAGACGGTAGATATGAAAATTGCATGAGTTGAGTTTGGGCGATGTGCTTTATAGCGAAGCACATCGCCTTTAGTTTTTCTTTCGGGTGGCGATGTCCTGAAAGCAAAAATAGTCCGGCTGATGCCGGGACTGGGTGTACTCAAACAGCAGGCCCGATGCGTTGAACGTCTGGTTTACAACAACGGCAACGCAGTCGTAGCTGTCCATGTCCAGCAGCTTTTCGTCGCGGGCGGTGGCATGCTCGACCGTGATGCGGCGCTTGCTCGTAATAATTTGCATCCCCAGCGTATTCTCAATATAATCGTAAATAGAGTTGGCGGCAATCTGCGGTGTCAGGCCGGGCACGAACTCCTTTAAAAAGTAGTTGACGTCCAGAATCAGCGCCTTGCCGTCGAGATACCGCACGCGCTCGATGCTCCACAGCTCATCCCCGACGGAAAAACCGCTTTTGGCGGCAAAACGCTCATCGGCGATGAGGGTCTCAAACTTCGTTACCTTCGTCACAGCGCGCAGACGGTTGCGGCGGGCGGTCTCCTGAAAGGTCTCTATTCCACCGATGGTAAAGGTCGTTTTGCCCACCGGCTGGTAGATGACCCGCACGCCACGCCCCTGCATGGTCTGCACATAGCCGTCGGCTACCAGCTCCGCCAATGCGCGTCGAACTGTGTTGCGGGAGCAGGCGTATTCCTCTATTAAGGTATTCTCGCTGGGCAGCAGCGATTGATAGGGGTAATCCTGCGCCTCGATGCGTTTTTTGATGCTGTGATAAATGCCCTCATATTTTGCCTTTGGCATGGTGTGTACCTCGCAACTTGTTCAAACATTTACTTTAGTATACCGTCTTTTCGGCTAAATTTCAAGTGGGCAACTTGTGAGCAGTGCCGAAAATAGGCATTCTGCAACGCTTTTTTGCAAAAGCATATTGACTTGTATGAACAAGTCTGGTATTCTGTGGCTGTAAGGAGAGCTTGTATGAACAAGTTCGAAGATGCCCACTCTACTGGGCAAAAGGAGGAAAACATTATGGGTAAATACGAACAGGACGCGCGGCTGCTGCTTGAGTACGTCGGCGGCAAAGAGAACATTGCGGCGGTATCTCATTGCGTATCGCGTATGCGCTTTGTCCTCAACGATCCCGCCAAGGCGGACGTTGCCAAGATCGAGGCACTGAAATCCGCCAAGGGCACTTTCACCCAGGCGGGCCAGTTCCAGGTCATCATCGGCAACACGGTCAGCGACTTCTACAACGATTTCATTGCGGTATCCGGCATCGACGGTGTCTCGAAGGACGCTGTCAAGAGCGCGGCCAAGCAGAACCAGAACGCCCTGCAAAAGGTCATGAGCGTGCTTGCGGAGATTTTTGCCCCATTGATTCCCGCCATCATCACCGGCGGTTTGATTCTCGGCTTCCGCAACTGCATTGACAGCATCTACTTTTTTAATAACGGCACCCAGACGCTGTGCGACATCAGCCAGTTCTGGTCCGGCGTTGACAGCTTCCTGTGGCTGATTGGCGAAGCCATCTTCCATATGCTGCCGGTCTGCATCTGCTGGTCTGTCACAAAGAAAATGGGCACGACCCAAAGCCTGGGCATCGTCCTCGGCCTGACGCTGGTTTCCGGGCAGCTGCTTAACGCTTACGCCGTGGCTTCTACTGCGGCAGCAGATATCCCCAAATGGGATTTTGGCTTCTTCACCATCAACATGATTGGCTATCAGGCGCAGGTCATTCCCGCCATGCTGGCCGCGTTCACGCTGGTCTATCTAGAAAAATTCTTCCGCAAGATCTGCCCGCCGGTCATCTCGATGATCGTTGTGCCCTTCTGCTCGCTGGTGCTGTCCGTCATCATCGCCCACACTGTCCTTGGCCCCATCGGCTGGAAGATCGGCACCTTCATTTCTGACATCGTCTACGCCGGCATTTCCGGCTCCTTCCGCGTGGTCTTTGGCGCAATCTTCGGTTTTGTTTATGCCCCGCTGGTCATCACGGGTCTGCACCATATGTCCAACGCCATTGATATGCAGCTGATCGCCGATTTTGGCGGCACCATGCTGTGGCCCATGATCGCCCTTTCCAACATTGCACAGGGCTCCGCCGTGCTGGGCATGATCTACCTGCAGCGCAAGAATGCTGCTGCACAGGAAGTCAACGTTCCCTCCTGCATCTCCTGCTATCTGGGCGTTACCGAGCCTGCCATGTTCGGTGTCAACCTGAAATTCCACTTCCCGTTTATCTGCGGCATGATTGGATCTGCCATCGCAGCAGTCGTCTGTGTGGCAACTTCCACCACGGCCAACGCCATCGGCGTCGGCGGCATCCCTGGTATTTTGTCAATCCAGCCCGCCTATATGCTCAGCTTTGCGCTGTGCATGGTCATTGCCATCGCTGTGCCGTTTGTGCTGACCGTCATCGTCGGCAGGAAAAAAGGCGTTGCCTGATTTTGTGAGGTGTGTACCATGAATGATTTTAAAGATAAAGTTGTCTACCAAATTTACCCGAAATCCTTCATGGACTCGAACGGTGACGGCTTCGGCGATTTGAAGGGCGTCACCGCGAAACTGGACTACCTCGCCGACCTGGGCGTTGACTATCTCTGGCTGACCCCGTTCTTTCCCTCGCCCCAGCGCGACAACGGCTATGATGTGGCCGACTACCGTGCCGTTGACCCGCGCTACGGCACCATGGAAGATTTGGAAGAGCTCATCTGTGAGGCAGACAAACGTGGCATCGGCCTGATGCTGGACATGGTGTTCAACCACACCTCCACAGAGCATGAGTGGTTCAAAAAAGCACTGGCAGGCGATAAAAAGTACCAGGATTACTACATCTTCAAGGATGGCACGCCCGACTGCTACCCGACGAACTGGGTGTCGAAATTCGGCGGCCCTGCGTGGGAATATGTACCATGGCTCGGCAAGTGGTATCTGCACCTGTACGATGTTATGCAGGCTGACCTCAACTGGGAAAACCCTGCCGTGCGGGAGGAAATGGCCGACATCCTGCGCTTCTGGAAGGCGAAAGGCATCAAGGGCTTCCGTTTCGATGTAATCAACGTCATCTCCAAACCGGAGGTCTATGAGGATGATTTTGAGGGCGATGGACGGCGGTTCTATACCGATGGCCGCAACGTCCACAAGTACCTGAAGGAGCTGGTCGCCGCGGGCGGCATCGACGGCATGATCACGGTGGGGGAGATGTCCTCCACCACGCTGGAAAACTGCATCGGCTACACCGCTGAGGGCAACCACGAGCTGACGATGTGCTTCAATTTCCACCACCTGAAGGTGGATTACAAGAATGGTCAGAAGTGGGAACTGATGCCGCCTGACCATATGGCGCTGAAGAAGCTGTTCCAGACCTGGCAGGAAGGAATGCAGGAGCACAACGGCTGGAATGCCCTGTTCTGGTGCAACCATGACCAGCCCCGTGCGGTGAGCCGCTTTGGAAGTGACGGAAAATATTGGAAACAAAGTGCCGAAATGCTGGCGGCAGCGATCCATTTTATGCGCGGCACCCCCTATATTTATCAGGGCGAAGAACTGGGCATGACGAACCCGCACTTCACATCCATTGACCAGTACCGTGATGTGGAAAGCCGCAACTACTATAAAATTCTGCGCCAGCAGGACAAGTCCGAGGAAGAAACGCTGGACATCATTGCACAGCGCAGCCGGGATGATTCCCGCACCCCGATGCAGTGGAATAGCAGCGAAAATGCAGGCTTCACTACTGGCACTCCGTGGATTGGTTTGGCGGACAACTACAAGGCTATCAACGCCGCCGATGAGGTGGATGACCCGGATTCTGTGCGCAGCTTTTACAAGATGCTGGTGCATCTGCGCAAGACCCACAAGGTCATCAGCGAGGGCAAGATCGAGTTCCTTTACCCGGACAATGCCGATTTGTTGGCTTACCGCCGCTATGGTGCCGAAGATGGGGAAGAACTGCTGGTGCTGTGCAACCTGACTGAGCATGACGCACCTTACACCCTGCCAGAGGGCTGGGCAGATGCAGATAAGCTGCTGGGAAACTATCCTGACAGAAACGATGCCCTGCGTCCGTATGAGTGTCTGATCCTAACAAAGGCATAAGCTCTATTTCTTGATTTTTCTCCCAAAACAAAAAGGGTGCGCCCTGCATAGGACGCACTCTGAAAATCCATAGACAATAGCGATATGTACAACAGAGCGTTCCCCGTCGGGAACGCTCTGCTTTTCTTTGCTGGGGGTGTGATGAGCCTGCTCTGCCTGCCATGCAGCAAATTCTCTCTGGCCTTCCTCGCTGTTCCAGCAGGCAAGGATGGCCGGGTAGAATGCCCGCGCCAGACGGTCGATGACTTCATCGGGGTAAGGGGAAGTGTTTGTGGACTTTTTCTTTTTGTTCAAACGCACGCTCCTTTGATCGTCCCACCGTGGCAAAGTCGGGCGAGAGAATCAAAGTTCCATTTTTATCAGGCGCAAGGGCGCGGAAGTTTTCCACCCTGAACTTGCTGTTTGGGGATTGATTGACGGCTTACAAGTGCCTGTTGTTATGCGGTCCTTTCAGCCTCTTCAAGGGTTTCGGCGAGAATTTGTTCCATTAAGATTACACCTGACCAAATGCCCCCAAAAACAAAGTCCCCAACCGGACGGCATTTCTAGTGCCTGTTTGGTTGGGGGCTTTTGTGCAAACTTATGGATGTTCGTTACTTTTTGTTCTTCCGGAATTCTTTTTGACCGCGAATCGTACCGCCATCGCACAGAATATCAACGCCTGCCAGATACCCGTTGCGTTCATCTGCGAGGGTCGCAATCGCAAACCCTAATTCTTCGGGGGTTCCCATACGCCCTTCGCAGGAGAAAGCCAGCATACTGCCGCCATGCTCGGATTCCAGATTTCCCATATCGGTAGCAATCAGACCGGGGGAAAGAGATACCACACGGATACCCTTGGAACCATAGTCAAAGGCACATTTGGCAGCATACCATGTCACAAAATTTTTGGACAGCGCATAAATCAAACCCTTCTTCTGGTATTCATCCTTCGTAAGGGCAGAAAGCTTCAGAATCTTTTTCAGGAACAGCGCCTCGTCTGTTTCTGCAAGGGGGTACGCCTTTTTGGGTATCAAAAAATTCGGTGTGGAATAGGCCGACATCGAAGCAATATCCACAATAACGCTGCCTTGGTTCATTTTTTGGGAAAATTCCTGATTTACATAGACAGTTCCCAACGCATTGATGCGTAAAATATTTTCCATCGTGCCTTTCATGGCCGGGGAAACGCCCGCCGCATGAATCACATTGGTAATCGTCCCGAGCGATGCGGCATACTCAGCAAGTGCTTTTACGCTGTCGCGCTTTGAGGTATCACAGGCTTTTGCGTAGGCTTCAAATCCTGCTTCCCGCAGTTGTTCCACCGCTTTTGTCAGCTTGCTTTCCGTCCGACCGGACACAACAATAATACGGTCCTTCGTCATAAATTTGGCAGCGGACAGTCCCATGCCGGAGCCGCCGCCGGTAACAACGCAAACCTTACTCATAATCGCCCTCCTTGTGTACCGCTCTTGGCGGTACGGTGTTTACTTTTGTTGATTACTCCTACCCGTATTGTACAAGACACACTTTCTTCGGCAAAGCCAAAAAGTCGGGATTCAGGATACTTTTTAAGAGAGTTCCTTCTTCCAGACGCGCGCCAGCATCACGGCGGCAATCAGTGCCGCAGCCGTGTCCGCCGCAAAGTGAGCGGCGGCGATTCCGGTCACGCCAAAGAAGAAGTCCAAGCCATAGAGCAGCGGCAACAAAAGCAAGCCCTGCCGCAGCAGCGAAAGCACAACAGCCGACATTGCCTTGTTGACCGATTGCAAAAGATTGGTGGCCAGATAGGTCAGACCAATGACCGGGCTGCCCAGCACGAGCCAGACAACCAGTTTTTCACCAAGCACGGCGACGGCAGCCTCCTTGATGAACATACCGATCAGCGCCTTTCGCCCCAGCAGGCACGCCACACCGGCGGCTACGCCGATTTCCATTGTAAGCAGCCCGATGTTTTTGAGCAGCTCCCGCAGGCGGCGCTTATCCCCTGCCCCGTAGCTGTACGCCAGTAACGGCTGGCAGCCCATGCAGATTGCCATCGTGATCATGCCGATCAGCATCGTTGTCTTGCCTGCTGCGGCCATTGCGGCAATCGCGCCCGTACCGTAGGCGGACAGCAGCCGATTGCTGAAGGTAGAGGCAAAACCGGAAAGCAGGCTGCCGATGCCGTTGGGCAGACCGATGGCCAGAATTTCGCCCAGTGCGGCAGGCTTTTGCAGTGCGAAGCGTGGGTCAACCGTGAGCACCGTTCCTCTGCGGATAATGTAGAGCATATAAAACCCGGTTGCCACGACATTGCCCAGTACACTGGCTGCAGCCGCACCGGTGACACCCCATCGAAAAACCAGAATGAACAGCGGATCGAGCAGCAGATTTGTAACCGTACCCAGCAGATTGCCGATCAACCCGTCTTTGACTGCGCCTTCGGCACGCAGCAGCATCGCCGCAGTGTTGGCCAAAATTAAGAACGGTGCGCCCACGGCTAAAACCCGCAGATATTGCAGGGCATACGCTGTGGTTTCCGGTGTGGAGCCGAGCATTTGCAAAAGCGGCATCCCGCTCAGCAGCAGTGCTGCACAGACCAACACGCCCAGCAGTGTTCCTGCCCAACAGCACAGCGAGGAATAAACACGACCCTTTCCGACTTCCCCAGCCCCAAAGCATCGGGCGATAATGGTGCAGCCGCCTGCGCCCAGCATCGTTGCAGCAGCCGCCAGAATCGAAAACACAGGGCCAACCACCGAGACTGCCGCCACCTGTGCCGTATCACCCAAGCAGCCGATAAAGAACATATCAGCGATATTGTACAGGAACATCACAAAGATGATAACGACCGACGGTACAGCCATCGTAAAGATGGCGCGCCAGACAGAGCCGGTGCGGAACAGTGCTTCGTTTTTCAAAGAGAATCCCCCTCTTACAGCGTATCCAGTGCCGAAAGCAGACCTTGCAGGGCTTCATCGGGCAGACCCAGCGTTGGGCCGATTTTGCCGAAAGTCATGCCGTAGGCGGCTTTTGCCTGCTCATTGGCGGCAAAGCCGGGCAGATATTTTTCAACAACAGCCTTGGCATCGTCATTTTCCATCAGGGCGGCAATCGTGCTCTGGCTGTTCAGCTTGCCGTCGGTCAGAATTTCTGGGTGCTTCCAGCTGCTGACATTCTGGTGCCCTGCGGAGAGTGCACCATCCACCGGGATGGCTGCGCCCGTGATGTATCGCGCCAGATCACTGGCCAGGAACAGTGCCAGTGCCGCGCAGTCCTCCGGGTCTCCCATCCGCTTGGCCGGGCAGTCATTGGCAAAGAAATCCATCGCCGCAGCGGGTGCATCACCAAAGATGCTCGTCTTAGTATAGCCGGGGCAGATGGCGTTGACCGTGATGCCGTAGGCGGCGTAATCCAGCGCGGCGGCGCGGGTCATGCCCACCACACCGAACTTGGTGGCGCTGTACAGCGCCTGACCGCGCTGAGGCACAAGGCCTGCAATGGATGCGACGTTGATGAGGAAGCCGCCCTTGCTGTGGCTCTTGAGAATTGCTTCTGCGCCATACTTCATGCCGGCAAAAACGCCCTCGCTGTTCAGGGCAAAAATCTTCTCATAGTCGGCCACGTCGTACTCATGCAGCGGTGTGCCGCCCATGCCGATGCCCGCATTACTGACAACACCGTCCAGCCTGCCATAGTGGACAACCGCCTTGTCCACCAGTTCTTTAATGGCGGCTGCCTTGCTGCAATCGGTCTGGATAAAGATGGCATCCCCACCCTTTTCGCGGATACCGTTTGCTACGGCTTCGCCCTGCTCCGCACTGCGGGCGGCGCAGACGACCTTCATGCCTTGGGCGCCGTAGCACTCGGCAATCGCACGGCCAATACCACGGCTTGCACCGGTAACGATGACGACTTTTCCCTGAACGCTGCTGAAATCCATGGTTTTGTTCTCCTTTTTATTTCACAATCAAATTTTGTGGGTCTGCTTCATCCATTCGATCTCATCGCGGATGGTTTCACGGTACGGGCGGGAGGTGTAACCCAACTCCCGCCGTGCTTTGGTGGAATCATACTCGTTGTTTCTTGCCAGATTGTAAATTTCATAGCGGGTCAGTGCAGGCTGCTTACCGGATTTCTTGGCCTGCCTTTCCAGAATGTCCGCCGCCAGGTTAGCAATGCCCTTCGGCAGATAGAACAGCGGCTTTTTGCAGTGTCCCTCCTGTGCGGTCAGTGCGGCAAATTCCGGGTATGTCACGATTTCGTTGGCGAGAATGTAGGATTCGCCCGCTTTCCCCATTTCCACCGCCAGAAACAGCCCGTTGGCAAGGTCTCGCACATCGCAGAGGTTAAATGTGCCTTTCAGCCCCACCGAGACTTCGCCGCGCATCTGCATCAACAGACCACTGGTAACAGGGCCGCAGGCGGCATCGCCGGGGCCAAGAATGCCGCTGGGCATGACGATACAGGCATTCAGACCGGCCTTTGCAGCATCCAGCACAAGCTGGCTGGCCATTGCCTTACTCTGGCCGTAAACGCCAAGGCTTTCCTCGGGCACAAAGCATTCCGGCTCTTTCATCCGCTGACCATGCGGCAGTTCCTGAATGGCTCCCGTGCTGCCCACATAGACGAGCTTTTTGCATTCCGGGTGGGCAAAACACTGGTCGATGATGTTCTGTGTGCCCTGCACGTTGACTTTCATGACCAGCTCGCGGCGCTCATTACCGAGTGCTACCATACTGGCGCAGTGCAGCACGATGGTCTCGGTGTCCGGCGCAACGCTGAAAAAGCGCTCCAGCGAGGCTGTATCACACAAATCGCCCTCGCACTGCTCGATTTCCCTGGGGATATACTGGGCGGTTTTATCGCCAGGCAGAACCAACGCTCTGCCGTGTAAACCGCGCTCAACAAGTTGGCGGCAAACCTCGCCGCCAAGGTAACCGGCTGCGCCTGTGACAAGATACAAGGTTTTCATAAAACTGCCCTCCGTAATAGAATCATTTAACTTCCGAGGAGATATCCAACTACAGTTGCATATCCGTCCTGCTGGCGTTATACTACCATTATCGGATTGCCTTTACAATCAGCAACTTTTTTGGGAAAAGATGCTTATCCAACCTTTTGCACCAAATACGTTGGATAAGCGCCGCCTTGCAGCAAAATTGACGGAGGATCAGCCATGGATTTACGCATCAAGAAAACGAAACGTGCCATCCGCAGCGCGTTTTACGAGCTTATCAAGGAAAAGCCGCTGGAAAAAATCACCGTGCGGGAAATTGCCGAACGGGCCGAGATCAACAAGACTACCTTTTATGCCCACTATGAGACGGTCTATGACTTGGTTGACCAGTTGGAGCAGGAGGCTGTTGCCGAGGTCATCAGCCAACTCAACACTGCACAGGGTCTGCTGAGCAGCCCGCGCGCCTTCGTCAAGGAAATATACACCCTGTTGAGCAAAAACCAACTCTGTACCGAGCTTTTTTCTGCACCGGCCATGGCACAGTTCACCGCCCATCTTCGCAACGCCATTCTTGAAAAGGTAAAGCAGGATGGCATTGACAGTACCCAGTACGAAAACATCGGTGCGGTGCTGGTTTTCATCTTCAACGGCATTGCGGGGCTGCAAGCCTCCGCACCGGAGCTGGCAGAAGCACAGCTGGACACGATTGCGACTTTTGTCGAAGGCGGCGTCAAGGTACTGACAAATGCGTAAGCTTTCCTAAGGCAACACCGCACAATTCTCGCCTTACGGCTTAAGCACCGCTTCGGCGGCTGCGGCACGGCATCTGCGTTGCCAAAATGCTCGATAATGTCGGGTTGCGGTACCCGCATCGTGCTTCGGGGACAAAAGCCCCTCGCACTCTGCGACCGCTGCCCCTGCTTCGGTTCGCTGTATCCGCCACTGGCGGCGCTCACCTTTGCAGCACAAAGTATTATCTGCGCTTTTGGCTTAGCA
>ERZ1035041.162-NODE-162-length-38515-cov-33.358658_pt1 | contig 38515 bp, 37 predicted proteins | sample MGYA00520684_ERZ1035041 | MGnify/ENA primary metagenome ERZ1035041 (study PRJEB33766, sample SAMN09781699) | gut metagenome | biome: gut microbiome | host: Homo sapiens | place: Madagascar | study: EMG produced TPA metagenomics assembly of the PRJNA485056 data... | reverse complement strand
TCCCCTCATGAATGAGGGGCTAGGGGAGTTGAGAGTGTCGAAGACACTTTTTTATGCTTTTCTTCTCTTATGTGAACATTTATGGTATCATATAAGAAACTTTTATTAATTTATGAGTTTATCAGGGAGGCGTAATATGGCTAAGTCATCAAACCAGAAATTAAAACTTATATATCTTATGAAAATCCTGTTGGAGAAAACCGATGAGACGCACAGCATTACCATGTCGGAGATTATTGATTCTCTGGATGCATACAATATAAGTGCGGAGCGTAAAAGCCTGTACAATGATATAGAAAATCTCAGGGTATACGGACTTGATATAATAGGAGAACAGCAGGACAGAACATTTTCTTATCATGTAGGCAACAGACAATTTGAACTGGCAGAATTGAAGCTGCTTGTAGATTCCATTCAATCCGCAAAATTCATTACAGCCAAGAAATCTAACGAGCTTATAAAAAAGATAGAGGGCTTTGCCAGTAAATACGAGGCATCCCAGTTAGACAGACAGGTATTTGTAGCAGGGCGTGTAAAAACAATGAATGAAAGTATTTATTATAATGTCGACAGAATTCATACAGCCATTGCGGAAAATTCAAGAATAACATTCCAATATTTCCAGTGGAATGTTAACAAGGAGATGGAACTTCGTCATGATGGCGCATTATACGAGGTAAGTCCATGGTCATTATCATGTAATGATGATAATTATTACTTAATAGCTTATGACGGAACATCAGATAAAATCAAGCATTTCCGTGTAGACAAAATGCTTCATATTAACCCAAACGGCAAAGACAGGGAAGGCAGACAGGTATTTAAGTCACTTGATATGGCAGCATACCTTAGAAGAATGTTTGGAATGTATGACGGAAAACCGGAGAGAGTCAGGATAGAATGTGATAATTCCTGTGCAGGGATGATAATTGACCGCTTTGGCAAAGATGTATCCATGATTAAACTGGATGATAAAAAATTTGCCATAAATGTAGAAGTGGCAGTCAGCAGACATTTTTTTGCATGGCTTATGAGCCTTGGCAAAGGCGTTACACTTACAGGTCCGGATTATGTTGTTTCAATGATGAAGGAAGAAATTGACAGATTAGTTGAACAATACAGCAAATAAGAACATAGATTCGATATGCGAGGTGTGTTTATTGGACAGCCGGTTAAGCTATAATAGGAATCAGATAAGAGAAATACTCTTACTGGTTCCTGTTTTAATATGGAAAAATTAAAAAAATGTCAAATAGGAGGACAATATTATGTTAGGAACAGATGGAAGATTATATGATTCAGGTTTTGATTTTGATGGAGATGGAAAGCTTAATGCATACGAGTATTCAGTTATGGATGATTTAGTTTTCGGACATGAAGACGCATGCACAAGTGATGAGACTGAACTAGAAGATGATTTATTACTGGCAGGATTAAATGAGACAGAACTTGAATGTATGGACGCGGACGAAAGAAGAGAAGCACTGGAAGATGCAGGACTGGATCCGGATGATTATGACTTTGACTAGGTCACAAAGAAAACAGAGTTATTGATATTTCAATGAAAGCAGGTGTTAATTATGAAACAAAAAAGTTCTTTTGCAGAAGGATTGGTTTCAATTCTTATATTTATTGCTGTGTTATATATTATCGGTTCGATTGGTAATAAGAAAGAAAGTGATACAGCAAGTTACAGCCACAGCCGGTATTCAAGCAGTTACAGTACTAAGTCAACAACCGGAAGTGGATCGTCCTATAACAGCAGTACGAAGAAAAATACAACCGGAACAAGCAGTACAAATAAAAATACAACCGGAACAAGCAACACAAAGAAAAATACAACCGGAATAAGCAGTTCAAAGAAAAACAATCCATACAATTCATACGATGATGGTTATGATGATATATACATGGATGACGATTATGATTATGACCGGTATTATAAAGACAGCGATTATGCTGACGGCGTAGATGATGCAATGGATGATCTTGACGAAGATTGGTAGGAGAAAGAATGCGAAATCAGAAGTTATATGAATCAGTCAGAAAATACATAGATAAGTATTACATTGATATACATGAAGAAGATGCAGTAGAATCGTATGCCGTTGAAAGTATACAGGAAACGAAGGCAACGGATACCATATCTTTGACACTGCCTGTCAATCGTAATATAGAAAGTCTTATGGGGCAGATGGATGAAACATTTTCCCAGCGATTGCTGCGCCTTATAGATGAAAGAGGGATGACGGATTCTGAAGCATATAATAAAGCTTATGTGGATCGGCGCCATTTCTCTAAGATAAGAAAAGACGTGAATTATAGTCCGAATAAGAAAACGGTATTGGCATTTGCGATAGCATTAGAATTATCCATTGATGAAGCGAAGGATCTTCTGAATTCTGCCGGCTTTGCCCTTTCAAGAAGTTCAAAGACGGATATTATCGTATCTTATTTCTTACAAAATAAGATATATGATATGATTGAAATTAATGAGATATTAGATGCTTATGGACAGCCAATATTTGAGTAGGCTATAAATTGTCGCCTGTCATGCGACCCATCCGGTAAGTCCTGTAGATATATTATATTTACAAGAACTGAAGGAGGTCGATTATATGAATAAAGAATTAACAGAACTTGTATTTATTTTGGACAGAAGTGGCTCAATGGATGGACTGGAGAGCGACACAATCGGTGGATTTAACGGGATGATAGAGAGACAGAAAAAAGAAAAAGAAAAAGTCAATGTAACTACAATCCTATTTGATGATGAAGTGGAAATCATTCATGATCGTTTCCCGATTGATGCAGTTCAGCCGTTGACGGATAAAGAATATTATGTCCGGGGATGTACGGCACTTCTTGATGCGGTAGGACATGCAATTAACAAAATTGACAATGTGCAGAAACATTTGCCGGAGGAACATCGTGCCGGAAAAGTATTGTTTGTAATCACTACAGATGGATTAGAAAATTCCAGTACAGAGTTTAATTACAATAACATTAAGCGAATGATTGAAGCAAAGAAAGAATGTGGCTGGGAATTCTTATTCCTTGGAGCTAATATCGATGCCGGTAAAGAAGCAGAGAAAATGGGAATTGCAAGAAACAGGGCTGTCACATACGAGAATGACCATGATGGAATAGCACTCAACTATGAGACCGTTGGCAGAGCAGTGAGAGGCATTACAAAAAGTAGAAACTGCAGTGTTGAACTTGATGATGCGTGGGCAGAGGATATTGCAGAATATCATGATAAGGCAGGAAAAAGGTAGGTGATATTTATGGTAGATGCAAGAGAAATGAAAAAGATACTTCGTAATAACGGGTATGAATATCAAAGATGCAAAGGTTCACATTTTATGTATTCAAATGGTGTGTATACTGTTGCGGTTAATAAAGATTTAAATGCAATGGTAGCAAAAAGAATCATTAAACAGTACCACCTGCAGGTAGCAGGCATGTAAGAAAGGAGAACAATTTTATGGCAATGATTGTATGTCCACATTGTGGAGAACAGGTATCAGAAAAAGCAAAGAAGTGTGTGCATTGCGGTGCAATATTGATACCGGAAGAGAAGAAACATTGCACAGAATGCGGTGCTGAACTTGAAGAAGGGATGACAGAGTGCCCGAATTGTGGCTGTCCGGTTGAAGATACACTAGGTCAGGAGACAGATGAAAAGCCGCAAAAGGTAGAGGTAACAGGGGTAAAGGTTACTAAGAAGATAAAGGTTATTATTGGAATTATAGTTGTATTATTGGTGGTCGGAGGAGCAACAGCATTTGGAGTGACACAATATCAGAAGAAAAAGGCGGCTAAGGAATATGCACAACGTGTTGAAGAGTATTCTGATAATTTGGAATTAGCTGCCATCACAATGCTGACAGGTGCAAGTGATGCTGAGTCAAGTGCAAATCTGATTAAGCAGGTATGGTATAACGCCATCTTCGAGGAAAAGGATGATAAAACAGATAAGTATACTTGTCCCGAAGGATATTTTGTATCTGATTTTAACGATGCATTAGGTAATTTGTATGCAGATTCGAGTTTCAGCAGCAAGATAAGCAGTATTGAAGATAATCAGGATGCGGTCAATGCATTGATGAAAAAATTGAAGAATCCACCAGATGAATACAAGGATGCATATGATGCCATAACAGATTTATATAATGCTTATATATCACTTACCAACTGTGCAACAGATCCTTCTGGCAGTTTGGAGACATATTCAAGTACTTTCAATGATGCTGATACAAATACATTAAATGCATATAAGGCGATGGAACTGTATCTGGATGATTAAAAAATGAGCAGAGTGCAGGATAGGCACTCTGCCTTTTAAATATTTGGACAAACAAAAGCCAAACATAAGCCACACCCGAACAAAAAGAACGAAATATATCAAAAATAAAGTTCGATATATCGAAGTATTTATTCATGATTCTGTTGATAGAATAATGCATATATGTTAAAATAAATGGTAATTAAGAAAACTAAGAGGTAGCGTATATGCCAATATCATATAACGGATTGTGGAAATTATTGATTGACAAGAACAAGAAAAAAATAGACTTAATTAATAATCTTGGAATAAGCAGCAGTACCATTGCCAAGATGACAAAGGGCGAGAAGGTCTCTATGAATATTTTGGAGAAAATCTGTGATGAGTTAGACTGCGACTTTGGTGATATTATCCACTATGAAAAGAATAAGGATGGTGGAAACAATGAATTATAGTGCAGGCATGGTGTCTCAGGTATTTGCATTTGTGGAGACAAAGCAGACCGCAGAACTTATGGCAGCCGGTATGTCGAAGGATGAAATAAAGGATAAGGTAATTGGTGAGAATCTCTATCAGCTTAGAAATGAAAACAGGTTACGGAGAACATTCAATTATGTTTATAATCGGCTTTCGTCATTGCCTGATGGAGCAGTAGAGCTTTTGGTCAAGGTGGATAATGAGAATGCAAAGCTGCTGACACTGATTGCAATTATGAATACAGATAAGCTCTTTTTTGAATTTGTATATGAGGTGTATCGTGGCAAGGTAATACTTGGAGAGAAGACGATAGAAGATAGAGATATAAATGGATTCTTTGACGATAAGGCAGCTCAAAGTGAGGAAGTAGCAGGCTGGTCAGAATTAGGAATTAAGAAACTCAAGAACTGTTATATGAAGAATCTTGCAGATGCGGGATTGATTGAATCAACTAAGACAAGGGTAATCAGACACGCTCTTGTTAATTATCGTATAGAGGAATTACTTCACAGTAATGGGATGGATGCATATATCAATGCAGTTAAAGGAGCCTGAACATGGCAAAGTTAAGTTTGGATGATAGACTGAATCAGATAGAAGACAAAATATCAGAGAAGTCGTTTAGAGAGAATAAAGGACTTGGAAATGAAGTCGGATATTATATATTCGATTATGATCCAAGAGAAGAGCTGTATGTGAGAAATCATATAGCATACCTTAAGGATAGAATAAACAACGGAAACAAAGATTTCAGAATAGTTGAATTTGACCTGTTTCACCTGATGGTTGAGATACTGCAGGAGGAAGGCTATCTGGAAGCATTCTTTGATTTGGAAAAAGAGAATGGATTTTTTGAGATGGCTGATAGCTTAGTAGAGACATTGGGACTGGATGAGACAAATGAATTGAATCTAATCATATCAAGAATATTGCAGGAAGATTTGACAGACAGTGTGGTATTTCTTACCGGAGTAGGCAAGTGTCATCCGATAATCGCAAGCCACAACATCTTAAATAACCTGCATCAGGTGCTTGATAGTGTTCCGGTAGTGCTTTTTTATCCGGGAGAGTTTAGCGGACAGGACTTGAAATTATTTGGAACTATGGATTCACGTAATTATTATAGAGCCTTACCTTTAATATAGAGGAGAAAATACAATGCAGATTAAAAATATGTTTGAAAAGCAGATTGACCGTGACATCAAAGGTGTTATTAAAGTAGGTCAGTCGGATGAAGAAAATGTATATCAGGAATTAGATGAATATGTAGTGACCAAAGAACTTCTGAAGCATTTCAGTGATTTCTTCAACAATTATGAAAAGGGTGTAGATGGATATACCGATAAGATGGGTGTCTGGATTTCCGGATTCTTTGGAAGTGGTAAATCTCACTTCCTAAAAATACTGTCTTATTTATTAAAAAACAGCACAGTAGAAGGTAAAAGAGCCATTGAGTATTTTACGGATGGTAAAAAAATAGAAGATCCGATGCTTATTGCAGAGATGACAAAGGCTGGAACAATTGAGTCAGATGTCATGCTTTTCAATATTGATTCAAAGGGTTCTGCAAAGGTAGGCTCCGGCAAAGAGGCTATCGTTGAAGTGTTTATGAAGGTATTCAATGAGATGCAGGGATATTGTGGTTCAATACCTTATCTTGCAGAATTTGAACGTCAGTTGGATAACGAGGGCAGATTTGAAGAATTCAAAGAGAAGTTCGAGGCAAATGCAGGTGCACCTTGGGATAAAAAGAGACAGGCATTTGCAGTTATTCAGGATAAAGTAGTAAAGACATTAGTTGAGATGGACTTTATGAGTGAGGAAGCAGCCCGCAACTGGTGCAAGAATGCAAAGGGTAACTATGACCTCAGTATCGAGAAGTTCGTATCACTCGTGCAGGAATATTGTGCAAAGAAAGGTCCGAATCATCATGTTATCTTCTTAGTGGATGAAATCGGTCAGTATATTGCAGATGATACACAGCTTATGCTCAACCTCCAGACAATCGTGGAAGACCTTGGAACAGCCTGCAAAGGTAAGGCATGGGTTATCGTAACAAGCCAGGAGGATATTGATTCTATTACAAAGACAAAGGGAAATGACTTCTCTAAGATTCAGGGACGTTTTGATACGAGACTTTCTCTTTCGGCATCAAATGTTGACGAAGTAATCCGTAAGCGAGTGCTTGCAAAAAATGAGACAGCAACACAGACGCTCAGACTTCTCTATGAGCAGAAAGAATCAATTATCAAGAATCTCATTACATTTACAGCGGATACAGCGGACAAGAAGCTGTATGCAGATAAGACAGATTTTGCAGACTGCTATCCGTTCATACCATATCAGTTCAATCTTTTGGGACAGGTACTTACTGCGGTCAGAACACATGGCGCTAGTGGAAAGCATCTGTCTGATCAGTCACGTTCTATGCTTGCACTGTTTCAGGAGTCAGCAATCAGAGTAATGGATAAAGAGGATGGGGTATTGGTTCCGTTTAGCTTCTTCTATGATCCGTTACATAAGTTTATTGACCACCAACACAGTCAGGTAATCTCAGATGCAGAGAATAACAGTAAGCTGGATGAGTTCGATGTAGAGCTTTTGAAGGTTCTCTTTATGATTAAATATGTCAAAGAAATAAAGGCAAATGTAGATAATCTTACTACACTTATGATTTCCAATATTGATGATGACAGGATTGAAGTCCGTTCTAAAATTGAAGAATCATTAAAGAAGCTGATTAAAGAGACACTTGTACAGAAGAATGGTGAAATATACATCTTTCTGACAAACGAGGAGCAGGAAATCAATAATGCCATCAACAATGAGTCAGTAGAGATGGGAGAAATCATCGGAGAGGCTTCTACAGTTATCTTCGAGGAAATATATACAGAGAAAAAATATCGTTACAGCAGCCGTTACTTATTCCCATTCAACCAGAAGGTGGATGATAGATTCTTCAAGGGCAATCAGTCTAACGATATCGGAGTGACAGTTATTACACCTTATGGCGGAGATTATGCTGACTCTGCACTTCGTCTGCTTTCAGCACAGGAAAGCAGTGTAATTGTAAAGCTGCCAAATGACAGTACATTCCTTGATGAGATTACAGAATCCATAAAGATATATAAATTTCTTAATAAAAATGCGTCCGGAGCCAGAGGCAGCTTTGACAGCATCCGTAGGGCAAAAGAGGATGAGCGTATTGAGAAGAAGGACAGAATCCGAATCTTTATTGAGGATGCATTAAAGAATGCAGACATCTATGTAAATGGTGATAAGGCAACTATTTCGGCTAAGGAGCCGGCAACAAGAATTAATGAAGCACTCGGTAAGCTCGTGGCAATGAAATACAATAAGCTCACTTATATGGAGACAGCACCGGAGCTTTCGGATATCAGCGCTATCTTTAAACATAGCGATGGTCAGATGAGTTTCCTTGGCACAAGTGATACCACACCGAATAAGCTTGCATTAGAGGAAGTGGTACAGGTAATCGGATTAAATAATGCCAGACATATGAAGACATCCCTTAAGTCATTACAGGATAAGTTTGGTGTAGCACCGTATGGATTTGATCCAAAGGATGTGCAGTGGCTTGTTGCAATGTTGTTCAAGCTGGGAAGAGTGTCTCTTACTCTTAACAGCCAGAGTCTGTCATTGATTTCAACGAATCCGGATGAATTAGTCAGATATATTACAAAGCGAGAGTATGTGGAGAAACTCTTAATTGACATCAGAGAAAGAGCAACGGATGGGCAGATTCGCTCTGCAAAAGAAGTTATGAAGGATTACTTCGGATTTACTGTGTCCAGTGATGATGATGACAAAATTATGAGCAGCTTCAAGAGCAGGGCAAAGGATAAAGTTGAAGTATACGATGACATCCTTGTAGAGTACAGAATCAATCCAAAATATCCTTGTAAGCGACTGATGGAAGAGGCAAGAAAGAGACTTGCAGAAATCCTTGATATCAATGAGCCTACAGAGTTCTTCAAGACAGTAGATAAGAAGAGAGATGATCTGCTTGATGATGCAGAAGATACTGCACCTGTATTTGATTTCTTTAAGGGAGATCAGAGAAAAATTTTTGAAGATGCAGTAAAGAATCTTACATATTTTGGAAACAGTAAGACTTATGTAAGTGATCAGGAGCTGTTAAAAGTAGTTGAAAAGATGGAGACTATCGTGAAGGACAGCAAGCCTTTTGGTAAGATTCAGATATTGCCGGAACTGAATAAGAAATTTGGAGAACTTCACATAGGATTGCTTGAAAAGGAAGCTGCAATTATGGAACCGTTAGTACATGATGACTTCCTTAAAGTAAAAGAAGTACTGGATACCAAGCCATTTGCAGAAGTGCTCCGTCCTCGCGTTAATCAGAAATTTGAAGAAATTTGGGATAAGCTGAAAAAATCAAATGATATAGCAGCAATCAAGAACATCAAGCTTGAAAGCGATACACTCAAAATTAAGTGCTTGGATGAGATAGATGAATATGAGAGGGCACATCAGCCTGCACCTGAACCATCTGTTACACCGATAGTACCCGGTAAAGAGTCGATTGAACCTACTCCGGTACCAACAAAAATAAAGACAAAGAGACGTAAGAATGTTTCCATCAGCAATGTGGCAGGTGCCAGAACATATTCGATAGAGACAGAACAGGATATTGATAAGTTCCTTGCCGAGATGAAGCAGAAATTGATGAATGAACTGGAAGAAGACACAATAATTACATTGAGCTAGAAGGAGGCTAAAAATGCAACTAAAAAGTGTTAGTATAAAAAATTTTAAAGGAATAGATGAAAAAAATATAGTATTTAAACCAGGGTTTAATTTGATTAAAGGTGCTAATGGGACAGGAAAAACATCAATACTTGAGGCTATTGCAGTTGGACTGGGTGGTTTTATTGCAGGATTACCAGATGTAGTAACAAGGCATTTTTCATCTGATGAAGTCAGGAAGGTATATATGAAAACAGGTGATGGTTCATATAACAAGACTAATATTATGCCGTTAGAAGTGACTATTGAAGCAATTTTGGATGGTAAAGAATACAGTTGGACAAGAGGTAAAAGCAGTATAAATGCTTCAAGAAGCACAACACAGCCAAGAGACATATGCCATAAAGCAGAAATGATGGCAGAAGATAGTAATAGTGAGTTTCCTGTATTGGCATATCTTAGTGCCGCAAGAGTATGGTCACAGAGGAGAGAGCGAACTGATGATATATTTCGAAAGAATTATTTTAGAACTGTTGGGTATACAGATGCATTGATAGATGCTTCAAATACTAAACTCCTTTTGAATTGGTGCATGAAAATGGAGATGCTGGAATGGAAAAAAGAAAAGAAGATTGCTGAATACGAAGCGGTAAAACAGGCCGTATCACAGTTTATGGATATTATGGAGGAGTCATATGGACATAAGGTGTTTTATGATAAACAAGAAGAACAGTTGATGTATAAGGTTGACGATAAAATATTACCAATTATGCAATTAAGCGCAGGATATCAATCACTGGTTTGGATGGCGTTTGATATCGCATATCGAATGGCTGTACTTAATCCTGACAAAAAAGATGCCATAGCACAAACAAGAGGAGTTGTGTTGATTGATGAAATTGATTTACATCTGCATCCAAAATGGCAGTGGAATGTTGTAAATGCATTGAAATCAGTATTTCCTAATGTGCAATTTATTGCGGCAACACATTCGCCAATATTATTTGCGGCAGCGGATAAATTATGGTTAATTGATGTAGAAGAAGATGAAGTGCGTTATTCAGAATCAAGATGTGGGTATGATGCTAATTCAGTGTTAGAAATATTTATGGGAGCAAAATCTAAAAATTCGGAAACTGAGGAATTAATACATTCCATTTATGTTGCTATTCAAAATCAGGCATATAAACTAGCTGAGGAACGAATAGAAAAATTAGCGAGCATTACAAGCGAGAATTATCCAGATGTTATAATGGCTAGGATGGAGCTGAAGAGGAGAAATAGGGAATGATTTATATAAAGAAAAACATTGAACCGGAATGGTTGACAGAGTATAAAAAACGCAATCCTGCAGACACCTATGATTCTGATTCATTTTTGTGTTATAAAGAGCAATTGCGTAAGGAGCTGGTTAAAGAACAGCATAATTTATGTGCATATTGTTGCTGCCAGATTAATAGTGACAAAGCCCATAATGAACATATTGAGCCTAGAAATCCTAGGAAGGGTTCAAGCAATAGGACATTGGATTATTCAAACATAGTTGCATCTTGCAATACCCCAGACAGATGTGGAACTAAAAAAGACAACGATTATGATGCTTCAAAATTTATTTCACCTTTGAATCCGGAATGTGAAGATACATTTATATATTATCCAGATGGAAAAATGGAAGGAAATGACTATACTATTGGTTTGTTAAATTTGAATAGTTACGAATTGAAAGAGGCAAGAAAAGCAGTGTATCATACACTTAGTAAGCTTGATAAAAGGACGATAGAGATGATATATTGTCAGGACGATGAGAACTTATTTCCGTTTTATAATGTAATCAAATGGGTTGTAAAAAATAGCACCATATAGATATGGAGAAGAAACATGAACAAAAATGCAATTAAGAAATTTGCAATAGATGCAAGAAATAAGCTGATAGCATCCGTTACGGATAAAGCTGGTATGCTTGGAATCACACCGGATAATTGCAGTGAAGCAATTACAAAAGGTGCAGATTTTGAGGTATACAAGACAGCAGCAGGAACAGAGGTAACACTTAACAAAAAACAGTGTGAGCAGAGAAGAAAACTGGTAGACCAGATTCATGCAAGAGGCTTTGAAGCGGTAGTGGAAGAAGTGGCATATACATGGTTTAACAGAATCTGTGCTATCCGTTTTATGGAAGTGAACGACTATATGTATCCTGTAAGAGTTCGTGTGCTTTCTTCTGAAAAAGAGGGAAAGAATGAGCCAGATGTGGTTACAATGGCACCGGATATTGACTGGGATTTCACAGATAAAGATAGAGAAGAAATCATTGATGTCAAGATGAATAACAGGCTTGATGATTTATTCAGAATGCTATTTATCAAACAGTGCAACCTGCTTCATGAAGTGTTACCGGGACTTTTTGAAGAGACAGAAGACTATACCGAAATGCTTCTTAACATCTCATTTACGAATGAAGATGATGTGATTCGTATGCTGGTAGATGAAAAGAGAGGAATTCCGGAAGAAGATTTTAATGTAAACACGATTGGAGAAGATGGACAGCCTACCGGACAGGTGGAGATTATAGGATGGCTATATCAGTATTACAATACAGAATTAAAAGATGATACTTTTGCTAAATTGAAAAAGAACGTAAAAATCACAAAAGAGAGAATACCTGCGGCAACTCAGCTTTTCACTCCGGACTGGATTGTTCGTTATATGGTTGAAAACTCGGTCGGAAGGATTTGGATTGAGCATCTGCGTGCAGTTGATTCGAGTATAGATGAAAAAGCAACTGCGGAGAGATTCGGATGGAAATATTATCTTCCGGAAGCAGAGCAGGAAGACGAAGTAAATGTAAAGTTGGCTGAAATCCGCACAACATACAAAGATTTAAAACCAACCGACATTATATGTATCGATCCATGTATGGGAAGTGGACATATTCTAATTGCTATGTTCGATGTACTGATGGATATATATGAAAGTGCAGGATATGACAAGAGAGAAGCAACATTTGATATTGTAGAGCATAACATTCATGGATTAGATATTGACAAGAGAGCATATCAGCTGGCGTATTTTGCAGTTATGATGAAGGGACGTGTATATAACAGACGATTCCTGCGTGGAAGAGATGGAAAACCAGAAGCGAAAGTGTATGCGATTGTAGAGAGTAATGAAATTAATAGGAAGCATTTGAAGTTCTTCGGAACACATTTAGATGATGCAGAAAGAAATCAGGCTGTGCTGCAGATAGAAGAATTACTGGATACGCTTATAGATGCTAAAGAATATGGTTCTATTTTAAATATAGATGCTTGTGATTGGAATGTATTGAATGAATTTGTAGAGGATTTAGATGCAACAGGACAGATTTCATTTGAAAGTGTGGGAAGTGAAGAAACGCAGAAACAGTTGAAACAACTGATAAGTATAGCGGAAAATTTGGGACAGAAATATGATGCAGTAGTGACTAATCCCCCATATATGGGAGCTGCTGGTATGGGTGCAAAGTTATCGGATTTTGTTAAGAAAAATTACCCTTATTCTAAATCAGATATGAGCACGGTCTGCATGGAAAGAACTATTGCTATGTGTAAACAAAATGGATATATGGCAATGATCAATATTCCTGTATGGATGTTTTTAACAAGTTATGAAAAATTGAGAGACATTATTTTACAAAACAATTCTATTACTAGTATGATACATCCTGGTAGAGGAATATTTGGTTCTGACTTTGGGACAATAGCGTTTACTATTTCAAAAAGAAAAGTTTATGGATATAGGGGCTGTTATCGTAGACTTTTCAGTAAACAGGGAGAAGTGGAATCCCCAGAGGTAAGAAAACAGCGTTTCCTTGAGTGCAGAGGAACATTTGAAGCAGATCAAGAAGATTATTTCAAAATACCTGGTCATCCAATTTCTTATTGGGTAAGCAAGGATTTATTAACTGCATTTATAAATGGGAAAAAGCTTGGCGAAATGGCTGATTCAAAGCAGGGATTAGCAACAGCTGACAATAACAGGTTCTTACGTTTATGGTATGAAGTTGATATAGATAAAGTGACATTTTCATGTAAAAACGAAGAAGAATCTTCATCTGGATTGTATAAGTGGTATCCGTATAATAAGGGCGGAGAATTTAGAAAATGGTATGGAAACAATGATTACATTGTAAACTGGGAATATAATGGACGAGAGATTAGAAATTTTACTGATGATAAAGGTAAACTGCGTTCAAGACCTCAGAATACACAATTTTATTTCAAGGAGTGCTTTAGTTGGTCACTTGTAACATCAAGTGTTGCAGCGTTTAGGTACAAACCTATGGGGCATATTTTCGATGTTGCAGGAATGAGCTGTTTTAGTCAGACAAACTTGTTATATTTATTAGCTCTTTGTAACACAAAAATTGTTATGAAAATTCTTGAAATCATTGCACCGACTATAAACTATCAATGTGGAGACATAGCAAATATACCAGTTATTGTAACAGATAAAAAGTGTAAGCAAAGCATAGAAAATAGAGTTGGGTATTGCATAAATATATCTCGTAACGATTGGGATTCATTTGAAACATCATGGGATTTTAAACGTCATCCATTAATATCGGTTATTTCACAAAACATAGCATTGTTTGATGATACAACAGATATTGATTTAGCAGAATGTTACACCTGCTGGGAGAATGAATGCAACGAGCGTTTTAATCAACTTAAAGCAAATGAAGAGGAATTGAATCAAATTTTTATTGATATTTATGGTTTGCAGGATGAATTAACACCAGAGGTAGAAGATAAAGATGTTACAGTTCGCAAAGCAGATTTACAGCGGGATATTAAGAGCCTAATTTCGTATGCTGTTGGTTGTATGTTTGGACGATATTCTTTGGATGAGGAATGTCTTGTTTTGGCAGGACAGCCATTTGAATCACACTTTTTTGAAACATCAGCATCAGTTTATGGAACTGGATTTGCAGGGACACCGGGGGCATCTGTTCCAATAGGAGAATTTTATTACAAGACAGATGATGGTGTGAAAAAGTGTACTTATAATCCGGATAAAGATAATATCATTCCAATTTGTGATGAAGAGTATTTCTCTGATGATATTGTTTCAAGATTCTGTGAATGGGTGAAAATTGTATACGGTGAGAAATCATTGGAGACAAACCTTGATTTTATTGCAAAAGCACTTGGTAACAAAGGAAACACAAGTAGAGAAGTAATTAGAAATTATTTCTTAAATGATTTCTTCAAGGATCATTGTAATACTTATTCTGTTACAGGTTCCGGTAAGCGTCCAATTTACTGGCTGTTTGATAGCGGTAAGCAGAACGGATTTAAGGCACTTATTTATATGCATCGTTATGATGCGGATACAGTCGGCAGAGTTAGAACTGATTACTTGCATAAAGCACAAAAGTATGTAGAAACTGCAATGCAGAGCGCTCAGTATACGATTGACAATGCAACATCAGCATCAGAGAAATCAAAAGCTACAAAGGCGGTAACAAAATATACAAAACAGCTTGCAGAGATGAAGATATATGATGAAGCAATTGCTCATGTAGCTAATCAGAGAATGGAGATTGACTTGGATGATGGTGTAAAGGTAAATTATGCGAAATTCCAAGGTGTGGAAGTAGCACAAGAAGGAAAAAAAGCATTGAAAGTTGATTTGTTGGCAAAGATATAAATGGTACGTAATACACATAAATTAAAGGTGGTGCATATTAGATATGATAAGTCGTAATACATATAATTTTACAGGACATGTAATTCAAGGCGAAAAGAAAATATATTTTCATGCACAGGATAAGGTGTTTAATTTTATAACAGAGGGTGTGGGGATATTTGCTGAGCTTTCAAAAAGTGTTATGAAATCGCCGGATCATTTTTTGTATGGATATTCAACGGATGGTTATCAGATTGCTTTATATACTGGGTATGATGAAAGAAAAATATCGGCAAACTATAAATTACGACCAGGAATTTATCTTGTGAGTACAACTAATTTTCGTAGATATGATATGTCTAAAATGCAAGCAATAGAGTTTAGTGGTGGAACTCTTAATAGTTTGTATCAGCAAACACAAATCGTTACAGAATATGATGAAGAAAGAAAGTGCTATATTAAAACATACCCTACATTTAAGAAAGAATATTCTGTAAAAATAAAAGATATTGAGTGTAAACTTATCTTGAAAAATATGCCATCAGAGAATAGTCCATCAATCATGAACTTGATTGTGAGATATGAATTTTCAAAGGAAATGCCTATAAAAACTATAAAACTTATTTATAATGTTTTATTGAAAATATGCAGGTTTATGACAAATAGAGGAAATGTTGGATTTGATGAGGTGCGCCTCTATCAGATTGATGACGAAAAGGATGAGTGGATTAAGTTTGCCGATGGTTTCTTAGATTATCAGTATGAAAATTTTACAGAAAAGAAATATCAACAGAATATTTTATTTGATGATATTGATGAATGTATAGCCAATTTACATTCTGTGATGTCTGCTGACACAGAGGGAAAGGCAACCTATTTATTCGATTTTTATGCAGATAATGATAAGGACTATAGCATATTGTCTGATGATAAGATTAAAAATATATGTTCCTCAATTGAATGCGAGTTGGATTTTGTGACAGATCTTAAAGATGATGAAGATACTAATTTGGAAGATTTAATTAAAAGTGTGAAAGTGGTAATTAAGCAACACAAAAAGTCAGATAAAAAATTAGAAGATAAAACTTACGATATGATTTTTAACAGTATATCTCATTGGGGCATGGCTAATAGTAGAAAGATATACTTGCTTTATAAAAGACAAGATCATTATATGAAAATATTTAACGAAAAGGTTAAATTGTCATGTACAGAAGAGGATATTGCGGCATTTGTAAAATATAGAAATGACATTACACATGGTAGATATAGAACTTTAGATTCTGCAATTGCTGCGACAGCATATGCATTGATGGCATTGGCATATTGTTGCTTTTTATTACGAATGGGAATAAAAGATGATAAACTGAAACTTTTATTTGAAACTAATAGAATTGCATCTTGAGTAGTTTATGAAATATTCAAGTTACTAGAGGAGGTTTTGTTATAAATGAAGCAGGAAATATTGAATAGATTGACACTTGGTGAAGATCATGAACGAGAATGCAAATTGGCAAATGGTGGACTTCCTGAGAGTATATGGGAGACTTACTCTTCTTTTGCAAATACAAATGGTGGCACGATTCTTCTAGGAATTAGGGAACACAGAGATTCTTTTACGGTTGAAGGACTGACAGACAGGGGCAAGAAAATTGCTTGATAAGATGATAGAAAAAGGATTGATTACGAAGATTGGAAATGGACCGGTAACTAAATATGTGATTTAGTGGTCACATTACTACTTATCGAACACTTTATTGGACACTATCGGACACTTTTTTGAGGCTATCGGATACAAAGTGTTCAATAAGTATCCAGTAGTATCCGATAAGTATCCACTAGTGACCACCTACTGGATACTATTTATCATACTGATTTAATAAATTTAATTTGTTCAGACTATCTGCACAAATGGATTAGAAGGTGAAATATGGATTTACAGAACATACAGGATCAATTAAATACAGAATTTGCCAAGTCAGAGACAAGAATCATATTCTGGTTTGATGATAAAGGTGAATACGAGGATGAGGTATCGGAACTGCAGCTAGGTGATGTAAAGCTGCACATTCTTGATGGTACAAACTGGCTTTATTCAAAATATTTATTAAACGAACAAGATAAAGAGAGTAAATATCTTGTTTATGCAGCCTTTGTAAAGCCAAGTGATGCAGAGAATCCTCTTGCAGATATGTATTATTACTCAACACCTTATTATACTGACAGAGTATCGCAGATGTCTCAGGAGATAGGCATTGATAATCGCTTTAAGGAGCATTTATCGCAGTATGGTAATTTCTGGAAGAATAAGCATCGTATTGAAAAGTTCAAGGAACTTGGAATTGACCATTACAATGCTCAGACAATTGATATTGGTTTGATTGCTGTACTCACGGATGTAAAGACTCCAAATTTCGAGGAAGTAGTTAAGCAGATGATGCTCGGTGACAATGAGAAGTATTTTAAGGCATTGGATGATAATGGATTGACCGACAAGTTCTGGGAACTTTGCGAAAAATTCTTTGGATATAAGTCAGACAAGCCAAACATAGATGATTTGTCTGCTTGTATGATATTAACTTATGCATCATCTACATTGAAAGCTACTGTTCCGGAAGCAATGAGGACTTATATTCTTAAGAAGCGTAATGATGTTGTGGTCTTTATCCGTAATATCATGGACAATGTGAATTATCAGGATGCCTATGACAAACTGGTAGAAAGAATAGATAAGTCATTACGTTTTGTGACAAGAATACAGGATGGATTAAAGAAAGATGTGGAGAAGAAAAAAGATAATTCTCTCCAGTTGGCGGACGTTTTCGCTTGTGATGCATTTTCCGGGTTAGATGACATTATTATTGACTGGGCATTGGAACAGTTAAATGATGAGATTTTAGATGCACAGATTGATGGACTTAATATTGCTCAGGTAGCTGATCAGAGAATGTCTAAGGCATATCATTATAGCGAAAGATACAAGAATGAATATACGACTATCAAGTATGCATATTTGATGATGAAGTCTGTATCACTCATGGAATTTTCAAGTGATATTAAGACATTGGTTGCAAATTATCAGAAAGAGTCTTATTTGATAGATTCATATTATAGATGGTTTTATTATGCATATGACCAGATTGAAGATAACAGTAAATTCTTTGATGTAAGACAGAGAGTAGAGAATATTTATGCGAATACATATTTGCAGAAGATAACACCAAAGTGGAATGAGAGTTTTACAAATGATGTAATGAATGCTACAGACCTGCCAAATCAGGAAGATTTCTATAAGCATTATCTTAGAGGCTACGATGGAAAGCAGAGAGTCATTGTTATTATTTCCGATGCTTTTCGATATGAGTGTGCAAAGGAACTTTTCGGTAGATTGGAATTGGATGAGAAGTGTACGCCGAAGATGGAGTGTATGCTCAGCAGCCTGCCTTCTGTTACATATGTTGGAATGGCAAGCCTGCTTCCACATAAAGAGATGCAGGTGGATGGCAACCTGAATGTGACTGTTGATGGACAGGCATGTGCCAGTATGGAGCAGAGAGATAAGATTTTGAAATCTTATAACGAAAATAATGTGGCTTTGTCATTTGATGAAGTGGCAAATGCTAATCAGGCTCGAATCAGGGAGTTAATTCAGGGCAAGAATATCGTGTACATCTATCACAATCAGGTGGATGCAAGAGGAGACAAGCCTGCAAGTGAGAATGAGGTATTCAACGCTTGTGCTGAGGCGATAGAAGAGATACATAAGTTGGTTAGAAAGCTGACAATATATGTATCTACACCGAAGTTTTTCATAACTGCAGATCATGGCTTCTTATATAAGAGAGACAGATTACAGGAGTTTGACAAGGTATCATATCCAAAGGATAAATGTCTTTATGCAAACAAGAGATTCCTTATTACAGAAGATGCAGTAAATGAACAGGGAATAATGGCAAGAACAATGGCATACCTTGGGAAACTCTATGTAGATACTCCGGTAGGAGCAGATATTTTCAAGGTTGCCGGAGGCGGACAGAACTATGTACATGGCGGTACATCTCTGCAGGAGATGATAGTTCCGGTCATTGAACTTACAACGAATACCAGAGGCGTGGCATACGATTATGTGGATGTTGTCCTTACATCTGTTACCCGTAAGGTGACAAACCTTATCACATACTTTGATTTCATTCAGACAGAGAAAGTCACCGACACTATGAAAGCAAGAAGTATTGTGGCGTACTTTACTACGGAAGATGGCGAAAAGATTTCATTTGATGTGCCTATGATTGCTAACAGCAGGGAAGATGCACCGGAGAAGAGAACTTTCCACGAGAAGTTTACTTTGAAATCAAGAGAATATAAGTATGGCGATAAGTATTATCTTGTGTTGGCGGATGCAAATGATGAGAAGAATATCTTGCAGCAGTATGAGTTTATGATTGATATTGCGTTTGTGGATGATTTTGGATTTTAATTTATAGAATTAAGCAAGGAGGTAAGAAAATTAATGAGATACTTAGTGCTGGGAAATGGATTTGATTTAGCACATGGACTTAAAACAGGATATAAGGATTTCTTGTTATATGCAATTCAAAGAGATAAGACTCTTTATAATAACTTTTTCCAAAAGAATGAATCTGAAATCCAATATATTGGAATAGGTGAGGGAGAAGAGTATCTTCGTGACAAACTAAAACATAATGTTTGGATGACGTATTTTGTAATCTTATACAGAGATAGGCTTATTCGTGGAGAAAATTGGATAGATTTCGAAATGGAAATTAGTTATATAATAGAAATCTTTGATAGAAAAGCAAAAAGCAAATTGGAGTATATATCTGAGCTAAAAAATATTAATAATAAAGAAAATGACAAATTTTTGAAATTTTACAATTTATATGGAATTTTACATAAAGAAGGTGTTGAAAATGTTAATAAACATACATATGGTGAACTGATATCTGATTTGAGCAATGACTTAAATGATGTTATTTTGGCATTAGAATTTTATTTGCAAAATGAGGTAGAGAGTAAGCAAATAGGTATGTATTCACCTGATATTAAGGCACTAGGGAAATTAGATGGTGTATTAAATTTTAATTATACGACTACGTTGCAGAGGGTATATCAAGATTTTGACAAAGTACCTATTCATTATATTCACGGTAAGATATCATCTAATTTAGATGAGAATAATATGGTACTAGGAGTGAATGAATATTGGGATGAAGAAGGTGCAGATACTCACACCGATTTCAGTGCTTTTAAAAAATTTATACAGAGAGTCATGAAAAATACAGGTGTAGATTATAGTAAATGGGTTTATGACATAACAAATAATGGAAATAAGTATTCGACAACAAGAAATAAAACAGATTATAGGGATTTGGGATTAAGTGATGTGTATATTTTTGGACATTCGTTGGATATAAGTGATAAAGATTTGTTGGAGGAATTTTTTTTAAATGAAAATATTGTGGTTAATATTTTTTACAAGGATAAAATTCATCAAGCTAATTTAATTGCATCAATAATAAAAATGATATCTGAAAAGAGGTTTATAAAACAATATCAAGCATATCCACAGCAAATAAAATTTATTCAGCAAAAAGACATGATGTTGCTTGATGAAAATGCTGGAGTTTAGATTTCATAAGATTAGAAATGAAAATAGAATTATAACAGGAGTCAAAAATGGATGGAATAAAAGAACTCAAAAATATATCAGAAACGGGCGATAGACGAGAAATCATAAAGCAAAAACTCCGTCAATATTATGATGGTCGTATTGTCCGCAAGGATTTAACAAAATCAATCCGAGAAGGGGCAAATGTTCCGGTATATGTACTGGAATATCTTCTCGGTCAGTATTGTAATTCTGATGATCCAGAGATTATTGAGGAGGGAGTAGACAATGTGAAGCGTATTCTGCGTGATAACTATGTTCGCCCGGATGAAGCACAGAAGATATTGTCCCTCCTTCGAGAGAGAGGAAGCTATACAGTTATTGACAGGATTACAGTAGTTCTTAATACAAGGGAAGACCGGTACGAGGCAACTTTCTCTAACCTCGGCATTAAGAATATTCCAATTAGTGCTGATTATGTGAAGGATTATGACCGCCTGTTATGTGGCGGTATCTGGTGTATTCTCCAACTTGACTATGAGTTTATTGAGGAAGATAAGAAGAATACACAGCCTATCCGTATCAGAAAGCTGACACCTATTCAGATGCCACATGTGGATATGGATGAAGTAAAGAATGGTCGTAAGGCATTTACTAAGGAAGAGTGGATGGATATTCTGCTCCGTTCTACCGGTATGGAGCCGGACAAGCTTTCTGAAAGAGCTAAATGGTTATTGATTGCCCGTATGATTCCCCTTGTTGAGAATAACTTTAATATGTGTGAATTAGGACCTCGTTCTACTGGTAAATCATACATATATGAGCAGATTTCTCCAAATAGTATCCTTGTTGCCGGAGGACAGACAACAGTTGCCAATCTGTTTTATAACATGTCTAACAATACAGTCGGTCTTGTCGGAATGTGGGATGTTGTAGCATTTGACGAGGTTGCCGGTATCAAGTTTAAGGATAAAGATGGTATCCAGATTATGAAAGGATACATGGCATCAGGTGCATTTTCCCGTGGCAAGGCTGAGATACAGGCAAAAGCATCTATGGTCTTTGTAGGTAATATCAATCAGAGTGTGGAGACTTTGCAGAAGACATCAAGTCTGTTTGATCCATTTCCACCTGAAATGGGTACGGATACTGCTTTCCTTGACCGTTTCCATGCATATATACCGGGATGGGAGATTCCTAAGTACAGACCGGATTCGTTTACAAATGATTACGGATTTATCACAGATTATCTATCAGAGTTTATGCGTGAGCTTCGTAAGGATAATTACAGCAATATAGCAGAGAAGTATTTCAAATTAGGAAATAATTTAAACCAGAGAGATGCAATTGCTGTTCGTAAGCTGATTTCTGGATTTATCAAATTGATTTATCCGGATGGAGAAGTCAGCAAGGAAGAAGTTGCAGAGATCATGGATATTTCACTTGAACTTCGTAGACGAGTAAAAGAACAGCTTAAGAAGATTGGTGGAATGGAGTTCTATGATGTGAACTTTTCTTACATAGACAATGACAGTTTTGATGAACATTTTGTATCCGTACCGGAGCAGGGCGGCGGAAAGATGATTCCTGAAGGTATGGGCAAACCGGGATGCTTATATACAGTATCAAAGTCAAAGACTGGAATGATAGGCTGTTATCGTCTTGAAACACAGATGATGCCGGGAAATGGAAAATTGACTTGCACAGGCATTGGTTCCGGAAAAGAGCCGAAGGAAGCAACCAATACGGCATTTAATTATCTGAAGGCAAACGGTAATGCAATATCGGGTTCAATCAGTACAACAACCAAGGATTACATCATCAATTATCAGGATATGCAAGGACTTGGAATGACAGGAAATCTCGCACTTCCTACATTGATTGCTATTTCATCGGCAGCACTTAGTAAGCCTCCAATCAGCAGTCTTGCAGTACTTGGTGAGATTAGTATCGGTGGAACACTTATTAAGGTAGAAGACTTGGCAAGTACATTGCAAGTGTGCCTCGATAGTGGAGCTAAGAAAGTCCTTCTCCCAATTACATCGGCAGCAGATCTTGGAACAGTACCATCTGACTTAGTTGGAGCGTTCAGTCTGATATTCTATTCTTCTCCGGAAGAAGCAGTTTATAAAGCCTTGGGCGTAGAGTAAAGAAGGTGATGAGGTATTTTTGAGCAGAATTTTGAAGCAATGCTTCGACAGTATGAAAATTCAATAGATGATAAGAGACAGTTTACTGCATTGGTAAAAGATATATTTCCGGAAGAGGCAAAGAATATCAATCTGATTCTTATGGCATACAATATGGGAATTGCACAGGATATTCAGAAGGCGAATCTGCTCAATAATACATTTGCTTTCCGGTATGTCAAGCAGTTGATGGATGATTATGGCATCAGCAGAGTGAATGCGGATTGGATCGTGTCAGTATGGTGTTCTTGTTATGGTAATAAAGTGCTTGGAAAAGCCTGTGACATATCAGTGCAGAAGCAGGGTGGTGGTCCGGCGATAAAAGATAATAAGTCATCTTCAGGAAAATCATATGGAGATTTATTTGTATATGAGAAAAGTCGCAGAGGCAACGGACTGGCTGTAACAGGATTTCGTGGAGATAAGAACCAGACGATTATATTTCAAAATAGGTCTGGTAATGAAAATGTTATAGAGATTGCGGATAACAGTTTTAGCAAATCTTCCATAGAAGAGGCAATTCTGACGGAAGGCTTTAAATACGTAGGTTTAAATGCTTTTTCTGACTGTGAGAAATTACATCAGGTGGTATTGCCAGTCAGCGTAGAAGAGATTGAAAACTCAGCATTTGAGAATTGTAACAGCTTAAAATCAATCTCCTTGCCGATACTGCTTAAGACAATCGGAGATGCAGCCTTTAAAGGAACAGGTTTACGGACACTTAATATTCCAAAGAGTGTATTTTGGATAGGTGATGACTTATTGGCAGAATGTCAATCGCTGGAACATATTAAGATACCGGATAACATTGCAAGGATAACTGATCGGATGTTTACGAATTGTAGTGGATTGAAGAAGGTGGAGCTGCATGAAAGTCTAAATGCGATTGGTGAACGAGCATTTTTCGGATGCTCCAGCCTTGACTTTATTGTGATTCCGGACAGTGTACAGCAGATTGGTCAGGATGCTTTTACAGGTACGGATGATATGTTTATTGTGCAATGCTCCTTTGGCTCTTTTGCAGAGCAGTATTGCAGGAAGAATAAGATTAAGTATCAGCTGGTATAATGTCGCCAGCGATGCGACACATAAAGTATGAAATTACGATAGAATATAGGAAAGAGGTGATATGTATGGGCTTATTGGATGCAATATTTGGCAATAATCAGCCACCTAAGATAAATTCCATACTTCCTACAGCGGCTAAGAATGAGATTCGTGCAGGAAGATTACCGATATTGAATACAGACAGCTTATTTCTCAAGCGTGGTGAGAAAATCCATTATATTGATAAAGCGATCAACCTTGAAATCAAGGTAGTAAAGCAATACCGGCATGTGGGACACAGTACACCGGGATTGTTAAAAGGCAATCGTTGGAATGTGGGTGTGGCGAAGCCTATTGAGCATGGTGAGCTTGTACAGCATCGGGGAATCCTGTATGTGACTAATCAGAGAATTGTATTTCAAGCTTCTGAAAAGGGGTTTGATAAAACATATAGATATCTAACAGCGGTAACTCCGTATGTAGATGCCTGTGAACTGCAGTTTGGCAGTAAAACATACAATATGTATGTTGATGATGGAAATTTATTATATGAAGTATTACAGCTTGTGAAGCAAAGGAGGCAGATTCCATAATGGAGGGACAGTTAAAAAACGGAACAATACTTACTTCGGAAAGCGGAAATAAGTATACTGTAGTGAATCTTCTGGGTGCCGGTGGACAAGGCGAAGTCTATGATGTGGAATGTGATGGAAAACATTACGCACTGAAGTGGTATTTCAAGGGAAGTGCTACAGCACGGCAGAAGAAATTATTAGAAGAGATTGTTGCAAAAGGAGCACCGGATAGTTCGTTTCTCTGGCCGATGGAACTGATTGTTCCGTCGCAGGGAAACTTGTTTGGATATATCATGCCGCTTCGTCCAAAGAATTATAAGAGCATAGTGGATTTGATGAAAAATCGTGTTAACCCCTCATTTTATGTCATATGCAGGACAGCATTTAATCTTACAAAAGGTTATCGAAATCTACATATTGCCGGGGCAAAGTATCAGGATATTTCATTTGGAAATCTTTTCTTTAATCCGGATAACGGAGATGTCTTAATTTGCGACAATGATAATGTATCATATGGCAACAGCAAGCCGGGAGGAGTTCTTGGTACACCGGGATTTATGGCACCTGAGATTGTAAGAGGTGAAGCGAGACCATCAAGGGATACGGACAGATATTCATTAGCAGTACTGTTGTTTTACCTTTTTATGGTAAATCATCCATTAGAGGGTAAGCAGGAAGCAAGCATCAAGTGTATGGATATGGCAGCCAGAGTAAAACTCTATGGAACGGATCCTATTTTTATCTTCGATCCGGATAATAAGACAAACAGACCGGTTCCGGGAATTCATGATAACGCCAATATTTATTGGCCGTTATATCCGGAACAACTACGCCAGTTGTTTATCAAATCTTTTACAGTCGGACTTAATAATCCAAGCAAGCGTGTAACGGAGCCTGAATGGATGAACCTGTTTGCAAATATGATGAGTGGTTTGATGAAATGCACCTGTGGTGCAAGTGTTTTCTATGATGAAAGCCTAGAAGCAAATGGTGTGGCACATACATGTTGGAATTGTCAGCAGACAGTGAAAGTACCAACAAGGATTGTGATTGGAAAGAATACTGTGGTGCTAAATCAGAACAGTAAGCTGTTACATCATCACATTTATAGTGATTTTGATATGGAAACAGTAGTTGGAGAGGTAGTTCAGAATCCAAAGAACCCTGCATTATGGGGAATCCGCAATGAAGATAAATTAAACTGGACTTATGAAAAGGCGGATGGAACACAGATTCCTGTTGAAGTAGGAAAGACAGCAGGTATTGCAGCAGGCGTGAAAATACATTTCTCCGAGTCAGTCGGAGAGTTCAAGTAAAAGGAGGAAATTGTTATGGCAGATTTACAAAGACCAGGTGGAGAATTGGCAAGCAGACCGATTCATTTCTTTTGGGTGGTGGATTGTTCAGGTTCAATGTCTTATGACGGAAAGATGGAAGTGGTGAATACAGCTATTGAGGAGTGTATTCCGGAGATGGCATCAGCTGCGGATAATAACCCGAATGCACAGCTGCTTATAAGGGCACTTCAATTTTCATCCGGGGCAAGCTGGCTTACTGCAAAGCCTGTACCGGTTGAGGATTATTCATGGAATCCTTTGGAAGCAAATGGTGTAACAGAGATGGGAAAGGCATTTGAATTACTGGCAGCACAGCTTTCTATTCCGCCAATGCCAACACGAGCATTACCACCAGTAATTGTTTTATTGTCTGATGGACAGCCAACAGATTCTTACAAAGATGGACTGAATAAGTTAAAAGCACTTCCTTGGTTCAAGAAAGCAGTTAAGATTGCGATTTCTATTGGTTCCGATGCAGATGATGATGTGCTTGAAGACTTCACAGGTAACAAAGAACTGATATTACAGGCAAACAATGCAGCTGCACTTGCAAAGATGATTAAATGGGCATCCACAACAGCATCTATGGTATCCGCTCCAGCAAGCAAACCTATGAATGCTGACGCAGTATCTACACCTGCAGGCAGTGGAGATCCTTTTGCACCTGCAAATGGAGGAGCACCACTTGTTATAGATATGAGTAATATTCCTAGTCCGGATGACTTTGACGATGGAGCAGTTTGGTAAAAAGGAGGGATTTCATGAAGCGTTATGTATTTGGCAAAAGTGTAAAAGGCGCTACTCACGAAAAGAATGGATTACCTCTTCAAGATAACTGCAAAATAGAAGAAATTTCAGATAAGATCACGATTATAGCTGTAGCAGATGGACATGGAAGCTCAAAGTGCCCCAGAAGCGACAGAGGTTCTTTAATTGCGGTAAATACTTTCTGCACAGTAATGAAAAATTATCTACTCAATTATGGAAAAGAAAAGGATGGTCTTACGAATCTGGTAACATTTCTGAACAGAGAAGGCGATATGCGCTTCGCACAGGATATATGTGAAGAATGGCAGGCAAGAGTAAAACAATCATTTTATAAGAACAAAGATAGCAGCATATTAGACAAAGAAGGTAATACCGACTGGAAAAAGGTTTATTCTCTGTATGGAACTACAATTCTGGGTATGCTGATTACAGATACCTTTGTATTCTCATTTCAGATTGGTGATGGAGATATTAACTATATTACAGGTGATGAGATTTCTACATTGGTAGAGCCAGAGAAATTTCTTGGCACAGAGACACATTCTTTATCCAAACCGGATGCATGGAGAAAAGCGGTAGCATCCGTAAGGAGAAAGAATGCAGCAGATGATGTGCCATATTTATATATGCTTTCGACAGATGGATTTTCCAACAGTTTTGTGAACGAAGAGGAGTTCCATAAAACCTGCAGAGAGTATTATAAAATGATTGGCGAGCATGGATACGAGGCAGTAAGAGATAATCTTGAAAAGTGGCTCAAGGAGACGAGTGAGCTTGGATGCGGTGATGATGTCACTGTGGTTATGGCTTATGTAGACAAATAAAGGAGGAAGCGGATGTGATTGTAGATCGCTACTATTATGCACAACTGAATAAGCAGGAACAAGCGGTTTACAAGGCTTTCTACAATGGACTGATGGCTCATGAGGATGTCATTCCTATTCCAATCAAAGGACAGTTATCAAAAGAAGTATTCAACAAAATATTCCGGGCAATGACGAGGGATAATCCGTTGATATACTATGTCAATCAATCTGCCTGCAACTGGGCAACGGATGCATTTGGTCATACAGCAATCTGCCCACAGTATTTTTACAGCAGGGAAACTGTCCGAAAGTACAACCGTAACATAGAAAACGCAGTGAATAATCTGGCTGCACAGTTAAAACTGACAGAAGGCACAGATTATGAGAAAGAAATAAGAGTCCATGACTGGTTCTGTAAAAATGTGAAATATGATTTTAAAGGAGCAGACATGGACGAACCGGCTAGAGTAGTTCTCTCACATAACATTGTAGGAGTTTTTGCAAAGCAGAAAGCCCAATGTGAGGGAATTGCAAAAGCTGTAAAAGTATTGCTGAATGCAGTAGATATCAAGTGTATTGTGGCTACTGGGGAAGCAGAGGCAAGTGGTAAGAAAGAACACCATGCTTGGAATGTTATTGATATTGATGGTAGTCCATATCAGGTGGATGTGACATGGGATATCGGAGCTTCCAAGGGAAGAATTGCATATGATTATTTCAATGTTACAGATGAAATTATAAGCAAGACACATAGTTTTGAAGATGAGATGCCGAAATGCATTTCATTAAAAGATAATTATTTTGAAAGAAACAGGCTGACATTTAGAAGCAGAAGTCAGCTGATAGCATATATAACACAAGAGATAGAGCAAGGTCGGAATAAATTGTATTTTCGGATAGATGGTTTATTTCCGAAACTAAGACAGTCAGAGCTTGCAGGTATGGTTGCAAAGATTGCAGCAGGAGGACAGAGCAGAGCAGTTAAAGTCCAGCAGATTCCAAATGAGAAGGTGGGAACTTACTGGATCAGAATATACTAAGTATTGGAGAGTGAACATTATGTGGCATACAGCAGAAATAGTTAAGATATTTGAGAAAATGACAGAAGGATACGGATACGATATATATCAGAATAGAAAACTGTGTGTCGCATTATGCAATGATTTATTTGCCGATTATTCAGTAGAAAAGAATATTATGCAGATGCTTTTTCAAGCGGGGCTTGGAGAGGCTATGAAGGGAGTCCCATTTAAGAGTGAAAGAGAGCTTAAAATGGGGCTTTCTAATATCGAGAAGTTTTTAATGGCGCAGGCGATTGAGAGTAGTGTCAGGGATGATGTATTGGATGTAATGCGACTGGCATTTGTGGACAAAGGAGTAAATTCCGAAGTAAAGAGTGCATATCAGCCTGTGATTTCAAAGAATTTCAATGATTCCCATTTTAAGATGACATTGCCCGTAATAAAGGAGTTTGCAGATAGAATAGAAGCATCATTTAAGTTTCTCTATTCTAATAAGGGTGAGGAAGTGAATTCGGTTCTTGAGAAGTGCATTATTACAGATAAATTTGGTAAGATGCATTCTTCAAGAATGGATTATGAGTTATTGACACATGATAGGTCAAAGAATGTAACGATTAGTATTCCGGAAGATGATAAGAAAATATTTATAAGTGGATCAACAATCGAATTTGTCTTTCTGTGCAGCAATCATAAGAGAATTACGACATCCTATAAAATTAACATATCTAAGACAACTATGCTGATGCAGGTAGCAGTGTGTCAGATGACAGAAGCGGAGTATAATAGGACAATTGATATTGTTGGATTGCTTATTAAAACAATGGACAATGGAGCAAAAAGTACAAATACCATTATGGCAGATGGAAACAGTATGTCTGCGACTAATGAGCAGCCAGCATATACTTCATCAGATATAAAGGAATACTCTGATGCATTAAGAAGAGAGATTCATTACCTGAAACAAGGAAAAGGTAAAAAATATAAAATTGTAAATGGAAACAAATTGGTCAAAAGTGATAAAGGAATCTACACTTATCTATTTGAGATGGAAACAGAATTGCATCTGCCTGATGATGCACCGGTTGTAGTGGAGGCAGCAGGTGGATTGAGAGCAGTAGGTTCGGTTTTATCCTGCGAAGATTTTCAGATACTTTTGTTGTTGGACAGAGATCTGAATGATAAGGTAAGCTCAGCATATCTGATGGTAGAGCCTTGGAAACTTCTTGAAGCGTTAGACAAGAAGATGAATTCCCTTAATCCTAATATTAACAAATTGGCAATTAAAATAATGGAAGAGGGACCGGATTTATCAACTGATACAGACATTGCAAATGTACCGAAAGGACAGCCGGCAGTAGAACACAAACTAGAGACGGATGATATTGTGACAGTATGGGGACCACCGGGAACCGGTAAAACATATACAATGGCAAAGATTGCCAACAGTTATATTGCACAGGGCAAGTCTGTTCTTATTGTATCTCACAGTAATGTATCAGTCGATGGTGTGATTAAGCAGGTTGTGAAAATGCTTGGAACGGACAAGCAGTCTATTTTGGAGGATGGAAAGATTCTGCGGTTTGGATATGTAAGAGACGATGAACTTTCTCAGAATCCATATGCTACATCATTCAATTATGCACTTAGTAAATGCGACAGTTATGCAAGACAACTGGAACATTTGATGGCAAAAAGAGATGAACTGCAAGCAAAAAATCAGATGAAGTCCAAAGAGTATGACGAGGTAGAACATAAAATTAAGGAAATCCGTGGTGAGATAAGAAAAGAGGAAAGAAAATATGTAGAGAGAGCGCAGGTAATCGGAACAACTATTTCAAGAGCCACGATTGATCCTATGTTTGAAGAACGACAATTTGACCTTGTAATGTTTGATGAGGTTTCGATGGCTTATGTACCACAGGTTATTGCGGCAGCAGCTTTGGCAAAGGAAAAGTTTATGTGTGTAGGTGACTTTAGGCAGTTAGCACCTATTTCGCAGAGTCCTGATTCCCGTGTATTGCAGGTGGATATATTCTCTTATTTGCAGATTGTGGATGGAAAGGGAAATATGTACTGGCATCCTTGGCTTGTCATGTTGAATGAGCAAAGACGAATGGCTCCGGCAATCTCAGAATTTCCTAGCAAATTTATTTATAACAGATTGTTGAAGGATAATGCAGAGGTAATAAATGGAAAGGAAAAGAGAGATAATGATTTAGTTATTAAGAGTGCTCCTCTGCCGGGAGATGCATTAAATTTAATAGATCTGGCAGGAACATATTGTGCGGCGGATAAGAATACAGATGGTTCAAGATTTAATATACTTAGTGCGGTTATTTCATTTTCTACTGCTGTTAAGGCTGAGCAGAATCATATTGAGACCGTCGGTATTATTACTCCATATGCAGCTCAGGTAAGATTAATCCGTGCAATGTTGAAGGACTATTATACGAAGGGTACGACCAATGTGAGTTGTGCAACAGTACATCAGTTCCAGGGATCGGAATCTGATGTGATAGTTTTTGATGCAGTAGAAAGTTATCCTAAGAGTGCAGTGGGATATCTGATGGGAAAAGAGCCTAATCAGGTTGCCCGCCTGATTAATGTGGCAATTACACGAGGCAAAGGAAAAGTGATTACAGTTGCAAATGCAAGATTTTGGGAAAATGTGTTCAAAGGAACAAATCATATTTTCTATAAGTTATTGCAGCATATTAAGAACGGAAAACATCAGGTAATAGATAATTATGATAAAACACTCCAGCCTTATATTGAATCTGTAAATCCGGGCAGAATGATCAACATCTTTATGAATGAACAGGATGCTATTTCGATGTTTGAACAGGATATGAAAAAGGCAAAATGGCAGACTGTAGTATCGCTTCCAAGTGGAGAATTAAGAGAGACTGAACATCAAGTGTTTGAAATACTTGATGAAGCAGACAGCAGAGGTGTTGACATTAAGATGAAATCAAATGACTATGCTAAACTTCCGGAACAATGGAAAGCGTATTGTGTTGGAACTGAAAATGCGACATTTCCATTGATTATAATTGATGATGAAGTGGTATGGTATGGATTACCTACGGAAAAATGGAAGTTCCAAGTAGATAAGACAACATCAATGATCACAGTGGTACATTCTATGGTTAGAATTAAAGGCAAGAATACTGTAGAAATGATAAAATCTCTTACGGACATAGAAACAGTTGTTGTAGGTCAGAACATAAGAAAGTTGGATAATAAGAAGAATAAACTTATTACTAATTCTCTTGCTGCAAGCAGTGGTAATTCAGAGGATAATGGTTCTATATTGAATTATGGTCTTGGAGCTTTTGTTGAAGAAAAGGAGTTTTGCCCAAAATGTAAGAATCATATGATACTCGCAAAGAATGCCAGAGGTACAGCCTACTTGAAATGTTCTAATAAAGCCTGCAAAGAAACGAAATATCTTACTGTTGATTTGATGAATTGGTATATCAATTCTCATAATATAAAATGCCCTAAGAGAGATGGTGGAGAATTGAAGGGTGGATTAGGTAAGTATGGTCCATATGTCAGATGTAATTGTGGACATTTCTTGAAACCGGACGAAATCTGAGAGAAAGGTGGTAAGTTATGTTGAAAATAATATTATATGCTATAGGATTTTTTATATTTACTGTTTTCCTTCAGTGGTTGTTACATAAGGTCAGAAGAAACCACAATCAGGGAAACTCTGCAATATGGGTAGGCAATGGAGCAATTATTGTTATTTGTGTAATGGGATTGATGACTAAGAATATCAACTATTTTTCTGCGTTGCTTGGATTTGTTGTGGGGGATGAAGTTGGTAAACAGGCAGGATGGCAGTAGAGACGCATTGAAAATTGAGTAAGGCAGGTGGCAGCATGGTAGAAAATAATAGATTACCTGATACACCTTGACGTGTAGGATATGCGAAGAAACAGGAGGATGATCCACGGAGACATAAGGCAAGATGCATTCATTATCGTGATGGACAATGTGGATTGAAAGCAAATTATTCGGGTAAATGCATAGGTTCAAGTCACTGCATGGATTATTCAGAGTCACTTGAAGATTTAAAAAAATTGCAGGAGAGCAGAAGGACTGCGGAACAAATTGAAAAAGATAACTTTGACAAATATAAGAAAAGCCTTGAACCTAAAAAAGAGCTGTTAGAACGAAGTAATAGTCCATATAAATACAGAAAATGTAGTGAACTGAATCGTTGTCTGGTGGGTGATGAACATCTGTATAAAGAGAAGTATTCGTTAAAGATATGCAAGTATTGTGGTATGTTTTATGTGGATATTGATGATTCTACCAGAGATGAGATTATGGATATTGTGAAGGCTGATCCGATATTTGTTATGAATATTAAGAGAAACAAATGAATGTAAGGAGCAAATAAAGGAATTGATACAGAATAGAACTAATAAACCTATTTATTTGACAATGCAGAATATTGATGAAATATCGGAACATGATATTATAGCTTGGACTTTTGCTCATCCCGGGGCAATGGGGTGCCCAGGTGAGATTACGATTATAACGATTCATGGGAATGCTATGTGGCTATATAGCTTCAGTTATATACAGAATGAAAACTTAGAGGTAGAGGTAAGAAGAAGATTTCCAAATAAAATAACAAAAGAACCCAAAGAGATGAAATGCATAGGTATGGGTATGGGAAATCGTTTATATTTAAAAGAAGTACTTGTTTCAGAATTTGAAAGAAGATTAAAAGAATCTGGTAAGCACATATATCCAAGTCATGTTAGGTTAATCTATGAAACTGTTTCAAGTATGAATGATAAAGATCAAAGGAAAAACGTATTGTGTGATTTGGTTATTAAATATCCTGACGTATTGTCAAATATCAGGTTGTTTAAGGCGCTGATATTAGATTATATTCCAAATGACAAATTAAAGAGAAATTTACTTATTGGTTGTTTGGAAGAAGATATACCACAGGAGATAAGTTCAATTAAGGATATATCTTCACAACAAATGTACAGATTTGAAGAAAAACTGGTAAAAGCATATGGATGTAACCATATGATTGCTAATGAAGTTATTGAGATGTGGTATGAGGCATTGAAATGCAAAGGCAAGAAGAAGAAAATGTATTTGATTAAAACGATAAAAGGAGACATAACAAAAGTAACAGAGGTGCAGGCAATCGTGAATGCAGCAAACAATTCCCTTCTTGGCGGAGGTGGTGTAGATGGTGCGATTCACAGAGCCGCGGGACCGGAACTTCTGGGGGAGTGCAGAACACTTCACGGATGTAAGACCGGAGAAGCAAAGATAACAAAAGCCTATAATCTACCATGTGATTATGTGATACACACTGTAGGACCGATATGGAATGGTGGAAGTAATAGAGAAGAGGAGCTTCTTACTAACTGCTATTTTAATTCTATGAAGCTGGCAATGGATAATGGAATAAGGTCTATTGCATTTCCTTCCATTTCAACGGGAGCATATGGTTTTCCGGTTGAGTTGGCAGCAAAGATTGCAGTACGTACAGTAAACAGATTTTTGCAGGATAATCCGGACAGCTTTGATCTGGTGGAATGGGTGCTGTTTGATACTCATACTAAATCAATGTATGAAGCAGAGGTTAGGTAGCATAAAGTCAGATTTTATGGTTGATTTGTGAAAGGAGAACTATGGAAAAAAGATACTATATTGATGGTAAATGTGTTTTGAGTTATGATGATGATGTGTTTTCTACTGATGAAGATTATACAAATATTAAAGAATTGTTTGTTTATCCTGCGGCTGATAAAGTGTATGTAAAATATTATGAGAAACAATTGATTCAACAAGCCCTTGAGGAAATACTTAAAAAGAACGATTCAATATTTAATACATACTGTGCTATAAAAGAATTAATTAAAGATGATCCATTAAGTGTAGATTATGTTCAATCTGAGAAAGATACATTATTAAAAAAGCTAATGAGAAAAAAATTGAATAGTGATGAATATATTGAATTTGAAAAGTTGCTTGATGAAGCTGGTATGAATGCATGGCGTGAAAAACTTGATTTTTTGGGACCAGGAGATGGTATGATAGAACATATTTGGTGTGAACATGGAATAGATAAAAGAAGATTTCCAATTTAAGAAAATTTAGGAATAGCACTGATTCTTATCGAACATTATTGGATTTTTAACACTGATTTGATAAATGGAGGCACAACACAATGGAAATTAAGAGCATTTTGATAAAGGATACAACAAAAGAAGAACGTATCCGCATTGTACAGGAAGGCCTCAGCCAATGCGGAGGGACATGCGATTTCTGCAATGGCTGCGACAATTTAGGCGGAGGTTCAGTCGATTCCTTTTATGAACCTTATATCAATGGTGAAAAAGAACTTCGCCAGTTAAATGAAGAATATAGAAGCAATTCAGGAATGGTGAAGTAGTAATGCAGATATTTGTGGATGCAGATGCATGTCCTGTGGTAGGCATTGTAGAAAAAATAGCAGAAAAATATAATATTCCAACCACCTTGTTATGTGATACGAATCATATTTTGTGTTCGGATTACAGTGAAGTAATTGTGGTTGATGCCGGTGCGGATGCTGTAGATTATAAGCTGATAAGTATTTGTCATAAAGGTGACATTGTAGTATCGCAGGATTACGGTGTTGCAGCGATGGCACTTGGCAAGGGCGCATATGCTATTCATCAGTCCGGCAAGTGGTACACGAATGAAAATATCGACAGGATGCTCATGGAGAGACATCTTAACAAAAAGGCAAGACGAGATTCTAATAAGAATCATATTAAGGGACCGAAAAAGCGTACAGAAGAAGATGATGTACGATTTGCACAGTCCTTTGAAAAACTAATACTGATGGCAAAGTCAAAAGAAGGTGTTCAGAGTGGGACTTTTTAAGAAGAAAACAATAGTAAAGACATATGATAAGGACAATAAGAAGCCGGTAATCAAAGCGAGTATCTGTAATGGCGAACAGGTTGCAGGATTTAAGGACATTCATACAGGTAAGATAGAAGAGATTATGCTGATTAAGGAACAGGCAGACCTTGAAGCATTCAAGAAAATGTATGGAATAGATGAAGAGATAGAGAAGGAATACTGATATGAATATACAGATATTTGGAACAAAAAAATGCAATGATACTAAGAAGGCGGAGCGCTTTTTCAAGGAGCGGGGCATAAAGTATCAGTTCATTGATATGAAAGAAAAAGGTATGAGCAAAGGAGAATTTAATTCGGTAGCTCAGGTAAATGGTGGATTAGAAAATATGGTTAACTGGGATGGCAAGGATAAGGATTTGCTTGCTCTCATCAAGTATATCGCAGATGAAGGTGCACGAAGTCCAGTGGACTTCGGTTCTGCACCGACCGAAGCGGAGCGTAGAAAGCTCGAAAAGGTGCTTGAGAATCCACAGGTAATTAAAACCCCGGTAGTAAGAAACGGAAAACAATCAACACTTGGTTATCAGCCGGATATCTGGAAAAGCTGGAACTAATATGTAATCAACAAAGGAGGATTCAGATATGCAGTGCCCAAAATGCGGAAACACTAATTTACAGATAATAACTGAAACAAAAACAAAAGGGAAAGATTTTTCAGCAACGAAAGGCTGCTGCGGCGCTATTCTGTTTGGATGGATAGGTATACTTTGCGGAGCGTGCGGAAAAGGAAAAAGAACATATTCAACAAACTATTGGATATGTTCGCAGTGTGGCAACAGGTTTAAAGCATGAGCAGAGATGAATTATGGATTAAATGTATGGAATTCGGCAAAATACTCGGATGCCATCAGATGCCGGAAAGAAGTTTTTTTATAAAGGGTTACCAGTTCCCTGTATGTGCCAGATGCACAGGCGTAATCATATCATATTTTTTAGCACTCATTATTTTTAAAAAATATAAAGTGCCATGGCAGCTATGCATTATTATGGCAGGAATAATGCTTACAGACTGGAGTTTACAATATTTTGGAATAAAGGAATCAACAAATTCAAGAAGGTTTGTAACGGGTCTTATAGGCGGTTTTGGATTAAATACCCTGAAACTAAGAATCTTATAATTTTATAATGAAATAGCTTATGATATTTGCAGATCAGAAACAATTATCTGAGAAATTTTTTTGTACCGCAGTCTTTCATATAGGAACTCAAACAGATAGAAAGAAGCTAGATAGTTGTTATTGGTTCGTTGATTTATGACTATATTGATAGAATATTGAATTCATGCTAAAATAACCCCAAAGACATGTGTGGCAGAGAAACCATTATTATGAAAAAGCAGATGGTAGTTCAAGGAAATTGCAATTGTGGAGGGAGTAAATAAATAATGGCAGACATTAAATACGAAATTAAAGAAAAATTAGGCACTATTTCAGAGAGCGCAAAAGGCTGGAAGAAGGAGTTGAATCTTGTATTATGGAATTGTGCAGCTCCATAGTACGATTTGAGAGACTGGGCACCGAAACATGAAAAAAGGGGTAACGGCGTAACCTTGAGTGCTGATGAAGTGAAGGAGCTTTATAAGATATTGAAAAATATTGTAGAGGATTAGAACAAGAAAATTGGAGGTAGCGTTATGGCAAAAGATGAGCTGTTTTCCGGCGAATCAAAAAATATTGAATACAAGGTTGTTGTACCGGACAAAAGCGAAAAATATATGAAAACAGTTGTGGCTTTTGCCAATACGCAAGGTGGCAGACTGGTCATAGGTATTGATGATAAAACACATAAGATAATAGGCGTGGATAATGATATCCTGTTTCAGACTATGGACGCTTTGACAAATGCTATATCAGATTCCTGTGAGCCGCAGATCATACCGGACATTGAGCCACAGACGGTTGAAGGCAAGACAGTCATTGTTATCACTGTGGAAGCAGGAAAAAACAGACCATATTATATTAAATCGCAAGGCAAGGTAAAAGGCACCTATATTCGTGTGGCTGGTACTTCCAGACCTGCTCATCAGGAAAAGATAAGCGAGCTGGAGATGGAAGGTGCCCGTATTTCTTGGGATGAGCTTACTTGTGTAGGATATGAAGTGACAGAAGAAGCAACACAGGCTTTATGCAAGGATATTGAAGATTTCCGGAAAAAGGCAGGTCTTTCGGGACATAATGTAAGAAAAGAGCAGCTTTTTAATTGGAAAATTTTGAAGAACAGCGAAGGCAATGTGCTTGCATCAAATGCGTATGTGCTGCTTACATCAGATTATTTTCCATTTTCAAAAACGCAGTGTGCTGTATTCAAGGGAACGGATAGAATGGTTTTCCTTGATAAACGTGAATATACCGGACCAATATATAAGCAGATAGAGAGTGCGGTTGAGTTTGTTTTAAGGAATATCAGACTTGGAGCGACAATAGATGGTTTGGTGCGTCGGGAAAGCTATGAACTTCCGGTAGAAGCAATTCGTGAAATGATAATCAATGCTCATTGTCACAGAAATCTGTTAGATGAATCCTGCATACAGGTAGCGATTTATGATGATCGCTTGGAAGTGACATCGCCCGGCGGTTTATACAATGGATTAACTTACGAGGAAGTGATGAGAGGTCATTCCAAGATTAGAAACAAGCTGATTGCAAATATTTTTGGTCAGATGGGACTGGTAGAAGCATGGGGAAGCGGTATCAGAAGAATTATAAGTGCTGCCGGTGAATATGGACTGCCTGTTCCGACTGTGGAAGTATTTGATGATATGTTCCGTGTGAATTTATATAGGAATGTGCAGGATAACATGAATGGTGGAGAAAATAGTGGAGTAAAAGGTGGAGAAAAAGGTGGAAAAAATGGTGGAGATGATTTTGGAGATAAAGTCAGTTTCAGAGAAAAAGCACAGAGAATGACAGATACTCAGGCGAAAATACTTGATTGCATAGCAGAAGATAAATATATTTCAGTTAAAAAAATAGCAGAGAAAATAGATATATCTAGGCGGACTGTTGAAAATAATATT
>ERZ1035041.160-NODE-160-length-38676-cov-14.460889_pt1 | contig 38676 bp, 40 predicted proteins | sample MGYA00520684_ERZ1035041 | MGnify/ENA primary metagenome ERZ1035041 (study PRJEB33766, sample SAMN09781699) | gut metagenome | biome: gut microbiome | host: Homo sapiens | place: Madagascar | study: EMG produced TPA metagenomics assembly of the PRJNA485056 data... | reverse complement strand
TTTGGCTTAGCATCTGCCGCACCTCGCTCGCCGTATCGGCACTTAGAATTATGCGATATTGCCATAGCACAGTGATGATAGAGCCATTTCAGGTGTCATGCAGAGATGCAGTGAACTGAGAGGGCTCTTTTCTTTTGAATAAAGGTTCATCAAAGCCAAGGACAGATTGAAAACTGCTTTGGCTTTGATGAGCCTGTTTTTGTGCCTTTTTCAAATTTATTTGGGAAAAAAGTTGTCCAAGACTTGATATCGGGCGGCTTACATTGTTTATGGGGTAGAGTGAACCCGCTCCGGCGTACGCCGCAGCTGGTTGCGATATTCGGACGGCGTAATGCCGTATAAACTGCGGAAAGTTTTCAAAAAACTGGTGTAATTGGTAAAACCGCTGGCGTTGCAGGCATCCAGCACGCTGGCGCCGGCTGCAATGGCACGGCGGCAATGCTGCATGCGCAGGTTGGTCAAATAGCCGTGTACACTTTCCATCGTGTAGGTTTTGAACGCGCGGGACAAATGCTCCCGGCTGGTGTAGGTATATTTGGCAAGGCTGCCAACGGTTAGGTTCGGGTCGGTATAATTGGCCTGCAAAAAAGCAACGGCCTTGGCAACCAGGGCACTTGTAGCGCTGGGCGGTGCCGTGCGGCGCTCGGCCACAATCTGGTCCATCAGCAGCAAAAGCTCCACCAGCTCGCACCGCTGCACCATGTGCTGGGTGCTGCCGTGTAAGTAAGCGGTCTGGGCCATCCGCTCAAATAAGCCGCGTAGATCCCATGCGGTGACGGCGTCTGCATCCAGGATCACCAGCTGCCCCAGCCAGGTGGGGGCAACCAGCCCGCTGGCCAGCAGGGCTTCCTGCCATAGCTCGGCGTTGATCTGGGCAATCAGACGTTCAGAAATCTTATCCGTGATATTGAACATGCCCGCATGATAGCACCGGGCAGGGAAGATGATCATTTCCCCCAGGTTTATATCATAAATGTTGCCGTCCACAGAATAGCGCACGTTGCTGCCCACCAGGGGCAGTACAAGCTCATAATACGGGTGAGAGTGTACAACAGACTGGCTGTCCTGCTCGTTGGTATACCAACCCACGGCAATCTGACCGCTTTCCAGCTCCATGCTGGCGCGTTCCTGCGTCAAAAACTGGTCCTTGATATGCGGTACTTTCTGGACGAACATGGTGGGCCCTCCTTTTTTGACTTTGCGGCGGGGATTACTTGGGGAACGTTTGTAGTCCGGTCCGGGATGTTGGGCATAGCAAATAACAAAATAGGACAAAAATGGCGGTAGTGGCCAATTTTTATATGGCATCTGACTTTATTATAGCATAGAGTGCAGCAAGATGGTATTGTCATACACCAAAAACTATCGATTTCTGGCAAAAAAATCTGATTCTTGGGTGCAGCTTGCGTCAAAAGAAAGAGAATGAGAAGGGGAAAATAAACAACGTTATCTAGGATATATTATTTTTTACGTATTGAATCTGCATGGACAATATGTTAGAATAATTCTAATTAAAATGTTGTACTATAGGTGTACTCTATACAGGAGGTTTTGCTCAGAAATATAAATGTAGTATGAAAAAATAGTGGATAAAAAGTAATGAGAAACAAAATGTTACAAAATTCAAACTTTTATTTTTGCGTACCTATATGACACAATACAACATACCAATATAATGGAGAGAGAGGCCTTTTGATAAAATTTTGTATACTAAGAATTCTGTAAGGTCAATAAAATACGGATGCCTTTCAAAATATACCGTTGCATAACAAAATGATTTATAACACTTGTGCTGCAAATTGAAGGCTGCACAGGATAGATCAAAAGAGGAAAGGAAGAATTAAGGATGTTTGTAGGAACATGGTGGTCACTGATGCCGCCCATTGTGGCGATTGCGCTGGCACTGCTGACCAAAGAAGTGTATTTGTCATTGTTTGCGGGGTGTGCCCTTGGCGCACTGTTGGCGGCAGAATTCCACCCGTGGATTGCGTTTGATACGCTGTTTAACACAATGATCGATAGTGTGGATTTTTCCATTCTGATGTTCATGATCCTTTTGGGCATGATCGTTATGCTCATGCAGGAATCCGGCGGCACCCGCGCTTACGGTGAGTGGGCCTCCAGCCACCTGAAAAGCAAGCGCTCCGCTTTGGTAACGACCTCTCTGCTCGGTGCGCTGATTTTTGTGGATGACTACTTCAACTGCCTGACGGTTGGCTCTGTCATGCGCCCTGTCACAGATAAGTACAAGGTTTCCCGCGCCAAGCTGGCGTATATCATTGATGCAACCGCCGCGCCGGTCTGCATCATTGCGCCGATTTCTTCCTGGGCGGCAGCCGTCAACTCTTACGTTCCGGCGGGCAGCTCCATGTCCGGTTTTGAGATGTTCGTTAAAACCATTCCGTTCAACCTCTATGCAATTTTGACTCTGTATATGGTGTTCTTCACCTCCATTGTAGGCTTCGATTTCGGCCTGATGAAAAAGCATGAAGAGAACGCGGCCAAAGGTGATCTGTTCACCTCCGGCGGGGAAGAGTTCCAGAACCAGGAAACAAAAGACCCGACCGAGGGCGGCAAATACGCCAAAGGCAAGGTCATTGATCTGATTGCGCCCATGGTCGTCATGATTGCAACGGCAATCGCAGCTATGATCTGGACCGGCCACCTGAACGGCGGCCAGAATCTGGTGGAGGACTTTGCCAACTGTTCTTCTTCGGAAGCGTTGGTGTTTGCCGGTTTGGTCACAGTGGGATTCCTGCTGCTTCTGTATCTGCCGCGCCGTGTCATCGGCTTCAAGGATTTTATGAATTCCGTTCCCGAAGGTGGCAAGCTTATGATGCCCGCCATCCTGATTTTAGTGCTGGCCTGGACTCTGAAAGGTATGACGGACGCCCTGGGTATCGGTACCTTTGTACGTTCGGCCATCAATCTGAATTCCAGCCTGATGAACTTTGTGCCGCTGATCATCTTCTGCATTGCAATTTTTATTGCCTTTTCTTCCGGCACCAGCTGGGGCACCTTTGCTATTTTTGTGCCCATCGTGGTCAACATGTTTGCTGAACTGGATCCGACCATGATGATCATCTCTGTAGCGGCTGTCCTGGCTGGTGCTGTCTGCGGTGACCATATTTCGCCTATTTCTGATACTACCATCATGTCCAGCTCCGGTGCCCAGTCCAACCATATCAACCATGTGCAAACCCAGATGCAGTACGCCTTTGTGGTCATTGCCGTGTGTGTTGTTGGCTACCTGATCGCCGGCTTTACCGAAAACTGGTGGCTGACCCTGCTTTGCTCGCTGGTGATTTTGACCGGAGTGCTGTTGGAGATAAGGAAGAGGGAAATGTGCGGCCGATAAACCATACTGACGTAGCATCATCAAAAAGAACCTGTTTTGCACACTATATGAGGCACTAAAACCGGTCGTGCTTTACAGCTATATGAACTATATGAACTAAAACGCCGAAAACCTGTACAAAACGCTGAACTATTGGCCCCTGCGGCACAAAATTGGCACAGCTTTTTCAGAAGTTTTGAGGAGATGGCGAAAAACAGGAGAAAACAATGAAAATCCATGGGTTTATCACCTACTTCGTAAAACTGTTGTTGAGTACCCGATGCAGAGGGGCCGGCCTTCTTTACATGGCTGCCGAAGATGTTTGGTAAAAGAGTTGGGGAGTGTGAAATAATACGCAGCTGTCATAATAGGGACAAGGGTACGGCAGAGAATGAAAGGCTCCGCAACCCGAAGTTCATATTTTCTTACCCGAAGAATGAACGACTGATCTTTTTGGGTGGCAGAAATGCTGCACAGGAAGAAATCTCGACCATGAGGGTGGGGTGACAGCCAGCGGACAGGCAAGCGAGCCTATCCGCTCTTTGTGTTGGTTGAAATAAAAATTAGTTAGTTGAAACATCAGGTTGATGTGTGAATAGATGAAAAAAATCCTTTTCAACAGTACGGGTTGAAAAGGTCAGGAGGAGTAAAAACAATGAAAAATTACAAAATCGCTGTTGCAGGTACAGGGGCTAGAGATATAATAGGGTCAACCAAGAAAAACTACGATAACTAAAGGGTTTTGACAGCTTGAGTTGTCCTTCAAAAGTTTATTTGTTGAAAAGACTGCAAGAAGCGGGAAATCCTGGGGGTTATATGTAGGAGGCTTTTGGAAGCTCTGTTTTGACCCACAAAAAGGAGCAACAAATAAAATTAGGAGGATAACTCAAGCCCACGGTAGGTTGCTATGAAGCGGTCTGCCGTGGGCTTGTTGCTGTTTTATAAAGAGAAAAGTGAGGAGAATGAAAATATGAAAACTTATAAAATCGCCGTAGCGGGCACTGGATACGTGGGCCTCTCCCTTAGCGTTCTGTTAGCACAGCATAACCAAGTGACGGCTGTTGACATTGTGCAAGCAAAAGTTGATATGATTAACCATCATAAATCCCCGATTCAAGATGACTACATCGAGAAGTATCTTGCAGAGAAAGAATTGAACTTGACCGCAACGCTGGATGCAAAGGCTGCATACTCGGATGCGGACTTTGTTGTAATAGCTGCTCCCACGAACTATGACAGTAAAACGCAGCACTTTGATACCAGTGCAGTCGAGGCTGTGATTAAGCTGGTCATGGAATACAATCCGAATGCCATCATGGTTATCAAGTCCACGATTCCTGTGGGGTACACCGCAAGTGTGCGTGAGAAATTCAATAGCAAGAATATTATTTTCAGCCCGGAGTTCCTGCGTGAGTCTAAGGCACTGTATGACAATCTGTATCCGAGTCGTATCATCGTCGGCACTGACCTGAACGATGAGCGTCTGGTTGAGGCAGCACACGAGTTCGCTGGTCTGCTGCAGGAAGGCGCTATCAAGGAGAACATCGACACTCTGTTCATGGGCTTCACCGAGGCAGAGGCAGTTAAGCTGTTCGCCAATACATATTTGGCACTGCGTGTAGCCTACTTTAATGAGTTGGACACCTACGCAGAGAGCAAGGGTCTGAACACTCAGCAGATCATTGATGGTGTTTGCCTTGATCCTCGTATTGGCAGCCACTACAATAACCCGTCCTTTGGTTACGGCGGTTACTGCCTGCCGAAAGACACCAAGCAGTTGCTGGCAAACTATGCCGATGTGCCGGAAAACCTGATCGAGGCAATTGTGGAAAGCAACAGAACCCGTAAAGACTTCATCGCTGACCGCGTCCTGAAGCTGGCTGGATATTACGGTTATGACGAAGATAACGAGTACGACAAGAAACAGGAAAAATCTGTGACCATCGGTGTGTACCGTTTGACCATGAAGAGCAACAGCGATAACTTCCGGCAGAGTTCTATTCAGGGCGTCATGAAGCGCATTAAGGCCAAGGGCGCAACTGTTATTATCTACGAGCCGACTCTGAAAGACGGCGAGACTTTCTTTGGCTCTGTCGTTGTGAATGATCTGGCTAAGTTCAAGGAAATGAGCCACGCCATCATCGCAAACCGCTATGACAAGTGTCTGGATGATGTGAAGGATAAGGTTTACACACGCGATATTTTCCAGCGTGACTAAGAAGTACACAGAGGGGAGATGCAGGATGGCAAAAAAGAAGTTGCTGATTTATGCACATTACTACATACCTGATACTGCATCCACAGGCCAGATTCTCCGTGAACTCGCAGAAGGCATGTTGGATAAGTTTGATATTACGGTAATTTGTGTGGTTCCCAGCTATTTAGGAACCATTGAAGATAAATATAAGACACAGAAATACTACGAAGAAGAAATCAATGGCGTGAAAGTGCTGAGAATCCGGGTTCCGGAGTTCAGCAAGACCAATAAGAAGAGCCGTGTGAAAAATATTGTTTCCTATTTCTTTGGAGCAATGGGTGCGACCTTCAGGGTTGGTAAGATGGACTATGTGTTCTCCATTTCACAGCCTCCGATCCTCGGAGGTTTGCTAGGTGTTTGGGGTAAGTGGGTGAAACACGCCAAGTACATCTATAACATTCAGGACTTTAACCCGGAGCAGGTGCTGGCTGTTGGCTACACTAAGAGCAAGCTGGTGACGGATGCTATGATGTGGTTCGACAAGTTCAGCTGCAAGCGCAGTGATCTTGTAATCACAGTTGGCCGTGACCTGGTGGAGACGGTGGAGAAACGTTTCAAGGGTAAGAAAGTACCCAAGACCGTTATGATCAACAACTGGATCGATGAGAACGAGATTTATCCGTTGGATGAGAATAACGAGAGGGTTCTGGCTTTCAAGAAGAAGTACGATCTTGATGGCAAATTCGTCATCATGTACTCTGGCAACATCGGTCTGTACTATGACCTTGAGAATCTAATCAAGGTTGTGGAGAGAATCAAACCGGGCACTAAGACTGCCGATGGCCGAGAGGTCGTATTCGCATTTGTTGGTGCAGGCTCAGTGCTGGACAAGTTGGTGCTTTATGTAAAGCAGCATCACATGGACAATGTGACTTTCATTCCGTATCAGGATAAGGCTGACCTTATCTACTCTTTGAACGCCGGCGATGTTCACTGGTGTGTGAATGCGAAAGGCATTAAAGGTGTGAGCTGCCCATCTAAGGCATACGGCATAATGGCCGCTTCGAAGCCGATATTAGGGGTCCTCGAAGCGGGTTCCGAGGTTCGGTGTCTGATTGAAGATACACATGGCGGTCTTTGCTGTGAGCCGGGTGAGTATGATAAGGTCGAAGAGAACATCCGCTGGTTCATTGAGAATGCTGGAGATAGCGAGTTGAAGGCAATGGGAGCCAGAGGTCGTGAGAATCTGAAGAAGAACCTTACCAGAAATGTGTCAGTGAGAAAGTACGCAGAAGAGATTCTGAAACTGTAAAGGAGGCGAGAGGTATGAACAGTAACTGGTTTAAGCTGGTTATGAAGATGACAAAAGTTGAATATGGAAAGAACCTCTTGCTGAAGGGTGTGCCGATCATTTTCAACAAAGGTGGTGCCAAGTTGAAGATTGGCGAGAATGTCACGATTAAGAGCAGCTTTCTGAGTAATCTGGTTGGCCTTTACAGCCGGACAATTATTGTGACTCGTGCTCCGGGAGCGGAGATTGAGATTGGCGATAACGTAGGAATAAGTGGAGCAACAATCTACGCTCGAAAGAAAATCACAATTGGTGAGAACACCTGCATCGGTGGCAACTGCAAGATCCTGGACAACGACTTCCATCCGATTGAGACAGAGGCGAGAAACAAACTGCTGCGGGATGAAAAGGGTGGAGACAGTGATTTAGTGCCAAGCAGAGAAATCAAGATTGGCAAGAATTGCTTCATTGGGTGCAATAGTATCATCCTGAAGGGCACAGTGCTGGGCGATGGCTGCGTTGTCGGTGCTGGTGCAGTGGTTGCTGGGAAGTTTGAGGATAACTGTGTGATTGCTGGAAACCCGGCAAGGGTTATTAAGAAGCTATAAATAAAGTATTGGAGATTCATAATGAAGATTGCTTTTGTTGCCGTAAATTATAATAATTGCTGGATAACAACAAATTATGTTTCAAATATAAAAGCTATTCATGGCTATGGAAAACATGATGTTGAAATTGTTATTGTAGATAATGCCTCACAAAAAGAGGATTACGAAATCTTAAAAAGACAGATTGAAAAAGAGGAAGCTGTTCGATTAGTTCGTTCTGAGAAAAATCTGGGATATTTTGGCGGTTTGAATTTTGGAATTAAACTTTTAAATTATAAAGATTATGATTATGTAATTGCGGGTAATAATGATTTGTTCTTTTCACGAGATTTCTTTGAGGTTTTGGAAAAGAAAGCATATAGCGATAAGCAAACGGTTATTGTTCCTGATCTCGAAACAATTTCTGGAGTACATCAAAATCCACAATTTGTTAACGTACCGAGTGCAAAACGTCAATTTGGTTATAAAGTTTATTACTCATGCTATTTGATGGCAATTCTTATAGACTTGATCTATAAGAAAAAGCGTGAAAAAAGGATGATTGAAAAAAAGAAAGCAGATAATCAAGGAAAAGAAATATTCCAGTGCACGGGAGCACTGATGCTGTTTAGACCGCAGTTCTTTGATCATTGTGGACTTTTGGATGATTCTTTATTCCTTTGGGGTGAAGAGGTGGCATTAGCACATCAGCTTGTAGAAGCAGGAGATAAAATGTATTATGACCCCGATTTAAAAGTAATTCACATGGAAAATGCTAGTGTAGGAAAGATTGCATCTTACAATAAATTTAAGCTGTGGAAAAAATCATATAAGGTGTACAAGGATTATTATTACGACAAAAAATAAACAATACAGGAGGTTGCATCGGTGGACGCATTGTTTATTACAAATTTGGAACTAAATGAAAATGAAGGTATTTATAAAAAGATTTGCGCCGAGGCAACTGCAATAGGAAGAGCAGTAGGAAACTGCCGCTTATTGATGAAGTGCGGCTCTGGAACAAAAGTTGTTGACACCTATTCAGGAAAGACAACAACAAAAGAATTGGATGTTTTGACGTTTGCTAAAAATTGCGTTGAAGAAGATTCTTTGAAAGTGATTTATATAAGGCTAATGATACCAAACCCTTCGCTGATTGCACTTATGAAAGCAGCAAAGAAACATGGTGTTGAGGTTTTATATGAAATACCGACATATCCTTATTATGGGGAGCAATTCAGAGCATCCAGAAAAAAGTACAGAGCAGTTGCCAAAATAGCAATTGATGCGCTGTTTTCACCGTTTATTAAGAAATACGCAGATCATATTGTTATCATTAAGAGCAATAGTAAAATTCGGCTTCATAGTAAGATGGTTGAAATAAATAATGGAGTTAATACTGAAAAAATTAAGTCAAAAGCGGAATATGATACAAAAGATGGTGTATTCCGAATGGTTACAGTAGGAACTCTTTTCCCATATCATGGATACGATAGAGTGTTGGCTGGACTAAAGAGCTGTAACGAGGAAGTGTATGGTCATCCCGTAGAATTTCATGTTGTCGGTGCAAGTCAGACAATCAATGAATTAAAGGAACAGGCGCAAAAACTGGGATTAAAGAGAGTAGTATTCCATGGGATGAAAACAACTGACGAATTAAATGAAATGTATGAAAAGTTTGATGTTGGTTTGGGATGCTTAGCATTACATAGAAGAAATGCAGACATTGATACAACGTTGAAAATTATTGAGTACTATTGTAGAGGTGTGCCAGTTGTAACAAGCGGAAAGAGTCCATACAAAAATCCGGCAGTTACGATACAAATTCCGGATGGAGAAGATCCGGTGGATATTAAGAGTATATATAGCGAGTGGAAAAGTATAGATAAAGATGAACTGCGAGCATTGTCAGAGCAAGCTAAAAAGGAATTCTCATGGGATTTTATAATGAAGCAATTGCTTATGACATGTGGGATTGTCTAAAAAAGGCAGTTAAATGTGATGCAGAAACAAATAGACAGGCCAACTCACATAGAGATTGCTTGATTAAGGGTGGCTTGAAAAATGTAGGAGTAATATAAAATGATGGAACAGAAAGCAACAAGTCCACAAATTGCATTTTATATAGGACTGAGGAATATTAAAAAGTCGCTTGAAGATGCTGATTTGAATATTGGAAATCCTGGAGTAGGTGGGACCCAATATTTGTTTTTGTTGACGGTTAAAAAATATAATGAGAAATATAGTGATGGACAAGCAATATTATTAACTGATGCAGAACTTAGTCTGAAGGACAATGCGGTTCCCTATGAAGTAGTAGGAACCGAAGCAGATGCAATAAAGTATTGCGAAAGGCAAAACATAAAGGTGCTGGTGCTTAATGCTAATGTTGCAGATAAAATAAGTGAGGAATGCTTCAATACAAGGGTTAAAATCGTTTTATGGGCACATAATACACTAACATGGGGGAGACAACTTGTCGCTGCTAGAAACCGGAGTATTCAGCATATTGTTTGTGTTAGTGAAAAACAATATGAGAATATGAAAGATACGCCATGTTGGAAAAAATGTACATATATTAATAATATTATTCCAGATGAGTTCTACAATAATGCAACATTAAGTATGCACGATAAACCGTTTGCCGCATATATTGGAAGCATTATGCCGCAAAAAGGTGTACATAATCTTCTGGAAATCTGGAAGTATGTGGAGGCTAATGAGCCGGAAGCACAGCTTTATATTTATGGTGGAGCTAATGTGTGGAATGCTAGTGCAAGGCTTGGCTCTAACGGTGCGGCCGATATCTATTATGATCGAGTTATACAGCGAAGAATGAAACGGCTGAAACATCCGGAAAATATTCATTTTATGGGGGCAAAGGGTTGGAAAGACTTGGATAAGCTGCTATCTTCAACACGTGTTGGTATTGTTAATCCATCTCATTATATGAGGGATGAAACATTTTGCATGTCTGCTGTTGAGATGGAGGCTCATAAAATTCCGGTTGTATCCAGACAAAGAAACGATGGGCTAAATACAACGATTCCTAATGAAAAAATAGGATTTCTTGGAAAGACGGACAAAGAAATAGCCTCATATATATCTCAATTGTTGTGTGATCAAAATAAAAGTTTGAAAATGGGAAATGCGGCGAGAATATTTGCAGAGAATTTCACTCCAGACCATGAAATCTATAAATGGAGAAAAATCGTCGAAAATACCGTTGAATACACAATTTGCGATTTTAGTCAAAACAAAAAATCGAGTGATGCAAGACTACTGGAACATGATTTTGCTCTGAAAGTAGGATATTTAATTGAATCCGGAAAAGGCTTGGATTTGGTTGCTAAGAGACTTAAGAAAAAGAAATAACGCTATAGTTGAAACAAATTAGACTGGAGTTAAGAAGATGAGAGGAGAAAAGAGATATTATGGCTATGCTGATACTTTAGTTCAAGTAGCTGTATATATTTTTTTAATAAATGCGCTTTGTAAATATTTTTTGCCAAATTCTCTTACTAAGATTTTGCCGATTTTTGCAGTGCTGTTGGCTAGTGTTAGAACACCTTCGCCTTTTATTTTACCGATAAGAAGAATAGACAAGCCAATTCTAGTGTTTTTAGTTATTTGGTTTTTAGGTTGTTTCTATTCACCGGCAATGTCAAAGGGATTGGGCTATGTATTTTCTTTTGCACTTGCGTTTTTATTTGGAGTTTATGTGAGCCAAAAGAATGTTGATGAAAAAAAAGTAATGAGACTTTTGGCAGTTTCATGTACAGTTTTAGCTTTTTTTATACTAGTTCAGCCGGTAGCACCAGAACTGGTAAGCCGCGTTAATCGCCTGTTTTCGTACAGTTCGAGTGAATATGCGCTAATGAATGCATGGACTAGAAATGGTTGGTATACGGGGCTGTTTCCAGATAGAGCTCCAGCAGCTTTTTTCTGCAGTGTTTTGATAGGTGTTGGTTTATATTATTTGTACTGCAATTATAAAACTACTGGAAGCATTTTTCAGAGATTCTTTGGCATTGTATTTGCACTTATTGGAGCGTATGGCGTCCTTTTGACAGTTAAAAGAGGATTGTTGATCGGAGCCGGAATTGCAGCATTTGTATCATTTATTGTTTATAAAAAAGCCAATAAAGCTCCAATATGGAGAATATGCTTGGCAGCTATATTAGCAATTTTTATTATTTGGATTATTTTCAGCAATATGGAAGTCACACAAGTCATGATCGCGAGATTTGTAGATAATGACAATCCATTGACATATAGAGATGTCATATATGGAAATATTTTTGAAAAATTTTGGTCAAGCCCATTGTTTGGAACAGGAACGGCTTCTGCATTTAGCTTGTTGGGAATAGGTGGACATAACATTTACCTTACAGTACTTATGGAAAATGGAATTTTGGGCTTTATCGTGTTCATTAGTGTTTTGGGATATAGCTTTTTTAGTACAGTGCAGCTGATCTTGAAATTCGGCGCTTATGAATACCATCAGAGAATTCCATTTTTACTTTTTTCATTATATATTCAAGTATTTTTCTTGGTGTATGGGATGTCTGGCAATCCTTTGTATGATAATTATATTTTATATTATTATCTATTCTCAATATTTATTGTTAAAAATTCGGAATATCATTTTGAAAAAGAGGTTTTATAGAGAGGCATAGAAATGCAAGCATGTATAATAACGTTTCAATCCGCTTACAATTATGGGGCGGTTTTGCAGGCTTTTGCTTTGCAAGAATATTTGAATGGAAACTTTGCGGAAACGAGAATCCTTGATTATCATAATAATGAAATTGATGCTTCTTACAGAAGTCCGGGCTTAATAGATTTTGTATATAAGCCTAAAAATGCCATTTTTAAATCCATTCAAAGCTTTTTATATAAAGGAAAAAAGAAGAAAATTAATCAATTTAGAAATCAATATTTTAGATCAACAAAGAGATATGATGCAGTTAATATTAAAGATGCATCAAATGAAGCAGATGTGTTTATCACTGGGAGCGACCAGGTTTGGAATTATCTCATAGTAGACAGAGATGGTACATACTACTTGGATTTTGTTAAGAATAGACGAACTTGTAGTTATGCAGCAAGTTTTGGAGTTGCATCAATTCCACAAGAATATAGGGAATTTTATAGGAAAAACCTTAATAATATTGATTCTATCTCTGTGCGGGAGGGCAGTGGAGCAGAAATTGTAAAGAATGTGACAGGACGCGAGGCAAAAGTGATGCCGGATCCGACACTACTTGTGAATCAAGAAACCTGGAATAGACTGTGCGCGACACCAAATGATACAGGAAAATACATCTTGGTGTACAAAATAACAAAAGCCGATAAACTGTTGTCTTTTTCAAAGAAATTATCTAAGAAAACAGGTCTTCCGATAGTGTACATACCAAATGATTTAAAGAGTGGTAGTATTGGAAAATTAAAAACGAACGTTGGACCGGAGGAATGGTTGGGATATATAAAAAATGCAGAATATGTTGTGACCAATTCTTTTCATGGAACAGTTTTTTCAATCCTGTTTAATAAAAAATTCTTTTCAGAGGTATCAAGTAAGGTGAATCCTTCGACGAGCCGGTTGAAGTCTCTTTTGGAGATGTTTGGTCTTGAAGAAAGAACCTTAGAGTGCTATACGGACAAAATGCTCGATAAAGAATTAGACAAGGCAGAAATAAACAAAGTATTAGAGGCGCAAAGAGAACGAGCATATGACTTTTTTAAACAGGTGTTTTAATACGCCACAAAAAAGATTTGATGATTAAGAGGAGCGAGGAATGGTAGCATCAAGTATAATTGCAGGAGCGTTTATTGTTATTGCTTTTATGAACAGTCATCCTGTTAAGTGTGCGGGGGGGGGGCGAATTATAGTTCATTAACAAATAGAGAATCGGCGAATTGTATGAAGGGAATGGCGGCCATTTTAATAGTTTTTAGCCATGCCCATTATTATAGTACAAATCTTGGGCTAATGAAATTATTTAAGCCATTTGGGTATATTGGAGTTAGTTTATTCTTGTTCTGCTCTGGATACGGGGTAATGCATCAATACATTTCAAATAAGAATTATTTAAATGGGTTTTTAACGAAAAGACTTAGGTGTGTGTATATTCCCTATTTGATAGCAACATTTATGTATGCTTTATTTATCCAGAATATAAATATTGAATATGGAAAGCTAATTAAAAATGTCTTTTTAATGGATAGAATTCTTCCGTTTGCCTGGTATGTCCCAGTTGTATTGGGATGGTATTTGCTGTTTTTCGCTGTCTTAAAAATTATTGAAAATAGTAAAAAAGCATGCGTTATTTTTCTGTGTGCTAATATTTTATGGTATATTATAGGCTATTTGTTAGGATTGAGTTCCTTTTACTATAATAGTACGATATGTTTGACTTTAGGCTGTTTTGTCGCAGTAGAGAAAAAAGTATGCCAGATATTATCAAAATTAATATCTTTGATAGTCGTGGCAATTGCGTTTATGTTAAGCGTTATACTGTTGGTGCTCTTAGGTGGAAAAAGCAATTTAATATATTCAATGTGTATTTTTGCTAGTTCGATTTTATTTGTACTGTTTTTACTTTCCATCGGAACAAGGATAACATTTGAGGGCGCTATTCCTAAAACTTTAGGGAAGTATTCCTATGAGATTTATTTAACTCAAGGAATTGCATATTCATTGACATATCAGATATCTAGCAAATGGGAAAATTTATTTTGGATATGCTTTGTACCGATGCTTGTATTGACAACTGTTGGATTGAGTCTTATTTCAAAAGTGATAAAAAATAGAAGGATATAGAGGAGTATATGGCAACTAAATACATTACAAATTTTTGGAAGCAATATAAAAAAATGTCCGTTGTGGCAAAAGCTGCAATGTGGTTCACATTTTCAACGGTGCTTCAAAAGGGAATATCATTTATAACAGTTCCTATATTTACGCGTCTAATGACAACTGAGCAGTATGGCTTATTTAGCGTGTATTTATCTTGGGTAAGTGTCCTGACAATTTTGGGGACAATGAACTTTGAAACTTGTATCTATATAAATAGCTTAGCAAAGTTTGATAATGAAAAAGACAAAAATGATATAGCAGTGTCACTTATTGATTTATCATTTGTTATAACGATTATCTGGTTTTTCATTTATTTATTAGCTCGATCTTTCTGGAATAACATATTAGGAATGAATACAACGATGGTTGTACTCATGTTTGCTGAAATTATTTTTTTACCGGCTGTTAATTTATGGACAACAAAGCAAAAATTTGAATACAAGTATAAACGCATGGTTTTGCTTACGATAAGTCAAGTGCTTTTGAACGCATGTTTTGGAATCCTTTTTGTCGCATTGGCACAAGAACAAAATCAGGCTCAAGCAAGAGTTTTTTCAATCACAATTGTTCAGGCAGTAATTGGAAGCATTTGCGCAGTATATTTCTTTTTACGAGCTAAGAAACTTTTTGTGACTACATGCTGGAAAAAGGCCCTTCAAATTCATTTGCCGTTACTTCCGCATAATTTATCGCTTACAGTCTTGGCATCAGCAGATAGAATTATGATTAATTCTATGGTTGATGCAAGTTCAGCAGCTTTCTATAGCTTAGCATATTCCGCAACAATGGTTATGAATTTGTTAAAGTTGAGTTTAGCACAAGCTTTAACACCATGGGTTTATAAGTCAATCAAGGCAGGACATTACGAAGCATTAAAAAAGAGAAGCAGTCAAATGATTTTAATGATAACAACGCTTGTCTTTGCATTCATTCTTTTTGCACCAGAAGTTGTTTACATCGTAGGATCTAGTGAATATAGAGAAGCAGTCTACTGTATACCACCTGTTGCAGCAAGTATTTTCTTTACATTTTTGTATAACCTTTTTTCTAATATTGAATTTTATTATGAAAGAACAAAGGAGATTATGTACGCTTCTATAGGTGCAGCTATTCTTAATATTATTCTTAATGTGGGATTCATAAAGGCTTTTGGCTATATTGGCGCGGCATATACTACATTGATTTGTTATATGGTATTAAGCTTTGTTCATTATCATGTTATGAAAGATTGTATTCAAAAAAATATTGGTGATGTAGAACTGTTTGATAAAAAAATACTTGTTTCTCTTTCAATAGTTGTATTAGTTTGCACTGGAATATTTACAATATCATATCGCTTTATTATGTTGAGATATGGCATGATAGCAGCTATGTTGATAGCAGCATTTGCAAAAAGAAAACAAATTGTTGACTTGTTACAGGAATTGAAGAAGGGATAACCTATGAACAGAAAAATTGTTACATCAGATGAATTTAAGTTGATAACCAAAGAGTTACTCGGTTGGGTGGATATGATATGCGAGAAAAATAATATTCATTATTTTGGCGCGTATGGGACTCTTATAGGTGCAATTAGACACAATGGGTTTATTCCGTGGGATGATGACATTGATATTTGTATGCTGAGAGCAGATTATGACAAGTTTATCGAAGTCATAAGCAATCTCAATGATCCACAACATTATTTACTTGCGTCTAATACAGAAAAAGGATATTACAATAATTTTGCTAGAATCTGTGACCGTAGATGTATATTGAAAATTAAAGGAACGTTAGACATTCCTAATTTTGGTGCATTTGTTGATGTGTTTCCGTTGGATAAAGTGCCAGAAAACAAAGTGGAACGTATTAAATTCTATAAAGAGTTAGAGGTAGCTTATAGTGATGTTGTAACAGCTTTGCCTTTTCGGAGTTATAATACATTATCTCTTAAGCGTAGGATTGGTTTTTGGAAAAAACATCTTGCAAAAGTGGGAAATATTTTTAAGAGAAAGAACTTGATAGAATTTAAGAATACAAGGGATGAATTGATGAAAAAATATAACTCGTCATCATCTCAATTAGTCTCTTGTCTCTTTGATACTCCAGATGACAAATTGATTATGAGGTTGAGTGATATAACGGAAGTTCAGAGGCACGTGTTTGAAGACATTGAAATTAATATTCCGCGAAATTATGATTTGATTTTGAAATCGTACTATGGGGATTATATGAAGCTTCCTGATGAAAACCAGCGTTATTCACATCATCACTTTACACCGTATTGGAATGACGAATATTTACATAAAATTTAAGCCTAAAAATATGAATTTATATTTTTAAATTGGTGTTCATAATAATATTGAGGGAAAAGTACATGAACAAACAAGAAAGCGATATTCTGAACACACTTTTGTTAGAACCTTTTATCAATCAACGGATTTTAGCAGAGGTGTCAGGACATTCATTAGGGGTAGTCAATCGCTCACTTAAAGAACTTATCAAAACTGATTATCTGGACGATTCGATTCGTCCTACAATGAAAGCTATAACTGAGTTTAAGCAAAAAACGCCTCGGCGCGCTATTATTATGGCGGCAGGATTTGGTATGCGAATGGTTCCAATCAACACGGAAATGCCCAAGGGGCTTCTGGAAGTTAATGGTGAGCCATTGATTGAACGCATCATTAAGCAACTTCATGAAGTTGGAATCAAAGAAATCTACGTGATTGTAGGCTTTATGAAGGAAAAATATGAGTATTTGATTGATGAGTATGGTGTGGAACTGGTAGTGAATGCCGATTATGCGGCAAAGAATAATCTGCATTCGATTAAACTTGCAAAAGAGCATCTGGAGAATGCGTATATCATTCCTTGTGATATTTGGTGTGACCGAAATCCTTTCCATCGACATGAATTATATTCGTGGTACATGGTCAGCGATCTTGTAGACAACGAGAGCAATGTCCGTGTCAATCGTAAAATGGAACTTGTAACTGTTTCGGAAAGCTCTGGTGGTAATGCGATGATTGGTATTTGCTATCTGGTAAAAGAGGATGCCGATACAGTTGCGGAACGCATTGATAAACTTTGTGAAGATCAGCGGTATGATGGAGCTTTTTGGGAAGAAGCACTTTATAACAAGGACCGGATGATTGTTGCAGCCCGTGTGGTCCACTCGGCAGATGTTGTGGAAATTAACACTTATGAGCAATTACGAGAAATTGATAGCGATTCTAACCAACTTAAAACAGATGCAATTCAGGTGATTTGTGCGGCCTTAAAAGCAAAGGCAGAAGAAGTTACAGATATTACAGTTCTGAAGAAGGGCATGACAAATCGTTCTTTCCTGTTTACCTGTAAAGGAAAGAAATATATCATGCGAATTCCGGGAGAAGGGACAGACCAGTTAATTAACCGCCGACAGGAGGCTGCAGTTTACCAAACGATTGATGGTAAGCACATCTGCGATGATATTGCATACATTAACCCGGAAAATGGCTATAAAATCACAGAATTTCTGGAAGGAGCCAGAGTATGTAATCCATCGAATTACGAAGATGTCAAGAAATGCATGGAACGGCTGCGAGCCTTCCATGAAATGAAACTGGAAGTGAATCATGAATTTGATATTTTCGGTCAGATGGAGTTTTATGAAACGCTGTGGGAGGGAACACCTTCTATATATAAAGATTACGAAAAAACGAAAGAAAATGTTTTATCACTGAAACCTTATATTGATGCTCACACTGGGAAAAAAGTTCTGACGCATATCGATGCTGTGCCGGATAATTTTCTGTTTGTTAAGAAAGATGGTAAAGAAGAAATTCGTCTGATTGACTGGGAATATGCGGGGATGCAAGACCCGCACGTAGATGTGGCGATGTTCTGCATTTACTCACTTTATAACAAGCGTCAGGTGGATCGACTGATTGCTGCTTATTTTACAGAAGGTTGTGATAATGCAACCAGAATCAAGATTTATTGTTATATTGCGGCTTGTGGTCTGCTGTGGAGTAACTGGTGTGAATATAAGCGTAATCTTGGTGTGGAGTTTGGTGAATATTCGCTTCGCCAGTATCGCTATGCAAAGGATTATTATCGGATTGTTCAAGATGAGTTGAAAAAGCAACAGGAGGTAGAGTGAATGCCAAAAGTGGAAAGAGCTATCATTATGGCGGCAGGATTAGGAAATCGGATGCATCCGGTAACACTGACAACACCGAAGCCTCTGGTTAAAGTGAACGGGGTCAGAATGATTGATACGGTCATTGATGGCCTGCATAAAAATGGAATCTGTGAAATTTATATTGTTGTTGGCTATCTGAAAGAGCAGTTTGAGGAACTGAAAAAAGAATATCCGGACATCAAATTGATTGAAAATCCGTACTATGATACCTGTAATAACATTGCGTCACTTTATGTGGCAAGAAATTACATTGAAAATTCCATCATTCTTGACGGAGATCAAATTATTTACAATCCAGAAATTCTTGCACCAGAATTTGAACGCTCTGGATATAACAGTGTGTGGACAGAAGGAGAAACGGATGAGTGGCTTCAGACTGTCGAAAATGGTATTGTGACATCCTGCAGCCGGACAGGTGGAAAAGGTGGGTGGCAATTGTACAGTATTTCCCGCTGGACTGCAGAGGATGGGAAAAAACTGAAATGTCATCTGGAAATCGAGTTTGAACAAAAGCAGAACCGACAAATTTACTGGGATGATGTAGCAATGTTCTGCTATCCAGAGGAGTATCAATTGGGTATCTGTCCGATGAATAGAAACGATATTATAGAGGTGGATAATCTAAACGAGCTAATTGCTCTAGATGCCAGCTACAAAAAATATATGGAGGAAAAGTAAGTGAATGCGAAAAAAGAACGTGGGAAAATAGACTGGATGATAACATTGGTGCCACTGGCAATTGTAATCGCGCTGTGCATTTTGTTTTTCTTTGTGCCGGAACAGTCTAATGCTGTATTGAGTCAGATTCGTTTTTTCTTTGGTGATACGCTTGGTACATATTATTTGGTGATTGGACTTGGAATTTTTATTTTGTCTTTGTACATTGCAGGGTCGAAATATGGAAATATTGTTCTTGGCGAACCGAATGAAAAACCAAAGTATTCTTTCTTCGCATGGGGCTCAATGATGTTTACCTGTGGCCTTGCAGCAGATATTCTGTTTTATTCGTTCTCGGAATGGGTACTCTATGCAACTGATCCGCATCTTGCGGAAATGGGCAGCATTCAGGATTGGGCAGGCGTATATCCGCTGTTCCATTGGAGCTTTATCCCGTGGGGATTTTATCTAGTACTGGCCGTTGCTTTTGGTTTTATGCTTCATGTAAGGAAAAGAAACCGTCAAAAGTATTCAGAGGCTTGCCGCCCAATCCTTGGAAAGTATACCGATGGTTGGGCAGGTCGTATTATTGACCTATTAGCTGTGTTTGCACTCCTTGCGGGCACGGCAACAACGTTCAGTGTGGCAACACCGCTGATGGCAACTATTATTGGTGAGCTTTTCCATGTCGCAGTCAGCCGCACGGTCATCAATATCATCATCCTGCTGATTACATGTGCGGTTTATACTTACTCGCTTCTGCATGGATTTAAGGGAATTAGTAAGTTAGCCAATATCTGCATTTATATGTTTTTTGGTCTGATTGCTTTTGTACTGCTGTTCGGCGGAGAAACACGGTATATTATTGAAACTGGTTTTTCTTCACTTGGACGGATGATTCAGAACTTTGTTGATCTGTCTACGTTCACTGACCCGCTCCGTACATCGAATTTCCCGCAGAACTGGACGATTTATTATTGGGCTTATTGGATGGTATGGTGTGTGGCTGCGCCGTTCTTTATCGGCAGCATTTCTCGTGGCAGAACAGTGCGTCAGACAATTCTTGGTGGGTATGTATTTGGTGTTGGCTCTACATTGACGAGTTTTATCGTACTTGGTAACTATTCTATGGGAATGCAAGTTGCTGGAAAGGCTGATTTTATTGCACAGTACCTGGAAAGCGGAGATCTGTATGGCATGATTGTGTCTATCATCAAAACGATGCCGGGTGCACCTGTTATTATGGTAGTTGTGCTGTTGACAATGATTGCTTTCTATGCGACTTCATTTGATTCGATTGCTTTGACAGCATCTTGCTACAGTTACCATAAACTGGCGGATGGTGAGCAGCCGAATAAAGGTATTCAGTTGATGTGGTGTATTTTGTTGATTTTGCTTCCGATTGCGTTGCTGTTTGCAGAAAGTTCCATGAACAATCTCCAGTCGGTGAGTATTGTTGCAGCTTTTCCGATTGGTATTGTAATAGTTTTGATTGCGTGGAGTTTTTTGAAGGATGCTAAAGAGTACATGGGGACGGCAACAGAAAAGGAACGAAAAATATGATAAGTTTGCTAGATACAATTGTATATGCAGGACGGCTGCAAAATCGAACGGAGTTGATAAGTAGCTCTTCTGGTGGAGCATTTACTGCGTTATCTGACTATTTCTTGAAACACGATAATGCTGTAGTAGCTGTGGTTTATAATTATGAAAATCATACAGCGGAATTCCAAATGATATTTAACAAAAAGCAAAGGGAAAAGGCTAAAGGCTCAAAATATATGCAAAGTAAACCTGGCGATATTTACCAGAAAGCGTATCGTTGGTTAATTGAAAATCCAAAGAAAGAACTGCTCTTTGTTGGCATGGGATGTCAATCAGATGGATTTCGGAAGTTCAGTGAAATAAAAGGAATCCGTGACCGCGTGTACATCGTGGACATTATTTGTCATGGCTCTCCAAGTCCAAAGTTGTGGAGAGAATATATAGAGTCCATTCAGAAGAAACATGGAAAAGTGACATATCTCACCTTCAAAGACAAGCGCAATGGATGGAACTCTCCAACAGCGTATGTGAAAGTCAACGGAACCGAGAAACCGATTAAAGATTATGTTAAAGTGTTTTATAACCGGTGTGCGTTACGGCCATCTTGCTATGAATGTCCTTATGCTACAATAGAAAGAAAAACAGATATGACTATTGGGGACTTCTGGCACATTGAAGAGACTATTCCGGACTTTTATGATCCAGACGGTAATTCACTCTTTTTGATTCATACAAACCGAGGCGAAAGATTGTTTGAAAAAATTCAAGGGGACTTGGATTTTAGATTGAGTAATACAGCACAATGCTGGCAGACGAATCTTGAAACTCCAACCCAAAAGTCTGAACAAAGAGAAGAATTCTGGAACGATTATCAAAAGAAAGGAATCAGGTATATTATGAAAAAATATGGAATAGTTCCATTAAGAACGAAAGTAAAAAATAAACTCCTTATATTTATGGGGGGGTACACAAAAAGTAACCTCTATTATGCTGATTACTCCGAAAGGAGGGCAGCATAATGAATTGGAAGCAGCCTAAAGTATACGCTGTAAAACATAAAAGTGAAGAAACCAGAGCCGCTTCTAGGTCTGGAGGAATTTTTACTGCATTATCTGATGAGGTTTTAGCAAAGGGTGGTGTGGTTTATGGATGCGTATTATCGAAAGATTTTGAAGCTGTTCACGCAAGAGCAGTAGATTGTGAAACACGCAATAAAATGCGTGGCTCGAAATATATTCAGAGTAAAATAGGTGACACATTTAGAAATGTAAAAGGTGATCTCGATGCAGGACGTGAAGTCATTTTCTCTGGAACTTCATGCCAGGTGGCAGGATTAAAACAGTTTTTGGGGAAAGATTATGAAAACCTTCTGTGCATAGATATTGTATGTCATGGAGTACCAAGTCCTAAAGTGTGGAAAGCGTATTTGGAATGGCAGGAAAGAAAAAACAATTCTTTGATACAAAGCGTTGACTTCAGAAATAAAGGAAAATTTGGCTGGAGAGATCATGTCGAAACTTTGAAATTTTTAAATTCAAAATCTATTGACAGCAAAGTGTTTCGCTCAATTTTTTATGGTCACGCGGTACTCCGTCCAAGCTGTTATGAATGTCCATATAAATCAATAATGCATCCAGGAGATATTACAATAGCGGATTATTGGGGGATTGAAAAGGCTGCACCTGAGTTTGATGATAATAAAGGAGTGTCATTAGTCTTAGTGAATAATGAACATGGAGAAGAAAGTTTTGATGAAATAAAAAATTGGGTGATATGGAAAGAGACGAGAATAGAAGATAGTATGCAACAACCGTTTATAGCCCCCTTTCCAAAGCCGGATAATAGAGCGCAATTCTGGAACGATTTTTTAGGTAATAATGATTTCAAAAAGTTTGCAATTAAGTATGGCGGCTATGGTATTGGAAATAAAATTAAACGAAAAATTCAGAGCATATTAAGAAAGATCAACACAAAGAAGGGAAAGGCATAGTGAAAAAAGAAATACCAACACTATACAATAGAAAAGAAGAATGTTGCGGGTGTACTGCATGTTATGCAATTTGTCCCAAAGAAGCAATTTGTATGGTGGAAGATGAAGAGGGGTTTGAATACCCTCAAATTAACGAAAATAAGTGTGTGCGTTGTTACCAGTGCATAAAAGTTTGCCCTATAAAGGCGGCATTACACGGTTAGAAGATTATGAGAGGTCAAGCATACGCTTTCTAAAGTCGAGAAAAAATCAAGTAAAGAGCAAGCCGATGGTTTCAAAGGAATGTGCTTCAGCTGGGAGTAAAGAAACAAAAGGCCGTGTGATTTCTCACACGGTAGCTGCTCAAAATTTGCACACCGCTACGAGGTGAGCAGCAGACAACGCCTATCTAATGATAGACGGCTAAGATGCAAAAAAATGCAACGGATAAGGAGTGCTTTATGTCACTAAAAATAGATGATCTTTTGCATATTCCGCAAAGTGATATGGACAAAGTTAAAATAAAATTCAACCAGCCAAGCCCGGATGAAGATCCACTGGACCTTTATAGAAAGAATCCGGACATTATAAATACACAGTGGTTATTTTGGAGAGAACAGAGACGTTATTTTTACGAAGGTCAGATTGCGGTTTGTTTTTTGAAAATAGGATGGGATAAATGGCTTCTGACCACGATAAAGAAAATTACGAAGGATCTTAATATTGTAGGTGGAATATCCTATGATGGATATGAACTGCCGGAGTATGAACCATACTATGGAAGATTGATCGTACAGTTTCATAAAACATTTCAAACGCAGGGGATTTACTATAAAAATGTGTGTGATGAACTGTTAGTTAATCAGCTTCTTCCAGCTGCATTTGATGGCTATGATTTTCCGGGTTACGATGAAGTCAGACTTACCTGGGAACAGCTTGAAATTGTTATCAAGCAACATAAAAAGGACTGGATGGCAGCCTTGCAGAATCAGAAAGCAGTTTATTTAATTACGGATAGAAGTAATGGAAAATTATATGTCGGCTCGGCTACAAGCGACAACGGGATGCTGCTGCAGAGATGGGAAAACTATATTGATTCAGGGCATGGCGGCAATAAAGAACTGATTGAACTGGTGAATAAAGAAGGCATCGATTACATAAAAAGAAACTTCCAATATTCCATTCTTGAAAACTACAATGCAAAAGTGGATGATAGTGTGATTCTCGAAAGAGAAAGCTGGTGGAAGGAAACTCTGCAAAGCAGGAAATTCGGATATAATGCGAATTAAATAAAGTAGATAAGATGCGATAAAAAGGAAAGGAGCAATTATGGAACAAGAATTATTTAACCCACAGTCCTCTTCCGTAAGCTCCTCTCGAATCATTTACACCCCATCAACTTTTGCCCGGACATCGTTGCTCCATCTGCAGGAGGTCGGCTCCTTGCAGGCCATCCATCCGCATACATCCAAGAGATCGGATCTGGTGTCTTTCTTGTGTTTCGCTGTCTTGTCTGGTGACGGTGAACTCTCCTACGAAGAGCAGACCTATCAGTTGCAATCAGGCGATTGCGTGTTTATCGACTGCCGGAAAGCGTACAGTCATTCAACCTCCGACAATCTCTGGTCGCTTCAGTGGTGTCACTTCTATGCACCGTCCCTTCCGGCCGTGTATGAGAAGTACAAAGAGCGCGGCGGTCGGCCCGTGTTCCATCCGGAGGACATTGCTCCATTCGTCTCACTTCTAACAGATCTCTACAATCTGGCAGCTACATCCGATTACATACGAGATATGCGGATCAATGAAAAGCTGGGAACTTTGCTCACCCTATTGATGGAGCAGTCCTGGCATCCGGAGAGCGTGACGGTATCTCGGAAGAGGATGGAACTGGTTGAGATCAAAAACTATCTGGATGAGCATTATACGGAAAAGGTCACGTTGGATGATCTGGCAGAACGTTTCTTCATCAACAAGTTTTATCTGTCCAAAATCTTCAAGGAGACCTATGGCACTACGGTTAATAACTATCTGATCTCAAAGCGAATCACCAGAGCCAAGCAGCTGCTTCGGTTCACGGATATGACTGTAGACGAGATTGGCGTTGCCGTTGGCATGGGAGATGCAAACTACTTTAGCCGGATGTTCCGTAAAGTGGAAGGCAGCAGCCCAAGCGAATACCGGAAACAGTGGTAAAAATATGGGACACAGCGAGAAATCGCTGTGTTCTTCTTAACAGCATATAGTTTGAAACGAAAATAAAAGGAGAAGTACACATGGATACGAAACTAATAATACTCACCAAACCAGAAATCCTGACGATTCCAGCATTTGAGGATTTCCGGGGATATCTTGCCGTGCCTTATGACAAGTCGGTGGATTTCACAATCTGTCAGGTCAACCAGGGATACAGCAAGAAAGCATTCACGCTGCGTGGTCTGCATTTTCAGGAAGGGGAGCACACCCAGGCGAAGCTGGTGTCCTGCCTGCATGGTTCTATTTTCAATGTGGTTGTGGATCTGCGACCGGGAGAAACCTTCGGTCACGCATACAGTGAGGTGCTGTCTTTTGAAAATCGGAAGCAGATGCTGATTCCCAGAGGCTTTGCTCATGGATATCTGACATTGGAAGATGACACCCTGATGCAGTGGTGTGTGGATAATGATTTCTGCAGTGAGGCGGCCAAGGCCGTGCGATATGATTCGGATTTTATTTGGGAAGGTGAGCCGTGGCCTGTTGGAGAGTACATTGTTTCAGAGAAGGATCGGAATGCTATGAAGTTGGAGGTGCTCGGTGGGAGATAAAAGAAAAACACAGGTGGACGAGAACAAGCCACAGGAGAAAGAACATAAAAGACCATACAAACCAAGAAAACCCGGCGCCGGCCGAAAGCCGTTGAAGCCGGACTATGATGCAGTAGCTATCCTGCAGGAGCAGATGCAGGCTGCTGTGGCTCTCTACGAAGAAGATAACTCTCTTCAGAGCATTGCGGATGCCTTTTCTTTGAATCCCATCAAGGTACGAAAGCTGCTAATCACGGCCGGTGTTTATGAATCAGAAACTGCAGATGCAGTCAATTCCGCTTTTGAAGCAAAACAGGGACTACCTTATAAAGAAGCTCTGGAAGCGGTGGCAGCAGAACTAAATCTGTCAAAGGCGTCGGTGACTTCTTACTTACCCTATAAGAAAGGCGTGTATTTCAGAGAGGACTGTGATCGAGACCAGATTAGCGTCGGAGCCGAGCGGCTTCGGCGTATGCGGCAGAGGCAGAAAGCAATCGAAGCGTTGCAGAGCAGTCATGATGAACAGCATCTCTGGAAGTGTATCGTTGCTTTTCAAGGATACCGGTTCAAGACAATATCCGGATTGCCATTTTCTTATAAGATCAAGACTGGACGGAATGGAGAGCCGACAAAGGAACTGTGGATCGACCGCAGGGAGAGTAGCAAGAGTCTGACTTGGAGTTCGGTGCTGCTGGCTTTTGAAAAGACAGGGGAGAGACCATTAGTGGAACGGCCAAAGGCGCTGGGAGATATCCGTGGTGTGTCCTATATTTACGGGATCTTCTGGCGGTTTGGGCTGATTGAGGTGCCAGATGAGAAAATAAAGCGGATATCTGGACGAGCATTATACAGAGAAAATCGCACTGGATGATCTGTCTGAACACTTCTTTATCAATAAGTTCTACTTGTCCAAAATCTTTAGAGAAACATATGGAACGACGGTCAATAACTATTTGATCTCAAAGCGGATCACCAGAGCCAAGCAGCTGCTTCGGTTTACAGATATGACCGTAGACGAAGTTGGCGCTGCGGTCGGCATGGGGGACGCAAACTACTTCAGCCGGATGTTCCGAAAAGTAGAAGGCATCAGTCCAAGGGAGTACAGAAAACAATGGTAAAGCCAGTAATAATTGAAACACAGCGCTTTGAGGACTTTCGGGGATGGCTTTCTGTGCCAGTGGACAAGTCAATCGACTTCCGTGTGGTTCAGGTCAACCAAGGTTTCAGCAGGAAAGCCGGAACGCTGCGTGGACTGCATTTTCAGGAGGGAGAGCACGCGCAGGCAAAGCTGGTATCCTGTCTGCGTGGGTCAATCTTCAATGTGGCGGTTGACCTCCGACCGGGAGATACTTTTGGCTATGCTTACGGTGAGCTTCTCTCCTTTGAAAATCAGAAGCAGATGTTGATTCCACGTGGCTTTTCCCATGGCTACCTGACACTGGAAGATGACACCCTGATGCAGTGGTGCGTGGACAATGATTTCTGCGCTGAGGCGGCAAGAGCGGTGCACTATAATTCTGATTTTATCTGGCAGACCGAGCCTTGGCCCTTGCGGGAATATATCCTCTCCGAAAAAGACAAAAATGCAATAAAACTTTCTGAGCTGCGCAAGTTTTGAGCCTGCGCGGCTCTTTTTATTGCACTTGAACCGAAGAAGCCAAGATAGTGCTAATATCGGACTGCTTATGCACTTTTGAAAGGACAAATATCCCTTTAAAATATGGATGTACGACAAAATCAACCAACATAAGTTTTAAACTTCACGTTTTAAATGAGGATCGAAATTATGAAAAAAGCACTGATTACCGGTATCACCGGTCAGGATGGCTCCTATCTGGCAGAGTTCCTGCTGGAGAAGGGCTACGAAGTCCACGGCATCGTCCGCCGCGCTTCCATCTCCAACACCGCCCGTATCGACCACCTGATCGAGAAGAACGCTATCACCCTGCACGACGGCGACCTGTCCGATTCCTCTGGCCTGATCCGTCTGGTGGGCGAGATCAAGCCCGATGAGATCTACAATCTGGCTGCACAGAGCCACGTTCAGGTCTCCTTCGACGCACCCGAGTACTCCGGCGATGTGGATGCACTGGGCGTTCTGCGTGTGCTGGAGGCTGTCCGTGTCTGCGGCCTGACCAAGACCTGCAAGGTGTATCAGGCTTCTACCTCTGAGCTGTACGGCAAGGTCGAGGAAGTTCCCCAGCGCGAGACCACCCCGTTCCACCCCTACTCTCCGTACGCTGTCGCGAAGCAGTACGGCTTCTGGATGGTCAAGGAGTACCGCGATGCTTACGGTATGTTCGCTGTCAATGGCATCCTGTTCAACCATGAGTCTGAGCGCCGTGGCGAGAACTTCGTCACCCGCAAGATCACGCTGGCTGCCGGTCGTATCGCCGAGGGCCTGCAGGATCATCTGGAGCTGGGCAACATGGACTCCCTGCGTGACTGGGGCTACGCTAAGGACTACGTCGAGTGCATGTGGCTGATCATGCAGCAGGACAAGCCGGAAGACTTCGTCATTGCTACCGGTGTGCAGCACACCGTCCGCGACTTCACCGAGAAGGCCTTCGCAGCCAACGGCATCACCATCCGCTGGGAGGGCACCGGCATCGATGAGAAGGGCTATGATGCAGCTACCGGCAAGATGCTGGTCTGCGTGAATCCGCAGTGGTTCCGCCCCACCGATGTGGACAACCTGTGGGGCGACCCCACCAAGGCAAAGACCGTTCTGGGCTGGAATCCGCAGTCCACTACTTACGAGCAGCTGGTGGAGATCATGGCCAAGCACGACCGTGAGCGTGCAAAGCGCGAAAAGGCCCTGAAGAACATCTGATGCAGGCAAAGAATCTCTGCTTTTACCTGTCGGATCACGGCTTCGGGCATATCGCCCGGAATATTCCGCTGATCGCAGAAGCGGTGCGCAGAATCGATGCGTATGTTTATGTGGTGTGCGGGAAGCGGCATCTGGAATTTGCAAAAGCCAATCTGCTGGAGCTCCTTACCCCGGAGCAGTTCTCCCGTATCCGGTATCGTGCAGAACATACCGACATTGGATTGATCCTTCAGCAAGGCACGCTGCTGGTCGATACGGCTGCACTGACCGATGCCTGTGAGCAGTATCTGGCTGAACTGCCAAAACGGGCAAAACGGGAGGCAGAATGGCTGCATCAACAGGAGATTGCCGCTGCCCTTTGCGATATGCCGCTTTGGTCGATTTCAGCCTGTGAGCAGGCCGGTGTGCCGATGCTCTATGTGGGAAATTTCACATGGACGGAGCTGTACCGGGAGTTTTTGCCGGAACACATCTGGAAAGCGTATGCCGCAGAGTACCGGAAGATACGGTACGGGATGCTTTATGCGCTGCACAACCCGGAAATGCTGGAATTTCTGTCTCAGGCAGAGTTGAGCGAAGCTTCACTGGTGGCGCGCCCCTTCCACCCGGACGAAATTCAGGTGATTCGTGCGCACCATACCTGCCCGATCGTGTTTGTGGCCTTGGGAATGTCGGCACAGTTCACACAGCCTGTCTCGGTAGAAGGCGTGGAGGCTCATTTCTACGTCACAGAGGGCGTTCCGCTGACGGGAAGCAATGTGACGGTGATTCCCTATTCTACGCTGCACACGCAGGACTATGTGGCAGCCGCAGACTACGTGATCACCAAGGCGGGCTGGGGCACGGTGGCCGAATGCCTGCTGGCGCAAAAGCCAATGGCTCTGTTTGCGCGTGACAGCGTGTTGGAAGATCGCACGACCATCCGTTTACTGGAACAGAAAAAGCTGGCGATAAAAGTCACCTACGAGCAGCTGACGGAAATGTCAGACTTGCTCGAACAAATGAAACAGATCACCTATCCGGCAGTGCCGGAATATCACAACGCAGCGGCCGGAATCGTTTCAAAGCTGCTGACGCTGACTGAATAAAGGAGCGTCTTATTATGATGGAAAAGAATGCTAAGATTTATGTTGCAGGTCATCGCGGCATGGTGGGCTCTGCAATCGTCCGTGAGCTGCAGCGTCAGGGCTACACCAATATCATCACCCGCACCCACAAGGAGCTGGACCTGACCCGTCAGGATGCTGTGGAAGAGTTCTTCGCACAGGAAAAGCCGGAGTATGTGTTCCTTGCTGCTGCCAAGGTCGGCGGCATCGTGGCCAATCAGGAGGCCTTGGCCGACTTCATGTATGACAACATGACGCTGGAGATGAACGCCATCCACTCGGCTTGGAAGAACGGCTGCAAGAAGCTGGAGTTCCTCGGCTCCTCCTGCATCTACCCCCGCATGGCTCCTCAGCCCATGAAGGAAAGCTGCCTGCTGACCAGTGAGCTGGAAAAGACCAACGAGGCCTATGCACTGGCGAAGATCTCCGGCCTGAAGTACTGCGAGTTCCTGAACCGCCAGTACGGCACCGACTACATCAGCGTCATGCCCACCAACCTCTACGGCCCCAACGACAACTATCACCCGACCCACAGCCATGTGGTCCCGGCACTGATCCGCCGCTTCCATGAGGCCAAGGAGCAGAATCTGCCCAGCGTTACCTGCTGGGGTGATGGTTCTCCGCTGCGTGAGTTCCTGTATGTGGACGATCTGGCAAACCTGTGCGTCTTCCTGATGAACAACTACTCCGGCAATGAGACCGTCAACGCCGGTACCGGCAAGGAGCTGACCATCAAGGAGCTGACCGAGCTGGTTGCCAAGGTCGTGGGCTACACCGGTGAGATCAAGTGGGATACCACCAAGCCCAACGGCACGCCCCGCAAGTTGCTGGATGTGTCCAAGGCCACCAATCTGGGCTGGAGCTACAAGACCGAGCTGGAGGACGGCCTGCGCTTGTCCTACGAGGACTTCCTGAACAACCCGATGCGTGCAGAGCGCTAAACGCAAAAGCTAAAATAAATAAACGATTTGAAAGGGTCGTGTGTCCGTGCAGGGCCACGGCCTTTTTTGCTAGATGACAGGAGAAAAATTATGAATCTGGTGTTATTGTCCGGCGGTTCCGGCCAGCGTCTGTGGCCGCTTTCCAACGATATCCGTTCCAAACAGTTTATCAAGATCTTCCACCGGGAAGACGGCGAGCTGGAATCCATGGTGCAGCGTGTCTACCGTCAGATCAAGGCGGTCGATACCGATGCAACGGTCACCATTGCTACTTCTAAATCGCAGGTTTCGGCCATCCACAATCAGCTGGGCGAGGAAGTGGGCATCAGCGTGGAGCCTTGCCGCCGGGATACTTTTCCGGCCATCGCACTGGCAGCAGCCTACCTGAAGGATGTGCAGGGCGTCGGCGAGGAAGAATCCGTGGTCGTCTGTCCGGTAGACCCCTACGTGGAGAACGACTACTTTGAGGCGCTGAAAGCGCTGGGCGACCGTGCCGCCGTCAGCAGCGCGAATCTGGTCCTGATGGGCATTGAACCGACTTATCCCAGCGAGAAATACGGCTATATCATCCCCATCGGCAAAGAGCAGGTCAGCAAGGTATCCATGTTCAAGGAAAAGCCGACGCAGGAAGTGGCAAAGGATTACATTGCAAAGGGTGCGCTCTGGAACGGCGGTGTGTTCGCCTTCAAGTTGGGCTATGTGCTGAACCGCGCCCACGAGCTCATTGATTTTGTAGACTACGATGATCTGTTCAATAAATATGATACCCTGAACAAAATCAGCTTCGACTATGCTGTGGTGGAGCATGAGTCGGAGATCGAGGTCATGCGCTTTGCAGGCACTTGGAAAGACCTCGGTACTTGGAACACTTTGACCGAGGCAATGGACAGTCACGCGATCGGCGAGGCACTGTTCAATGAGAAGTGCGAGAACGTCCATGTGGTCAATGAGCTGGATGTGCCCATCCTCTGCATGGGTCTGAAGGATGTGGTGGTCTCTGCAAGCCCGGAGGGCATTCTGGTCTCGGATAAGGAGCAGTCCAGCTACATCAAGCCCTTCGTCAACACGCTGGACCACCGGGTCATGTTCGCCGAGAAATCGTGGGGCAGCTTTAAGGTCATCGACATCGACAAGGCTTCTATGACCATCAAAGTGACCCTGAATGCAGGCCATCAGATGAACTACCACAGCCATCAGCACCGTGATGAAGTCTGGACGGTCATTGCGGGCGAAGGTAAGACTATTGTGGATGGCATGGAGCAGAACGTGAAGGCGGGCGATGTCATCACTATGTCCGCAGGCTGCCGCCATACTGTTATTGCCGAGACTGAACTGAAGCTGATCGAAGTGCAGCTGGGTGAAGCCATCGACGTCCACGACAAGCGGAAATTTGAGCTGGAATATTGAGACACCACTGGAGGCAACTATGCAAAACAAGAATGAGCCTCTTTTGCTCCGACCATCCGGCAAGGATTATCTTTGGGGCGGCAGTCGTTTAAATGATGAATTTGAAAAAAACATCGACCTGACTCCTCTGGCAGAGACGTGGGAGTGCTCCACCCACCCCGATGGCCCCAGCTATGTGGTAGGCGGCAAATTTGATGGGCAGGAATTGGCAGAGGTGCTGAGGGCGCACCCAGAGTATCTGGGGGAGCGCCACAAGGGCGAGAATGCGCTGCCGATCCTCATCAAATTCATCGACGCCAAGAAAGACCTGTCGGTGCAGGTGCATCCCACCGACGCCTACGCACAGGAGCACGAGAACGGCCAGCTGGGCAAGACCGAGATGTGGTATGTGCTGGATGCCGGACGCGATGCGAAGCTGGTCTACGGACTCAAGCAGAACTGTACGAAGGCAGAGATGCGCAGGGCAATCGCAGACGGCACGGTGATGAAATATCTGCAAAAAGTCCCCATCCACAAGGATGATCTGTTCTTCATTCAGGCCGGAACAGTCCATGCCATCGGTGCGGGTGCATTGGTGGCCGAAATTCAGGAAAACTCTAACCTGACCTACCGCCTGTACGATTATGACCGTGTGGGCAAGGACGGCAAAAAGCGGGAGCTGCACATCGACAAGGCGCTGGATGTAGCAAATCTGAAGGGCAGCGCAGAACCGAAGCAGCCGCTCCGCGTACTGAAATACCGGCAGGGCATTGCCTCTGAGCTGCTGACCCGCTGCAAGTATTTTGAAGTGTACCGTATGATCGTCAACACCGAGCGGCGGCAGAAGGTGCACTACCGTGCGGATGAAATTGCCTTCCGGGTGCTGCTCTGCGTCAATGGCTGCGGCACGATCTCGTATGAGGGCGGCAATCTTCCGTTCTATAAAGGAGACTGCATCTTTGTCCCGGCGGATTCTGAGGTGCTGACCATCCACGGTCAGGCACAATTTCTGGATGTAAGAGGGTAAATAATATGGATATCAAAAAAGAATATGAGCGCTGGCTTGCAAACGCCACCGCCGATGCCGATGTGGTGGCAGAGCTGAAAACGCTGGACGATACCAAAATCGAGGACGCATTCTATCGTGACCTCGCCTTTGGCACGGGCGGTCTGCGCGGTGTGATTGGCGCAGGCACCAACCGCATGAACATCTATACCGTGGCAAAGGCTTCTCAGGGTCTGGCAGACTATTTGAAAAAGAACTTTGAAAGGCCGTCTGTGGCCATCGGTTACGACAGCCGCATCAAGAGCGATGTGTTTGCAAAAGTAGCCGCAGGGGTGTTCGCGGTCAACGGCGTCAAGGTCAACATCTGGCCGACCCTGATGCCGGTTCCTACCGTGTCCTTTGCAACCCGCTATCTGCACACTTCTGCCGGTGTCATGGTGACGGCGTCCCACAACCCCAGCAAGTACAACGGCTACAAGGTCTACGGCGCGGACGGCTGCCAAATCACCACCGAAGCCGCAGCGGAAATTCTGGCCGAGATCGAGAAGCTGGACATCTTTGCCGACGTCAAAACCAGTGACTTTGAAGCAGGTGTGGCAGAGGGCAGCATCCGGTACATCCCGGATGAGGTCTACACCGCCTTCGTGGAGCAGGTCAAGAGCCAGTCCGTTCTGTTCGGTGAAGGGGTCAACAAGGATGTGGCCATCGTGTACAGCCCGCTGAACGGCACCGGCCTGAAGCCTGTGACCCGCACTCTGAAGGAAATGGGTTACACCAACATCACGGTGGTCAAGGAGCAGGAGCAGCCGGACGGAAACTTCCCGACCTGCCCATATCCTAACCCGGAAATCAAGGAAGCCATGGCACTGGGCATGAAGTATGCCAAGAAGTGCAACGCTGATTTGCTGTTGGCGACCGACCCCGACTGTGACCGTGTGGGCATCGCCGTCAAGAACAAGGCAGGAGAGTACGAGCTGCTGACCGGAAACCAGACGGGTATGCTGCTGCTGGATTACATCTGTAGCCAGCGCGTCAAGCACGGTAAGATGCCCGCTGACCCGGTCATGGTCAAGACCATCGTGACCATGGACATGGGCGAGCAGATCGCCACCCACTACGGCCTGCGCACCATCAATGTGCTGACCGGCTTCAAGTTCATTGGTGAGCAGATCGGCAAACTGGAACAGCAGGGCAAGGCAGACAGCTATGTGTTCGGCTTTGAGGAAAGCTACGGCTACTTGACCGGCTCCTACGTCCGGGACAAGGACGGTGTGGACGGCGCCTATATGATCTGCGAGATGTTCAGCTACTATGCCACCAAGGGCATAAGCCTGCTGGATAAGCTGGACGAGCTGTATAAGACCTATGGCTACTGCCTGAACACCCTGCACAGCTACGAGTTTGACGGCAGCGCTGGTTTTGCCAAGATGCAGAACATCATGCAGGCATTCCGTGGCGACATCAAGGAGTTCGGCGGCAAGAAGGTTGTCAAGCTGCTGGACTACGCACCCGGTCTGGATGGTCTGCCCAAGTCCGATGTGCTCAAGTTCCTGCTGGAAGACAACTGCTCTATCGTGGTGCGCCCCTCCGGCACCGAGCCGAAGCTCAAGACCTATATCTCTGTCAGCGCAGAGAATAAAGAAGCCGCCGAGAAGGTGGAGGCAGAGATCTGCAAGAGTGCGGAAAAGTTCTTGAAGTAAATGTTTACATACAAAGTTTTGTTAAAAAGGCCATGTGAAGCAGACAATGTGTTTTACACACTTGCTGCTCCTGAAATTTCTGTTGCTACGACCAAGGCATACAGCGCACAGCTTGTGGCCATGTACTGCTTGGCTGTTCAGCTGCTGGGTTACTATGTGTCTGTTGCTAAGGGATTAGATGTAGATAAACCGAGAAATTTGACTAAAAGTGTTACTGTGGAATAATAATATTTTTGAATATGAAATCCTTCAAAAAAACTATATTTAAAAGATGAAAATGTGGAGTGTAAAACATTAGAAAATCGGATAAAAACGGGAGAATTTATCGAAGTCATGGAGTTTGAGTGAATTGAAAAATATAATTTTACTGCTTCATGTCGACAAGATTTTTATTAGAGGAGAGCGGTGTTATGCTCTGTAAATTGAAAATCAACAATATTGGAAATTATATAGAAGCAATTACACAAATTGATGCCGAACAACAGTATCGTATGTGGTTTCGGGGTCAGTCTGATTATTCGTGGGGGTTAGTACCATCGGTTCAACGAAAAGATGGTATGGGTAAACACTATGAGCAGTATGTATCGACCAATTTCATGATTCATACCATGCGGCTAAATCCAAATGCTCCGCAACGGTATGACCGTGCATCGTGGTTGACGTTAATGCAGCATTATGGCTTGCCAACCAGATTGCTGGATTGGTCGGAATCTCCATTGGTTGCACTGTATTTTGCATTGAGTAGTGATAAAGATGCAAAGACAGATGCAGCCGTTTGGGTTCTGAATCCAATGAAGTTAAATAAAAAAGTGGGCTATGGAGAATATGTGCCTCCGATAAGCTATGACAGTCTGAGTAGTGACTTGGAAGGTGCATTTTCTAATCATGATAATGACAATAATAAATCACAGAATAGAATTATTGCGTGTCATGGTGTAGGAAGCGACTTGAGAATGTATGTGCAACAGTCGGATTTTACGATTCATAGCACTACTGAACGGTTGGATCAGATACTCAAGTTAGACGAATCCTGCGATTACTTTTATAAAATTCGTATACCGCGGAAGATCAGAAAGAAACTCTTAGTTCAGCTTAATGCGATGGGATTCCATGAAAGTTCTATTTATCCAGATATGGAGCATATCGCAAAAGAACAAGCAACCAGCCATTTCAATTTCTAAAATTGAAATAGAGCAAACAATATGATATACTTATGTTAAAGCAATATGAATTTGATGGAGGTGTCCCCTATGCCCCGTCCCAAAGGTAGCAAGAATAAGCCCAAAACTGTGACTGCTGATTTCGCAACGCAGATTGCAGAAAAGCAGTCCGCAAAGGAAGCGCTCACAGCGGAAATCGCATCTATCACCGCAAACATTGACACTTTGAAGGCTGACCTGAAAGTGAAGAAGACTGCTCTGAAGAAGGCCGAAAAAGAAGTGGCAATGCTGGAAGCGAAGAAGGCAAAGGCAGATGCCAAAGCTGCAGAAGAAGCAAAAAAGACAGAAGCAGAGTCCGTTCTGAAAAAGCTGCTGGCCGAAGGCATGAGTGCCGACGAAATCCTCGCAAAACTGAAATAACAGGAAAACCCGTGATGGACAGGCATAACGCACCGTTCATTACGGGTTTTAGGGTTATAAGAACAAAAGTTCATCCGGCGGCAACATCAAACTGAAAATGTGCCGGAAGGTTGAACTGTTTGATAAACGCATGGTGCTGGGCGTGATAGTGCCGTAGATCGTATCCCAAATGATGCAGTTCAAGAAGTTTTACCATCACCAGATTGAGGTGAATCCGTTTGGCTGCAGAGATTTGCGCGGCGTCTAACCCACGCTTCGTCATTTGATAGACTTCATCACTGTCCAGCATCAGGTGGGATGTGAAAGCATTATGCTCGTAAAGACGGATGTGCTTATCCTTAATGGTCAGAAACTTGTTCAGGGTATGCAAGTCCATAAGCAACTGATGTTCCAGATAATGTCCGAGTGCGTAGCCGCACACCATCTGCTTTGTCTGTTTGTCCAGCTGGCGATTGATAAGGATCAATGGTTTATCAAAATAGAGCGAAAGTAAACCCAACATATCTTTAATGCGGGATGTTTCACTGATGTCCAGACTGCAACTGCGCGCGATCTGTTTGATGTTGCGAGTTCCGGCATTTTGGACAAGTTCATTGGCAGCTTGGTGAATAAATGCAGAATCCATAATGTAATCTCCTTCCGGGGATGGCATAGTGAATAGAACAGTGGTTCACAGGTTCATGATTCGTTCCTTTTCTCGTTTTTGTTCTCGGTACTTAAAATAGGCTTTGTGCATTTCATACATGATGCCGTCCATATCCTGCGGGGTCAACTCTCCGCTGGCAAATAGCTCAGTAAGCTCAAATGCGAGATGCTGGGCTTCTATTTTGCCTTTTTTTCCGTAGGCTTCGGCGGCACGTTCGATAAATAAAGACTGATCCGGCTGTAAATAGGTCAGAGGTACATGGAATATATCGGCCATCTTTTCGAGCATTTCAATACTGCGAGGGTAGCGGCCATCCCGCTCCCATCCGATGATCGTTCGTTTGTTGATACCCAGACATTGTGCCAATTCGTCCTGTGTTAAAGAATGTTTCTTTCGTAGATCGCGAACTTTCTCTCCAAATTTCATGTTTGCAACCTTTCTATGGAGTAGTTATCGTGCTGTAACAATGTGCAATGGAATTTGTAAATATTCAATCAGTAAGATGCAATAAATTTTCACATTTTCCTCTTGACACGGCGATATGACTTGCTTATAATATATGCTATATTCTATCATCTTTTGAATTATTATACCGTAAAAAACGCAAATATGCAAGCCGAAAAAGGTGAAAAAAGAGCGGAAGTTCAAAAGGTGAAATTGAATAGAAGAAAAGAAGAAACTTAAACCAACACAAAGGAGGCCGTGAGAAGATGAGCAACGGAGAACATGAAATCCGCACCCCCAAAGGGCTGCGGATTGGGAATCGCAGTGTCGTTGATGGAAAAAATATGCTCCAGATCAAGCGTGGTGGCTGTGAAGATTACATTTCTGCCGAATCTCTGGTGGAGTACATTCACGGTCTGCCTGTGAAGAATATTGAATTTGCCACGCCGGAGGATTGCAGGAAAGAAGCCTGAAGCAAAGTGCTTCATCGGACACTGAAAGCGCAGAGGTGGAATCTTAGGCGGCACTTGGTTAGCCGACCAGCTTCACCAGACGTTCTTTTGGGTCTACAATACAATATCTGTTTGTTAGAGCGATACCGTAGCAATATGTGATATAGGCCGGAACAGAATGAGCGAATGCAGCGCAGTAGTGCGCCTGTGAGTAACTCATCCTGTTCCGGTTTTTTTAATTTTTTTTCAAAAACACCTTGCGAAATGCCCTTCCAGCAATTCTATATATGAGAGACTAAACATCACACCTTAAAAGTGAATCATGAAATAGCGATGCAGTAGGAGAAGTCTTAGACTTCCCGTTCAAAAAAAACGGGTAAGTCTGGGACAACTTTTGCTGCATTTTTTGTTTCAGACCGCCCGCAGCCAAAAGGCAGAAAGGTGGACATTATGATGACATTCAAGGATCAAGTCCTTCGACCGGGTAGCCCGGAAATATGGCGTTGATTACAGTCTGAAAAAGGTGGAGCAGGAGGGCAAGACGGAGTATCTGGTCTTTTTCAAGGCCAAGGATGTGGATGTTATGACCGCTGCCTTTAAGGAGTACACCAACGAAACGCTGAAAAAGCAGAAGCGTGAATCGGTGCGCCAGAAGCTGGAAAAGGTGAAAGAGGAACTTTCCAATCACCGTCAGCTCAAGAAAGAAAAGAAGAGGGAGCAGGAACCGATACGATGAAAAAGTTGAAAACACCTGCCCAACGTCCGCGCAAAGCACCGTCCAACCAGACGGGCGGCACGGCATGGGGCAAAAAGCTGGCTGCGGAAATCAGCAGGATGGTGCAGGCAGCAGATATGAAAAAGCTGATCCTGCTGAATTTTCCGTACATCATCGCCTTTTACATGGTGGAAAAGGCCGCGTGGCTTTACCGTCATTGCAATGGCGATACCGTGGTGGACAGACTTATGGTTCTTTTTATGAACTTTGGCCTGGCTTACAAAAGTATCTTGCCCAGTTTTCATCCGTTCGACCTGATGGTGGGGCTGGTCGGCGCAGCTGCGCTGAAAGCAGTGATCTACTTCAAAGGGAAGAACGCGAAGAAGTATCGGCAAGGCGAGGAATATGGCTCTGCCCGGTGGAGTGCATAATTTTAAGTGTAAATGACACATACATGGACGCACAGGAGGTTAT
>ERZ1035041.150-NODE-150-length-39723-cov-26.157936_pt1 | contig 39723 bp, 33 predicted proteins | sample MGYA00520684_ERZ1035041 | MGnify/ENA primary metagenome ERZ1035041 (study PRJEB33766, sample SAMN09781699) | gut metagenome | biome: gut microbiome | host: Homo sapiens | place: Madagascar | study: EMG produced TPA metagenomics assembly of the PRJNA485056 data... | reverse complement strand
AGTCATCAAATAAATTTTCTCCAAAAATACTAGGCATCAACATAAGTCATCTCTCCTTTTCTAAATAAATGCTCATTAACCATGTTTTCTTGGAACCGGAAGATTTAATTTTTATCTCTTCCTTTGTTCTAGGTGTAATATAACACCTATTATTAGCAATGTCAAGAGGAGAGTGCTAATTTTTTGTGAACTTTTTGTGAACTCTTATGCTTTTCCCGTCTGCTTCTGCCTGAATAAAGCAATAAGCCTTACCATACGGTACATTTTAAGTTTAATACAGATAAGGGTAATCTTTCTGGTCATTGAAAAATCCTTTAAACGCAGTGATTTCATGGCATTAGCAAAGAAAGGGTCTTTAACCAGCTTTTTAAAAGCTGCTGTCTGTTCTTTCTTTGTATCTTTCCTGGCAGGATTAAAAGAATAATTAACCACAATAAGGAGTAAATGATATAAAACACAGTTGTCATAAGTAACAAGGTGTTTACTAAGACCATTATCCACGAGAAAATCGTACATCACAGAAAGAGATTTTCTATATCTTTCAACATAATCCGTTCTGAAACTTCTTACCGCCGAAACGGTATTGTGAAGATAATTATAGAGGGATTTTGCCACAAAACTCACCCTATCCGCATAAAATGCCGTGCGAAGCATAAATTCAGCATCCTCTGCCGCCGTAAGATTGTCATTAAGCAAAAGATTATTTCTAATAAGAAATTCCCTGTTGAATAATTTTCCCCAGATAAAACCCACACCTGACTGTGGTTTTAATGCATCATCAAGAAATTCCGATACGCCCTCTTTATCAAGGCAGAAATCATCTTCCCTATATACATGTTTTTCCATATGGTCAGAATATATTATAGAGTAATCACACATAACAATATCGCAGTCATTGTTAAGCATTTTGTTTAACATAAGACTTACGGCATTTATATCAAGTGTATCGTCTGCGTCAACAAATGTTATGGCATAGCCGGCAGCCTTATTTATGCCTGTATTTCTTGCAACGGACACTCCTTCGTTATCCTTATGGATTACCTTAATCCTGTTGTCTTTAATTGCCAGTTCATCGCATATTTTACCGCTGTTATCCGTTGAGCCATCGTCAACAAGAATTATTTCCAACAGATTATGGGACTGGCGGACCAAAGAGTCCACACAAGTCCCAATTGTATTCTCCGCATTATATACCGGAACAATTATACTGATTAATTTATCGTACATACTTTTCAACTGCCTCTAATGCCGCAATAATTACCTTGTCCATATCGTAATATTTATAATTACCAAGGCGTCCGCCAAATATCACCTTTTCTTCTTTATCGGCAAGAGCTTTGTACTTTTCAAAAAGATCATTGTTACGTTCGTTATTAACAGGATAATATGGTTCCATTCCAGGCTCCCACTCCGTAGAGTATTCCCTTGAAATAATGGTCTTTTCCTGTTTTCCGAACTCAAAATGCTTATGCTCAATTATTCTTGTATAAGGCACTTCCCTGTCTGTATAATTTACAACCGCATTACCCTGATAATTGTCACAGTCAAGAACCTCCGTTTCAAATCTTACGGTTCTGTATTCAAGGTGTCCGTAACAGAAATCATAATATTCATCAATCATTCCCGTAAACAATACTTTATCCGCAATGCCTTCGTTATCTTTGATAAATTCAAAATAATCCGTATCAAGCAGAACATCACTGCCCTCTAACATCTTTTCCACAATCTTTGTATAACCGCCGATTGGTATTCCCTGGTATCTGTCGTTAAAATAATTATTATCGTATGTAAAACGGAGAGGAAGTCTCTTAATAATAAACGCAGGAAGCTCCTTACAGTCCCTTCCCCACTGTTTTTCCGTATAACCTTTGATAAGTTTCTCGTAAACATCTGTTCCTACAAGGGATAATGCCTGTTCTTCAAGGTTCTGAGGCTCGGTTATGTTAAGTTCCTCTATCTGTTTCTCAATAATTGCCTTGGCTTCAGACGGGGTCTTTATATTCCACATCTTAGAGAAAGTATTCATATTGAAAGGAAGATTGTAAAGCTCGTCCTTATATACCGCAACAGGTGAATTAATATAGTTATTAAAATCCGCAAAGGAATTTACATAATCCCAGATTTTTCTGTCGGAGGTATGGAAAATATGTGCGCCATACTGGTGGACATTGATATTCTCTGTTTCTTTTGTATATATATTACCCGCAATATGGTCACGTTTATCTATTACAAGACACTTTTTTCCTTTTTTAGTGGCTTCATAAGCAAAAACAGCACCGAAAAGTCCTGCCCCAACTATTAAATAATCGTATTTCATTTTTGTGATTCTCCTTTTTTGAATTTATTTTTTATCTGTATAAAAGTTTCATGTACAAGCGGCTCTTTAAAAATTATCATTACCAGAAGATATATGCCAAAGAATAACACTGCTGAAACAAGTATTGCCAGTATATCGTTAAATTTAAGCAATTTTACCCATAAAGATGCTGCGGTTGATGCCGTAAGTGCAATAAGTATCAGCCAGTATTTTACGGATTTAAGCATTGTACCTGCCACATCTTTAAGTGAAAAATACTGCCATATAAGTACCACTGTTTCCGCAACCAGCGTTCCTATTGCCGCACCTGCCGCACCATATTCCGGAATAAGTGCAGCATTTATTGCAAGATCCACAAGAGCACCTGCAATTTCCGAAAAAAGAACATGTTTTTCTTTTCCCATAGGCACCATAATCTGAATACCGATAACGTTAGTAATGCCGATAAGAAGCAATGTTGGCATTATAATCTGCATCGGAAGCACGGACCCTGCAAATCCATTACCCGATAGGGCATATATACCTTCTTTTGCAAAAATCATAAAATAAATTACGCAGGGTGATGCAAGTAGGAAAATAAATTTCATCGTCTTTTTGGCAATTCTGTCAAATTCGCTCTTCTCATTATTCTCAATATAATATGTCATTCTCGGTAAAAGCACAGAGCTTGCCGAAGTTACAAAACTTACAAGAATGGTCTTAATTTTAACCGCTGCCGAATAATATCCAACATCCGTATCGGTTTTCATAAAACCGAGCATGGCAGTATCAAGGTTTGTGTACACTGTGGTCGCAACAGACATTGCAAAAAATACAGCAATCATCTTAAAATGCCTTTTCAGGCAATATCCGCCCACCGGTTTTACATATATAAGTTTCCTTACATTTATAAAATTAAGCACATTGGAAGCCCCCGACGCAAAAATCGAAATTGCCCCATATATAACGTAATCTTCCTTTGTATGCACAAGCAGAAACATTGCAATAAGTGCCACAAGTTTAAAAATAACCGACCTTACCGTTATATAAGTATATTGCTCCATTGCCTTGTAGAGCCATTCAACACCGATTGCATTGAGAAAAATCGTAATACTTACAATCAGCATAAGCGTGCGTTCACTTGCAAACTTAGGCACTGCCTTTAATGATATAAAAAAAGCAATATACACGATTACGCACATAAAAAGGTTGATGCTCAATATCTCATGTGCGGTGCGTGAAAGTTCCTCCTTATTATCCCTGACCCTGGCACACGCCTTAACCCCGTAAGTAGGTATTCCGAGCTGGGCAAACATTGCAAAATACGCAATTATGGATGTAGCAAAATTAACCTTGCCCGTTCCCTCAGCCAAAAGAATACGTGATACATATGGGAATGTAATCAACGGAAAAATAAATGAGGACATTGTAAGTATCGCATTCATAATCATATTAACTTTAACTGATTTATGCTTAACGTCCATTTTCTTTTTCTCCCGGATACTCGATTGAAGGCTTAAATTTCAATCCGCTTAAAGCACTTTTTCGTACAATCTTAATACGTTTTCTCTTGTCAGAACATCCCGACTTCTTAATGTCTTTGATGGTATTTTTAATATTAATCCAGAAATTAAACACTTCTCTCTTGCTTTTTCTTCTGGCAATATAATATCTGTTACGATAAAGACACTTATATCTGTCAATTCTGTCCATATCAGTTTCCCAGATAGCGGTTGCCTTATTGCTGCCCATCTCATGGACAACCTGGCTTCCATATACAAAGTAACATGGATATTTCTCCGATATTCTCAAAGAATATTCAACATCATCCGCCCATATAAAAAATTCTTTTATAGGAAGTCCCACTTCCTTTACAACGGAGGCTTTAATATACATTGATACAAATGAAGCAGAATCAAGCCTTATCATTTTTTTATCCATGAGATTAATATTTTCCCGCCATTTATAACTTATGGCAGGCACATTCATCTCACAAGGTGTTCCGTCAATCCATTTTGCATAGCTTGAAAGAAAGCCGTAATTACCGTCAAGCAGCTTATCCGCCTTAATAAGTTCTGAAAGAGCATCCTCCTCCGGAATGGTATCATCATCCATTATCCAGAGATATTCATAATCAAGGCATACGGCTTTATTAATTCCATAGGAGAAACCACCCGCTCCGCCAAGATTGGCACCCGTGTTATAATACTTTACTTCAGGTACATCCTTATATTCCTCGGTAATGAAGCCTTCGGTTCCGTCCGTACTGGCATTATCTATTACAAGAATATCAGGTGCTCCGGCACTCTGTTTAAGAATATGGTCAATACATTTTTTAAGTAAAGCTTTTCTGTTGTAGGTTACAACAACCGCTGCTATATTTTGTGTCATGGTAAGTCCTTTCTATATAGTCACTTTGTACATAAAATCGCAATCTGCTTATGCACCAGATTGCGATTAAGTATATCTATATCATTTTATCAGCTTATCATAGTATGTCCCTGTCTGATTTTTTTGTTCTTCTTCAAACTTATATGTCAGTTTATGAACACATGTCTGACTCTTTATCGCATTCCATGTCTTTTCATCATATTTATCAAAAAGCCTTAATAATAAAATATGTGGTGTTGAACTGCTGACAGGTATAACAGAATTCCATTCATCCGGATATTTTTCAATCGCAAGTTCAGCAAAATCATGATAAATAAAATAGTCAATAAGCTTATTATATTTTTTCCAGTAATTATACAATAATTCTATTGTCAGTCTCAAAATTCTATTGTTTTTTTCTGCACTGATAAACCAATTTGACATTTTTGTAGGATGTCCGTCCAGTCCCGGTTTAAGGCATTGATAGAAAAACAGATCAGAATCAAGCATATATCCGGGTAAACTTCCGGTAATCATAACTGTTGCATCAATCCACGTTCCACCATATTGAAGCAAAAGTTCCGTCCTTAATAAATCTGACATATGTGTTCTTGAAATCACCCCATTATCTATCTTCTTCTGGATATACTCAGGAAATACAACATAATCTCTGTAGTTATCTTCTGTTAAAACAATTATTTCCCTGTCTGTTATATATTCTTTCTTTGATTGGAACCATTTTTTTACAAGCTCAGGTGCATTATCCATTCCCTGCAGCCAGCAGACCCATATTTTTCTGCCTTCAACACTCTTATTAACAGGTTCACTCCTGTCATCTGCGGAATATCCGGATATAAATTTTTTATTTTTTCTTCTGAGCTTTTTAAGAATTTTATTGTCTACTGCATTTCTTAATATTTCCAATGACTTTTTACTGAATCCTAACCACAGCGAAAGAAATAATGCATATACAAGTACATGTGCTCTTGCATAGCGCTTTAATATCTCTTTTCCTCCAACTTTTTTAAAAAGCTTCGCAAATTTGTTCATTATTATATCTCCAATATTGATCTGTTTCTTAAATCATTTTGTAAAAAGTTCTTCATACATGCCTGAGATTTTTTCCCATGTATATTCTTTTCTTACACGTTCCTTTGCTTTCTTTCCGAGACTGCTAATCTCATCATCACTAAGACTGTCTGCCTTGTTAATGAGCTTAGAAAGTGAGCCTTCCTCTCTTCCCCAGTATAATGCACCATCTTCAGCAACTTCTTTATTAAATCCGACATTTACAAGTAAATTCAGATCCGTACTTCCAAGTGCCTCAATAAGCGAAGGATTGGTTCCTCCTACTGTATGTCCATGGAAATATGCATAAGCATTTTCTCTGATCTTTTTAAGTAATTCCTGGTCATATACCGTTCCGACAAATTTAATTCTCTTATCACTCTTATAGTGAAGTTTCTCTTCAAGCTGTGCCTGAAACTTATCATCAGCCGTCGTAATAATGGCAAAATCTCTTTTTGAGTCAGACTTCATAAATTCCTTAATCATAATTTCAAAACTGTTTTCAGGGACAAAACGTCCTACAACAAGATAATACTCTTTCTTTTTAAGTCCTTTATCTTTATACCAATTAATAAGCTTGTCATCATCATCTGATAATTTACTAGGTGTGAGATCCGCACCATAAGCAATAAATGTAGTCTTTGGATTGTATTTATCATAGCACTTGTGAATATATTTCTCTATATTTTTGCTGTCACATACTAATAAGTCACAATTTTTAACCATCAACTGTTCAGATTTCTTCCAATACCATCTTATAGGTCTGCTCCATTTTGCTCTCATCCATTCATGTCCATCAGGATTTACATACATTTTTCCACCAAGCCTCTGGATCTGTTTATGAAATTTTCTGGCAAAAGGTCCGATACGGCATGCAAGAACATACACAATCGGATTAGAAATATTATGTTTTTTGATATATTTAATACAATATTTCAAGGCTGCAACGTCATAATAAATTGCCTGTGCCGGTCCGATATTAGGTACTTTAATCTGAAAGCAATGTGCATTATGATATTCAAATTCCTTATTTTCCGTACCCTTCCAGGCAATATGATATTTAATTCTGTTATTGTTCTCATGATACTCTGTCAGTTTATCCAAAAAAGTCTCATAACCGCCATATGCTCCACAATTTTTTGCCCCTACTATAAATACATTCTGCATAATATATACCATTTCCTAAATTTTATTTCATCAATAAATAACTACCGATGATTATACCATATATGTTTTTTATTATAAAGTTTATATTTGACTTAAGAAAAATTTCTCCATTTCTTCTGCCATCGTTTTAATGTCATAGCCTTTTTTCCTGACTATATCCGACATATCTCTTCTTTCAATATCTTTATCCTGTGCTATTGTCTCAGCCCATACCTCAGGAGTAACGTCTATAGGCAGATATTTCACATTGCCGGTTATGTTACAGTCCCTTGTAATATTATCTGCCACATAACACCTTAATCCTGTTGCCTGTGCTTCAACAAGTACGATAGGAAAACCTTCATGTAACGAAGGAAGAATAAATGTGTCCATTACATTCATTAAATCTGCTATGTCGCTTCTTTGTCCCAAAAGTCTTACATTATCCTGAAGGTTAAGCGACTTTACCTTGTTGTCAATACTGCCTTTAAGCTCACCATCACCTATATGGAGAAGCATAACATCCTTATCCCTTTTGGCCAACGCATTTACAATATCAATTATATATTCCGGATTTTTCGCCGGCTGCAAACGCCCTACCGTTCCGATAACATATTTATTTTCAAGTCCCAATTCCCGTCTTTTTGCGTTTCTTCTATCCGTATCGTACTTAAAATCGTCACAATTAACACAATTAGGTATTACTTTATAGTCCCTGTTTCCAAACATCCATTTACCTGCGTCATAAGAGCACGCGAAACGATAATTAACATATTTATCAAGCTTCATATCTGCAAGTTTTTCCCTTATACGGTCTTTAACGGACATCTTTGGCTCTGTGGTATTGTGGGAATGGATTATTCTCTTTTTAACACCATATTTCTTGGCATATCTGAATAAATCAAGACTTAACGGCTTCATGTTAAATTGGAAATACACCGCTTCGTACGGAGTATTCTCAAATATTTTTTTCATCATACCGTAATGCTCTTTTACGGACTGTTTTTTTCTCGGAATATGAAATACTTTTCCGCCAAGGGAAGTAATTTCGTCAGAATATGCCACTTCCTTGTCACAAAAGGTTACAAAATCAAACTGGAGTTTTTCCCTGTCGCAATTCCTGTAGATATTCATTACATAGCTTTCCATTCCACCTTTATTTTCAGTAAAACCAGCTATTAATACTTTCTTAGGTTCACTCATAATATTTACCTTTCCCATACTGACGGATTCGGAAGAATTTTTTCCAATGCCGCGTTAATCTTTGTTCTGGTATTATCAAAATCCTCGATATTGCAGTCATTTATACATATCATTTTGTAACCGCTGTCTGTAATGGTGCGGCATACATCCTCCACTGCTCCCTCTATTGTATCGTCAAGCTGTATTGCCCTTCCGAAACGGTTTATGTTATATGGATGAAATTTTCCCGTTACATACTGCTCATTTTTAAATATAAACTGATTCACATCATCCGCATTTCTGAATTTATGGCTGCTGGTGGCTTCAAGTATCTCCCTGTTCTCCGTCCAGACCTTCTCAATAGTGCTTTTTAATATGTTGGATGCTAAGTGTGAATAGTGAAGACCGAAAAAATGATTCCTTTTAAGTGGTCTGAAGCACATATTGGTTATAAATGCTTTTTTATCACACATGGAATAAAACTTTTTCTTCTGCTCTTTCAACACCGCTCTTCTGTCATAATGACTGTTAAGCAGCACCATATTATTAATTAAAATATTATTAAAAATGTCCTTATGGTCAGGTGTTATCGGGTCTTCCAATGCATAATCGCAAGGTAATCCATCAACGAAAAAATCTTCCGGCGAAGTCTCATTTATAACAAAATAGTCATCATTCAGATATATAAAATATTCTGACAGCTCCTTAATTCTGTGAAGATTAAGCTCTATAGGGTGTGAACTGAAAGTCGGAAGATACTCTTTGGGAATATAATCGGAATGATTTACAATTACGAGCCTGTCATCCGCTTCCTTATTCATCCAGTCAGGGACCTGCCCGCATGTAATAAGGTAAATCTTATGTACCCACGGCATAAATTTATCTATTCCACGGAATACATACTTAAAATTGTCCCAATCCCTGAACCTGTTTTCCGAATTATCAACTTTATCATTATTTAAGTCTTCAAGGAATTTATTTTTACTTGCCTGCCATTCCTTATCTGTGGGGTCTACCCAGGGAATTACAACATCTATATCCATAATTATAACCCTTTCAACGTAATTAACACTTTTTTGCCAGAAACCAGTCCTGCAAATCTTTTGCCTGACTGACTATGTCAAATCCCGCAGCTTTTACTTTATCTACGCCGTTTTTCCTATTAATATCATCACTTTTAAGAAGCAGGTCTGCTTCCTTTGCCCAGTCAGCAGCTCCTCTTTCAAGGCTTATCCTGTGGAAGTTCTCATCAGCCACCGCATAATCGGGAATTACATTATCCGATGCAACTGCCGGAAGCCCTGATGACTGTACCTCCATAGCAACCACACTTAATCCCTCAAATAACGACGGAAATACAAAAACATCCATAGCCATCAAAAGATTCTTCACGTCATTTCTGATGCCCATAAACATAACGCTGTCTGTTATCCCAAGCAGCTTTGCTTTTTCATGAAGCATATCCTCATCTTCGCCCTGTCCAATAAGCATAAGCACCGAATTGCTGTGTATTTTCTTAAATTCTGCAAATATTTCCAATAAAAAGGACTGGTTTTTCTGGAAGTGCATACGTCCGATATGGCCAAGCACAATTTTATCTTCTATATTAAGTTCTTTTCTGTAATTATCTCTTATATCCTCATTGAACATATATGAGGAAGTATCTATCGCATTATATATAAGCCTGTATTGGCCGGAATTGATTATTTTATCAGGATAAAACCACTTTGCTGCCTCATACGAGCATGCCCAATAGTCGGTTGCTATCCTGCCGATTTTCTTTTTATTGATTTTGTGGAGAATACCACGAAGTCTGGAATCCATGTTTCTTGAATTGTGGCTGTGTATAATTCTTACAGGTATTCCGTATTTTTTTGCCATTTTTAAATAATCAATATTGGCAAGACTGCAAAGATTAACCCATATCACATCATATTCTGCGGCATGCTCTTTAAAAAAAGCTTTCATTTCCTTTTTATATCTGACAGGATTATCTCTTCTTGCGGTAACTTTAATTACCCTGCATCCCATATCCGTAAGCTCATTTTCATACGCAACAACCTTTGTATTACAAAGAAAATCCATATGAACCTTGGTTTTATCAAAATTTCTTGCGTAATTCATCAGGAAGCTTTCAACCCCTCCGGGATTGTCATTCATTCCGAATATCAAAATATTAAACATTCGATACTACCTCTTGTGTGCTAAAACTGTTCCTATCCTTAACCGCATCAATTAATAAGAAAGGCAATGGATTAAAGGTAAGATTCCAAAGTCTTGGTTCTGTTATTGAAAAAATAAGTGTAAGAACAACTATCATTGTTATCCATGAGTCATTATTTTTCTTTGCGAACAACAATATTTTTGTATAAATACCTAATACAAACATCAAAAATACAATACCATAGGATAAAAGAATCTGGATGTATGAACAGTCTACATAATTATATACACCTTTCATTTCTTCAAAACTGTATCCTATCCATACAATAGGCTGTCCAAAAACAGTAATTCCATATTTCCGGATACCAAGCTGTCCGTAATATAATCTGTTACTTAACAGCTTATTTATAACTTCCCATATACGGTTTCCTTCGTTATAAAAAACAGCAAGCAGTACTGACATAACCGCAAGGATTATCGGAACAGCCGGTGTTATTTTTCTAAATTTTCTATTAATTCTATCTATATTATTTTTTCCGTATCTGTTAATTATTGTAAAGATAACCGATAACACACCTATCAGAAAGCACATTCTTGTATCGGTAAAAATATATAGCGTTATATGAATACCAAGAATACACAGGATTTCAATAAAAGTTATCTTTTCCCGTCTTAAAATAATATATGAAAAAGACATATAAAGAAAAAGTATAGGCAATGTCGTTACCCATGTAAAACCAAGCATATATCTTCTTCTCATATTGTCCATAAATATCTGGTTCTCAACAACACCGGTAAGACATGTAATAACACCAATCATAATTGTAACTGCCTGAATAATTGCAATTGCTTTTAAATTCCGTCTTGATGTACTGCACCATCCTGCAAAAAAAATTACGGCAATATATATAAGAGTATTATCAGAAGCCTTGAAAGCAACAATTCCGGCTAATCCAAGAACAAGTATTATGCCACTTAAAATCTTATTTTTAATTTCACTTGCAATGATTATGCCGGCAAAAATAATATAAGAAATAAGTCTTATATACTTAAATGCAGAACCCAGATTGCTTTCTTTAACCACAATGGTAAGATTGAATAAATGCGTGCTAAAGAATAAAAGCAAGGCTATATAATAAAAAATTTCTTTTCTGGTAAATGCTAATCTATCCTTCACGATATTATCCTTCCACAGGGTATTTAATCTCGTTCATACAAATCCCTTGTATACACTTTATCTTTAACATCTGACAATTCGACGTTCCATCTGTTTGTTACAATTACATCACACTGTTTTTTGAATTCTTCAAGGCTGTTAATAACCTCATTTCCCAAAAATGTACTATCATCAAGTGTTGGCTCATATATAATAACTCTTACGCCTTCACCTTTAATTCTCTTCATAACGCCCTGAATTGATGACTGTCTGAAATTATCAGAATTAGCTTTCATTGTAAGTCTGTAAATTCCAACCGTATCCGGTCTTCTGTCAAGGATTCTTTCTGCAATAAAATCTTTTCTTGTTCTGTTGGATTCTACTATTGCTTCAATAAGATTTTCGGGTATATCCTTGTAATTTGCCAGAAGCTGTTTGGTGTCTTTTGGCAGACAGTATCCGCCATACCCGAATGAAGGATTATTATACTGGTCTCCGATTCTCGGATCAAGACATACGCCTTCAATAATCTGCTTAGTATTAAGATTTCTCATCTCAGCGTATGTATCCAATTCATTAAAATATGCAACCCTTAATGCAAGATAAGTGTTAGCAAATAATTTAACTGCCTCTGCTTCAGTAGGATTAGTTATAAGAACTTTTATATTCTCCTTAATTGCACCATTTTTTAACAATTCTGAAAATACATGTGCCATCTCTACACAATGTGTATCATCCTCAGGTGCACCTACAATAATTCTTGAAGGATAAAGATTGTCATATAATGCTTTTCCTTCCCTTAAAAATTCCGGTGAAAAAATAATATTCTGAGTATTATACTTTTCTCTTACATTCATGGTATATCCCACAGGTACTGTGGACTTAATAACTATCATTGCATCCTTATTTATCTTAAGCACCTGCTCAATTACATTTTCTACAGAAGAAGTATCAAAATAATTTTTCTCCGAATCATAGTTGGTGGGAGTTGAAATTATTACAAAATCTGCATCTTTATAAGCTTCTTCACCATTTATCGTCGCACGAAGATTAAGTTCTTTGTTCTGAAGATATTCTTCTATTTCCTTATCAACAATTGGTGACTTACGATTATTAATCATTTCAACTTTCTTTTCAATTATATCAACTGCCACAACTTCATTGTTCTGTGCAAGAAGTATTGCATTTGAAAGTCCTACATATCCTGTACCTGATACTGCTATTTTCATTGACCTTATCTCCAATCTTATTTATTAAAAACTGCTGTCGTATTTGATTCCTTTGAATTTTGCACTCATAAAAGAACGTATTTTCCTGTTCCAGTTAACTTTCTCAGTCATTAGAACAGGCAGTTCAACGTAATTATATCCTTTATAATCAAGCCATACATCTAGAAGGATTTCACTTATTCTTCCAAATAATCGTGCCTGAAATTTTGAATATCCCGTAATGTCAATCTCATTTTCCATATCAAACAGAATTGGGAAAAGCCAATTACAATATTCATTAAATATCTTTTTTTTCATTATCATCATATTAAACATATGAGCACTTCTTTTTTTCATTATTTTTTCAAATGAATGAAGATATTCCGGATTATTACTTTTTAAAATATCCCTGACAACACTCAGATGTTCTCCATAATGCGTATGTGTATAATGTGACCTGATATTCTCAATATAATAATGTCTTTTTTTTGGCAACACTATATCACTTTTTTTCAAAATATTTTCGAGGTAATTTCTGTCAAGTATCTTTTTGTATTTATCTCTGCCTAAAACATACTTTTTCTTGAAATATCTTCTGTAATGAACAAGACCATAATAGTCTGCATCAATATTTTTCCAAATCCAGTAAAGACCTGTCAGTTCACAGAAATAAGGATTTTTCTCAGATATACTTATACCTGTGTCATCTTTTACATATCCTGTATTATTATCTATTACCTTGGCTCCTACCTGGATCGGGATATATATATCATCATCGGGAAGTCTATATTTTTTTTGTGTAGCTATACATATCTTAATATTCATACTTATAACCTTAACTCTTTTTATTTGCATTCATACCTACATAATCATTACCGTACCCAAAACATTAATTCCCTGCTGTTCACATAAATCAAGATTATCACACAAATCATTATAATCAGACCTGCCTATTTTCTCAAAGAATATTACAGCCTCACTATTTATAGCATTTTCCAGTGATTTAACATCTGTCAGAATATCTTTACCGGAAACAATCTCCAATCCATTACTCTTTAATGATTCTGCAAGCATATCAAATGCTTTTACATTATCTGACAATGAAGATGTAATGAAAATACTATTTATATCTTTATGTTTGCACAAATAATATATATTCTTTGCAACATACTGAATCTGCTTTTCCAATGGCTCCTTCTTATACACTTTATAACATTTCTTATATATTGCCTTGTCAAGTGCTAACATTTTACGTGTATCCAGATCAGATACCGTTCCTATAAGATTCATATTTCCAAGATTTCTTATATCGTCTGTATTTCTTAATTTTTTACTTAAAATAAATCTTAAAGCAAAGAAAACAACTGCCAAAAACAGACCTATAACTGCACCTATAACTGCATTTCTGGTTTTTATAAAACTCTTAATTGACAATGTTACTTTCTCTGTATTATTGGTGATATTACCATCAGCATTTACATAAACCTTCTGGTCTTCGGTAAGTTTGTTTATCATTGTCTTGTATTTGTCAGTCTCATTACTGAATGTATTCTTTAATGAAATCTGGAAATTACTTATTTCCTGATCAAATCCCACATTGTAAGTCTCATTATTAATTTTAATATCATGTTTTGCAACAGTACCCTGCATTACTTCTGACCGGGCTGCTATTTTTTCCTTAATACATCCGGCTAAAGTATCACACATTTCTTTATCTTTAGCCTTTATTGTAACTGACAAGGTATTACCACCAGAGGAACTGCTTACCAAAACATCAAGATCACTTTCCCTGAATGTATCCCCTGTTTTTTCAATAATTGCTTTTCTTACTTCTTCTCCTGCAACAAATATTTTATAATTTTCCATTAAATCATCAATATTAGATGCTCCGGAGATATTATACTGAATTGTTACCTTTGAAACATTACTTGAATCAATATTGTTAACATAATCATTGTAGTAATTCTTTTCAAACTCATCATACTGCTTCTTAACGCTTAATGCCCTGATTACGGTTTCATCTTTTGCCATTGCTTCATAATCTACTACCGGAGCATCCTTTATTGCTTTTTTTTCTTTAAGATATGCTGTTACACTGCCAAATCCCATTACAACCACTGCCATAATAACAGTTACAGCGATAATTCTTTTCCAAAAAAGTAAAATATACCAGAATACACTGTTAACATATATCTGCCTGTCCGAATCTCTATATCTGCTTTCCATTTTTTTATATACCTTTCTATCTAGCAATTACGTAATAGTTATGATGTCCTATTCTTTCATTTTCAGGAGGTAACTGCATATAATCACCATATACCTGTGTAAGGAATTTATCATATTCCTTAGGACATCTGTATTCTTTATCACCAAATTTAATCATAACATATTCATCAAACCATTTTCTTGGAAAAATATCTTTTCTTCCACCTGAAAGCCACACAACGCATCCGACATATTCTGACTTATCATAGTCTTTAACTCTTTCCAGTTTCTTCAGTCTGTTCTGAAAAAAATTCTTACCCATAACCTTTGAAAAAACAAATACAGGGAATTTAATGATTTTCCTGAATGTTGAAGTTGTTGTTTCTGTTGCACACCTCACACGTGTTGCCTGATAACATAATGATGACAGTCTGTCACCTTTAAGTCCAAATTTAAGTGCTTCCTGTTCCGTATCTCCAAGTCCGTCAAAAGGATAAATATCTATAAAAATACCCATACCGTACTCTTTTTCATTGTTCATAATTATTCTGTAACGTTTATCACTTATTCTGGTAATCATATATGGATATTTTTTGTTGACATCATGATTAAACACTTCCAAATCCGGAAACATTTCTTTGTTATCCAGAAGATATTTTACAAGAATATCATGATCCTTTCGTGGCATCATAATATCAAGGTCATCATCCCACGGTATAAAACCATTATGTCTTACTGCACCTATAAGTGTTCCGTAAAACAAATAATACCTGAGTGACAATTTATCACACAATCCTGCTATAACTTCTAATATATCTGCTGCTACATTCTGTGTTTCTTTTACATCTAATTTATGACTCATATTATTTACCCTTTTCCTAAATAATTAAGATATCCAATCCTTAAATTTATGACTGTATTTTAATCCCGTGATCTCATCTAATTTTGATGAGTCAAAGACCGTGCTGCCTGACTCTGTCAATCTGGCTTCCCTTGGCCATTCAATAAGCTCAACATTTACATTATATTTCTTTGCAATGAGTTCCGCCATTTCATATAATGAGTAATCTTCTCCGCCAATATTGTATATTCCATTCAGCGTTTCCTTAGAAGAACCGCCTTTATATAATGCTTCACATAAATCTTCCATATATGTTATGGTTCTTCTCTGTTTTCCATCCCCGTACAAGGTTATATTTTCTCCGGCTGTAGCTTTCTTCATAAAAAATTCTGCCGTACCATATGAACTTGCTTCAGGTACAAGTGTGCCGTAAGGAAGACAAATTCTGAATACTGTATATGGTATTCCGTACATGTTATTATACATCCATAAATAATTTTCACAACTATATTTATTTATGGCATATATAGTCTTAAATTCTTTCTCTGCATCCTCTTTTAATAATCCGTCCCTGCCCTTATATACAAGTCTGGTTGACGGAAATATAAGTCTGCCCGTTCCGTTATTCAGTCTGTACGCTTCAATTATTTTAAGAAGAATCAATTCGTTAATCTCAACAAATGTTTCGTATTGTTCAAATCCCTGCACACTTCCTGTCTTACCGGCGAAAATATAAATCATGTCCGAATTAAAATCAATTTTTCTTATGTTGTCTTTGTCTGAATAATCTACTCTTTCATAACAATCCAATCCGTCTACATGTTTTTCCTGAAAATCATATAACTTCATTTCTGTGTCACTATCTATATTATTTTGAACATACCATATAAAATTTCTTGCTATATAACTATTGGCACCTATTATTGTTATTTTCATTATTTCATCTCACTTTTTTCAATAAATTCATCTATCAAATCTGCCTGTGTCTTTATATCATCAGCAATTTTTTTTCTGATGCTTTCATCATCAATGCTCTTGAGGAAATACTCTATTGATTTTTTGAATGTATCATCGGCACTTAATTCAATTTCACTTGCAACACCATTTTTTCTGATTGTCGCCATTGGTACAAATCCACTTGGTGCAGTGAGTATTCTTCCGGTGAAAATACTGCCTTCGCTTCCCCATATATCAAGGTTGCATCTGTAATCATTATCCATACCAAAAGATATTTGTGCTACGTCACCTTTTTCATTCTTTAATGTTGCACTTCCGTATAAGTCTACATTATGTTCTTCTGACATTATAAAATTTGCATCCGTAATATGGACATCTCCACCTAACAGGATTCTTGCCAGTTTAACAGGATACCCTCCACAGTCAAATAAAGCTCCACCGCCAAGTTTCTTATTATAGCGGAAATCATTCTGTGCTCTCTTAGGGAATCCGAAATCAATCCTTATCAGTCTTACATTTCCTATCTCACCGTCAGCTACTATCTTTTTTATATCTTCAATCTGTTTGTGAAATGCAAACATATAATTTTCATGAAAAGCAACATTCTGTTTTGTTGCAGCCGCAATCAAATTATAAGTATCTGCTTTGGAAATCGTAAATGGTTTTTCGCAGAAAAGATGTTTTCCGTTGGAAATAACTTTTTTTGCCCACTTGTAATGTAATGCAGGAGGCAATGGAAGGTATACAACATCTATATCTTCTGACTTAATAAGATTCTCATATCCGTCTATTACCTTTCCGCCATATTGTTCAACAAAACTGTCGGCTTTTTTAAATTCATTCCTGCGTACCTGTTCTATAGTCTCCTTCGGTGTATCTGATAATGAATCTCCAAACCATTCCTCCGGTGTGGCAACAGCAACGCCGGCAAATTCTGCATCTTTAATTTCTTTTAATGCCGGTAAAAATCTTCTGAAAGCAATTTCTGAGGGACAAATTATTCCTATTCTCTTCATCTTAATCTACCTCTATAATTTTAATAATGATAACAAATTCCTAAGCTGTATATTAATACAATTATTAACCTGGATAAGCATATTCAGTGTGCTGTAATTAACCCAGAAATACTTATCTGTAATCTCTACATCTTTCTTATTAACTTTGAAAATCGTATTACGGTTCTCTTCGTGATAAAATCTTCCACCTTCTTCGGAAAGCATTACATCTATATCCGCTTTGTTTTTCTTTTCAAGCAATTCATGATAGTATCTTTCCACCGGATCATCATCCTCGTTACGATGTGAAGGCTCTAGCTGCACAGTAGGTCCTATTTCTACCTTATCAAATGTTCCTATTTCCGGAACTGCCTTAACGAGATATTCCCTTACCCCGGAATCATCCGAATACATAAGAGAAAATTCAGCTTTACCTATTGCCTTAAAAAGTGGCTGTACCCAGTTCTGAACCTCTCTGCCTGATATTTCTATATCATAAAATCTCACGTTAAAGTTAGCATTTTTAGTGCAGTCCACACCTTTATCACTTACATTCCAGTCAACCAGTTCAAATAAGGGAATTGTTGTACGCTTGACATCATTAAACATTTTATAATCATTGATGTACTGATACATGTTTCTTAAATCAACAGACTGACTTTCATTAAACATGGATTGAAATAATTCCTTACTGCCAATAATCCGTTCAATTTCTTTTAATTCATCCGCATTAAAATTCTGGGTTGTTACAGGTATACCTGACAAAACAGTTCTTGTATCCATATTAACAAGATTGTCTATTTCCATAAGTTTCTTTATCTGGCCAAGTGTCATCCATCTAAAATTAGAATATATCTCAATATCATCGGTCACTTCCATAATCATATTTCTATTTCTTTTCCTGAAGAAACGCGATGACTGTTCTGACTGTATCTGGTCGTATATAACATTGTATTGTGCAGAATGTTCAAAATACTCAAAATACTTTGGAAGGCTTCCTCCGTGTGCACGCAGAAAATTGCTTTTTGTTGCCTGAATTGTAGGTGAAATCTGGACACAATTTATATTGCCCGGTTCAATTTTCGCCTGCATAAGAAAATGCATAACGCCGTCAATTTTCTTACAGATAATTCCAAGATAGCCTATCTCCGGCTGTATAATAACAGGCTGCTCACTATGGAACTTTCCATTAACAAACTGGCGTATTCCTTTAATTGAAAAAAAGCTGCGCTTCCTGTTAAGTATTTCGCCTTCATAATCATCATAAAACCAAAAAGTATCATCCGTAATCCGGGTTTCTTCTATTCTCACATGTGTTGTTTCGTTCAGATTCTGTATCCACTTTATTAGTTCTTCCGTAGAATTAACTGTACTCTCTTCTGTTTTCCATGATTTTAATATATCAATAATCTGTGTTTTCAATTTCTTTTTAATTTTCCTTTCATTCTGCCAATAAAACCTGACATAATTCTCTTAAACTCTTTAAATTCATCCATTTTTCTAAGTGTGATATAGTAAATCAGATTAATATCTATCAACGAAATGAAGAGCTTAATTATAAAGCTCAATATGTTGCTTCCAACTGTGATATATTTAAAAATAAACAGGTTCAAAGCAATGGTTCCTATGAACACAGCCGTATATATACCGGTTCGTAAATAGAACCTGTAGCTTTTTTTATTAAAACAGTCTTTAAAAATAACATATGGTTCCCACCAGAAATTAGTAAGGAAATTACTGATAAGAGTTCCAAGTAAAATTCCGTATATTCCCATATCAAGTGCCAATAATAAAAATAACGATACAACTAAATTTATAGCTGCTTCTGAAATGGATTTTACTCTCATCTGTCTGAAAAGTCCATAAGTTTCAATAAACACAAGATTGGTATTTCTCATAAGCCTGAAATACAAATTGAATGCAATAAGTGCCACCGTACCCCATTCAAGTATATATGAATCTCCAATCCATACTTTAATAAAACTATCAACAAGCAGATAAAACATTGAAACGCAGAATCCTACAATCCAGAAATTAATAAAATACGCATTGCTGTATACTTTGTAAGATTTTTCATGGTCCTCGCAGGTTGCAAGATTTCCAACGCTTCCCGTAAGCCCTTCAAAAGCTTTGGTAATAATTGTCCTTATCATAGAAACAAATAATGTATAATTAGAATATATACCAAGATAAACTGTACTTATATATTTGGAAATAAGTATATTATCAGTTGATGTTACAACTACAGAACTGATTTTGGTTGTCATCATTGCCCTGACATTCCTGAATATATTTTTTGTATCCTCTTTTTCTAATTTTTCATGCTTGTTTTCTTTGAGATAAGGATATTTTTTGTTAACATACCTTGATATCTCAACATTGGATGCAACCGTACATAAAACCTGAACTGCAAGGTATGCATAGAAATTTTTCCAGATTAAAAGTATTACAATCTGTATTACCTGTTGTAAAAGTGAAAATGCGGTCTGGTTTAAGGAATTAATATATCCGTTCTGTGTTGCTATAAGAATATTTCTTTTGTAAGCAAAAAAGTAACTTGCTGCCGTATTGGACAGGTACATCAGGAATATAAGTCTTAAATGTGGTATATTGCTCTTATTATCTACAAAGAAATCAAGAAATGGTGTTATGGCAAGTCCGATTACAATAACTACACATCCGATTATTGTATATACTTTCCCATAAAAGTTCATAAGGGCTGTGACTTTTTTCTCATCATTATTGGCTATAGGTCTGTACATTTCATAAAGAATAGCAGTACCTACACCAAGTTCTGCCAGAGAAAGGAGCTGAAGTATATCGCTAAACAGCCCGCTTACTCCTAAAAATGTCTTTCCTAACGCATAAATAAAAACGCTTCTGGTTACAAAAGATGCGATTATCGTGACAATCTGTGTTATAAAATTAACTGATGTATTCCTTACCGAATTGCTTGTTCTTGAACTCATTTACAATTATCCTTTTTCATTAATTATGTCAATAAAGATTTTATCAAGTTTCTCACAGTATAACCTGCTGTCAAAAAGCTTCGCACGTTCTTTAGCCCTGTTCCCCAAGTCTCTGCAAAGTTCTTTTGATGATACAAGTCTGAGCATTGCTTCTTTCAGGTTGTCTATAAGATTTTCTTCCTTATTTACAACTATTGCTGTATCTGCAACCATTTCAGGCAGTCCGCCCGAGTTAGTAACAATTACAGGAAGTTCCGATGCCATATATTCTATTGCAGCCATTGCGAACGGTTCTTCATAGGTAGAAGGTAACACTGCTATGTCTGCTGCCGAATAGTATAATGGTAATTCATCGTATCCCACATAGCCAAGAAAATCAATCTTATTTAAGGATTTTGCAGCTTCAGATACAAGTTTTTCATAAAATTCATCTCTAACATTTCCATCATAAAGCTTGTTCCCTATAACTTCCAAACGTAAGTTGGTATATTCCGTTATTTTTGAAAAAGCCTTGATAAGTTCCATTATTCCTTTCTCAGGGACAAGTCTGGCAACAAAAATAATGGCAATCTCATCATCTTTTATATTAAGTTTTTCTCTTATGCCATTACGCTGCCCCTTCGTATATTCATTACCGAATCTGCTTATATCGACACCATTATGAAGTGTAACAACTTTTTCCCCATATCCGAGTTTTCTTACTATGTCCGAGTTATATTCGCTGACTGTAATTACCCTGTCAACATTCTTCATAATATAATCTATATTCTTAACCGAACTGTTAAGATGATCATTATATATGTGAATTGCAATCTTTCCATCAAACTCTTTACGAACTAATTCAAAATATCCCGTGGAATTATCAAGAACAACCAAGTCCAGTTTTTCCTTGTTCTGTCTGATTACTTTTTTAATTATTTTCTTATAATCAGCATTGATAATCTTATGGGCTAATCCGCTTATTTTAGGTATATCTTTGTACATAAGTTTAATAAGGAATCTATGTCTTCCTGTGTATTCAATAACAGTATTTTTTAGTTCTGATGATAAATTCTTTGCATCTTCATTGTAAATACTTGTTACAATCAAATCATTATTTTTTTCTTTTTCGTTCCATTCTATATAAAAATTTATCAAATTCTGGACTGCCCCGCCTTTAACCGGTGGGATTGGCAGCATCCTGCTAGGTATCATTAATATTTTCATATATGTTTCTCCATTAATTCAATCCATTTTTCTGAAATAATTTCTTTAGAAAACTGTCTTGCTTTAATTCTGGCATTACGGCCGAACTCATATCTTAATTCATCATTTTCTGCTATTTCAAGCATTTGTTCCGCATAAGCATTTGTATCGAATTTTTTAACAATGAATCCTTCCATTCCATCCGTTACAAGCGGTTCCATTGCCGTTATATCATAAGCAATTACCGGAACACCCATCTCAAGGGACTCAAGAATTATCATTGGCATTCCTTCCCATCTTGACGGCATCAGAAAGCATCCGGATTTAAGGAATTCCCTCTTTGTGGAATCGGTATTTCCCATCAGAAAAATCCTGTCATCAAGTCTGTATTCTCTAATCATATTTTCAAGCTGGTCCTTATCCGGTCCGACTCCAAATATCTTAAGTTTCCATTCATTATTCTTTTCAGCAAAGATTTTGAATGATTCTATTAACAAATCAAAGCCTTTTCCATTCCATAAATGTCCGGCTGCCATAAATTCCTTACTTTGTAAATCCGAAGTCTCATTACTTTCGTATGTCTTAATATTGGCAATAACAGTAGCATTAATATTGAGTTCATCTTTTATTTTCTTTTTATCATAATCATTTAAAACAACATAATCATCAAGATTTCCCACTAGTCTGCTGTATATCCTGTCCTTATGCCACATATACTTACCGGCAGTATTAAAATATGCATCATATGAGTTAAGCTGCCACCCTATTGTCATAGTCTTTACATATGATCTGATTGCACCTAACATCATGGAATAATATCCGGCAGCTCCGATAATGACATCTATATGTTCTTCGTTAATAATATTAATGAGTTCCCTTAATACTCTTTTAGGGAATGTGGCTTTCTCAACTATCTTTGACATCCTTTCACCACAAAGTAATCTTGTCTTTTTATTGACTCCTTTTATAAACTTCTCAAAAACATTTCCTCCATCAGGATTCCAGTTAATAAACTTGTAATCCGTATCGGGAATATTATTATTTCTTCCAACGATAAGTATTTCATTATCTTCTGAAAAACGTTTTGCAAGGACTTTAACAACTGATGCAACTCCTCCGACTCCGTTTAACTCTGAAACAAGAAAAGCGACTTTCATATACTAAATTATCTCCATCTTATATTTGTTCATTTCTATTAGCATATACATTAAGAGCATATACAAGTGATATTGAAAACAACGTAATAGGGTATGTGTTTGTAAATTGCCCTGTCATTACGGTAACAAGGAACAGATATCCAAGATATGTCAATCCGATAATTATGTTTTTTCTGTTAAAACCGTGGTTTTTGAAGAATTTGACAACCGGTACAATTATCATAAAAACAAATGCTGCAAGCCCTATAATCCCTGTTTTCATGGCAACATTAACATAAGCGTTATCGGTAAACAAGCTTTCACCGTGAAATCTTCCCCACTGATTAATTAAAGGCAATGGAGTTCCAAAGCCTGCACCGGCAGGTTCTTTCACTAACTTTCTGAAATAGTATTTAACCGTATTAAATCTTGTAACGCCGTTATCATTCTTGCTGAATATGTCTGTATTAAGAAGTCTCATAAGCAGTTCATTTTTGGTAACAACCATAACTGCTGCAACCATAGCAATTACCGAAACCGTTGCTATTATTTTAACCCTGAACTGTGTACTCTTCCAGTTATCTTTTGAGATACTTAAGACAAGAACAATAATCATCAATAATGCCATTACAAAAATTATTGTCCTGTTATGTGCACAGAACAGATTATAATACATACATACAGCCATACCTACATATTCCGGTATTTTTGACTTCTTAACCGGCGAATTAAGGAAACCATAAAATACATATATTATTATCAGTAATGTAATGTTTGCTGAATAAACCACAAAAGCTGTTTCTGTGCTTCGTTTATGCAGATCCTCTATATAGAAGAAATTCATGGAATCCCCGAGAGTATTTACGAATATTGAAAAAAGACATCCGAAACTTACTCCATAAATGGTATATCTTATCCACTTTTCTATATCAAAATCATTTCCGAATATGACAAATATACTAAAAATGTATAACATCATCATAACGTATTTCTGTCCGTCTGAAATAAAATTTTTGTGATGTAACAGTCCAATAACAAGGCCTGTAAATATTCCAACACAGAAAACAATATATTTAATGTATGATTTATTCCACGATATGGTTTTTCTTTTCTTGACAAGTTCAATAATTGAATAAATCGTAAGAATACTTATAATAACATGAAATCCGTTTATGGAAACAGATTTAATATTAATAAGATTAACATATTCCATAATAACATTGGTGCTTCCTATCGGTATTCCTATTATAAACAAATAGCTGACCCAGAACATTTTTTTAATGTCTTTCTTCGCCAGGAAAATCAAAAAGATACTAAATAATATCATAATTATTGAAGAAACTGTTTTCATCGCTTACCTTTCCATTTCGTATATCTTAATCATTTTACTTATCATGTTATTTTCGCTGAATAAATCTTTTCCCCTGTTATAAAACGCCTGTTTGTCTTCATCAAGGATAGCTTTATCTTCATATCTCTCAATTATATCACAGGCTTTTTGTGAATCACCTACCGGAAAGAGATTCTTCTCATTACCGACAACATTAGGTGCCCCACCGGAATTAGTTGCAATGACCACGGTTTTCTTAGACATTGCCTCAACAAGTGTACGTCCGAATGATTCAAATTCTGAGGTAAGGACAAATATATCCATAGCCGCATACATCTGCTGCATTATTTCTTTACCTGCATTCATCCTGCATATAAGTCGTCCTTCTGAAGCCTTTTCTAATTTACTGATATATTCATTCAATTCACTGTTCTCATTGGAACCTACAGGATTACTGATACATACTGCAAAATATATATTTTTACCCTTTAATCTCTCGCATATATCAAGTACCGTATCCCAACGCTTCCAGTCAACATATCTTCCTACAAAACCAATAACTAATGTATCATCATTGATTCCATTTTCATTACGAATTAAATTTCTTTTATCGGTAGAATCTTCAAACCATTCATCTTCTATTACATTCTGAACCACATGAAGTCTTGGTGTCTCATTATCTCCAACAGCCTGTTTCCAGCAATTTTTATTATTTTCCGTTGTGCATATAACGTCATTAAAATAATGTGAATAGCTCCTGTACATATTCTTATATCTGTCATTATAAGCTTCAAAATAATGTCTATCCGTATATATTATTCTTATCTTTGATTTAACAAGATGGAATTTCTTCAGCAAAAGGAACACATAAGAATACTGTGCAAACTGGATATGAACTATATCAGGCTTAAACTTTCTTATATATTTAAGAGCATTATGCGCTTTCTGTAAAACCTGAATGTATTTATTTGCCGATTTTTTGAATTGATAAAGCCTTATATTATCAAATGCTGTATCCTTATTCAAGGAATTCTCAGCAAGAATTGCAACCTCATAACCATTGGCAGCCATAGCCTTAGCCATGGTTGCTGTCGACTTTTCAGCTCCCCCGATTAAATCCATGGGATAATCACACAAATACAATATTTTCTTACCAGACATTTATTTTCTCCTAATTCATATGTAATATCTATCTAAAGATTATATATAAAATAATGTAAAATATCAATACAACCTTGACCAACTGTTAAAAACCGTATAAAAAGAACGTCTCCCGACTTTACATCTCTTTATACGGTTTTCATTAATTTTATTTTATCTTATCAGCAAATTCAACAACTGCATCACTTCTGTCAACACGTTCTGCACATTCATATATCACAATATCAGGGTTATACAACTCAATAACCTTATCCAGGTCTTTGGTGTAATCGCCCCACACAAGCCATACTTCTGAAAAACTTTCTGCGAAATCTTCAACTATAAAACTATTTATGTAGCTGTCACACATTAACAAAAGTCTGGTATCATTTCCGGCGTCTTTATTAATCCATATACTGTGTCTTTCATCTTCTCCAAATTCACCCATTAACGATTTATCTGCTTTAACAGCTTTAGGATTTCTGATAGCAAATGTTTCCATCATATCTTTCTCATGTATAAATCCATTAAGGGTAATGCCTTTGTCTTCAACAGTTATGTCATAATCATCTTCACTGAGAATATTATACATATTATGATTATCTTCATTTATCTTTTCCATAATATACTGATAACCAAAATAAGCGCCTCTTTCGGTCCAATGGGTAGGGTCTCCATAATGGCTGTAAACTTCGTATGATTTTTTCTTATCAAGCAGCATTTCTTTAAGGGAAATCTCATTTACAGTGGTATTATTCTTTATATAATTAACAACCTGATCCGTCTTGGAAGTATCTCCAATCTGATTAACCGATGCCATAAACTGTTCAGGATATATAGAGTGTTTGTCCCAGCATTGTACATTGTAAAACTTAATTTCTTTGTCTCCAAGCCAGTCACTTATGGTCTGGTAACTCTGACCTATCTGTGCCACTCTTTCATCACTGCGAAGATTCAGATGGGCATAGTCAGCAATCATGGCATCTGTTGCATATATGAAGTCACCATGTCTTCCTATGTAATAATTACTTTTGTTAAGCATCCTGCCAAACACTTCGTACTGAAGTCTTGCATTGGTATCAATTAAATACTTTCTAAATCCCATGTTATCCTTAAACCAGCTTTCAACATCGCTTGTAAAATCAGGATTAAATCTGCCATTTTCAATTAATTTAGGGGTATCGGTAAGATATCTGTTCTCATCCTCAGAAACAACCCCACTTTTCCAGTTAGCTTTAATAAGAGGTAACGAAATAATTGCCATAAACAATACAATAAAAATGATATTATATACTTTTTTAAGCATAATTTTCCTCCTTTAAAACTGAAAATATATAAAAGCTGAATATGAATTAGATGCAACCTGCAGTACACATAACAACAATAAAGCAAGTAATAATATGTATTTGACAGGTGTTAATATTTTTTCGTTTACTTTTCTCTTAAGCAGACCATACAGCTTTCTCAGTAATGGTGTGCACATAATCAGACCCAATATCAATATAAGGAATGACCATTTATTAAGGTACAGCCAGACATTATATACCGATATTTCAGGATTATTCAATCCAAATAACGACTTGATATAGTTAAAAGCATGTTTAATTCCTGATGACCTGAACATTACCCAGCCTAACATAACAACAAGCATTGTGTATACATGCTGAAAAACAGATACTATAACTCTCTTGAAATTACACCCGGTTACTTCCTTAGATTTGGAATGGGATTTAATAAATTTTTCCGTAAGGTTGAATATGCCATGCCATATTCCCCACGCTATGTATGTAAATGCTGCACCATGCCATATTCCCGTAAGCAAAAATACGATTGCAACATTAAGATATACATGTTTTCTGTTTCCGCCAAGCGGAATATATACATAGTCCCTGAAAAATGATGACAATGAAATATGCCATCTTCTCCAGAATTCCGTAATACTCTTTGAAATATAAGGATAGTTAAAATTCTCAAGGAAATGGAATCCAAACATTCTTCCTAATCCTATAGCCATATCACTATATCCTGCAAAATCAAAAAATATCTGCAATGAATATGCTATTATTCCTAACCATGCAAGGGACACCGAATTCAATTTAGGATTACAGTCAAACATTGCATTTGCTATTATCGCCATATTGTCAGCAATAATTATCTTTTTAAACAAACCTAAAATAAATCTCTGTATTCCGTATGCAAAATCTTCCGTTGTAACTTTTCTGTTATCAATTTCTGTGGCAATATCTTTATATCTAACAATAGGTCCCGCAACAAGCTGTGGGAACATACTTATATACATTCCAAGTTTAAACACATTCTTCTGTGCAGGTACATCTCCCCTGTACACGTCCACAACATAAGATAAACCTTGAAATGTAAAAAATGATATTCCAATAGGCAATAAAACATTGGCAAACTGGGTATGAATATCAAATATTTTCTTAAGCGTTCTTATTGTAAAATTAAAATATTTGAAATAGAACAATATCAAAAGATTACAGACAACTGTAAGTACAAGCCAAAGTTTCTTTTTTCCGGTCTGTCCTGCTCTTTCTACAAGCAGTGCTCCAAAATAATTCAGTACAATACTTCCTAATAAAATTATAGTAAACGATGGTTTATTCCACGCATAAAAAAATATACTTACGAGAAGAAGCCAGTAATTTCTCGCTTTACCTCTCAGTATATAATAACCTGCTATAACTACAGGCAAAAAAATAAACAGGAATACCGCATTGCTAAAGACCATATCATTCCTCTTTCCTATCATTAGTCAATTAAAAAGTATATATTTGTCCCCTGTTTTTGTCAATTCTTTACGGCACCATTTTCCTTATAACAGGGATTTTTTGTATTACCCTGACAATAATAACACTTAATCCATATATAATAAATGTTCCAACAATTCTATATAAAGTACTTCTTGGGTCAATGCCAAAATGCCTGATTGAAAAATCTTTAAGGTAATAATGGATTAGATATACCCCAAAACTCGCAGACGAAAGATTTCTTACAAACCTAACGGCTTTTTCGTGCTTATCTATGAAATTCCATTTTCCGTATTTAAAGAACACAAAGACTGCTGTTCCCATAAGCATCGCAGGTATATTCATATATCCTGCATAGGTTTTATCAAATCTTCCTGTTTTAAAGGAGTTTTGGACCGTTAAATAAAAATACATAAAGAAGCCTATAAGTCCAAGAATATATATCAATATTCTGAACTTTTTATTAATGTCTGTATTAGCAAGAAGATATCCAATGAGAAACCAAACCACATATCCGCCGCAGCTTACTGCATTAAGTGCAGAATTCCACTGTATCCCCGTCAATCTGCATACAAATGGCAATAAAACATTCAGCACAATATAAACAAGTATAAGATATGTAAATATACCTTTTTTTCCAATCCTCTTGTCCTCATCTACCAGGGAAAACAATGGAATTGTCAGATATACCGAGAACAATGCCGGAAAAAACCAGTATATTCCCATTCCTTTACAATTAATAACGGCACTGATAAATTTAGCCGGAGTATTGATATCGGAAATTTTCATTCCTTTTGTATAAAATATTGACCAGCACATTCCTATGATACTCCATATCATAAACGGAACAAATGTCTTGAAAATTCTTTTTTTAAAGAAAGCCCCGGTATCATATCTTTTCCTGTAATTCATAAGTGTGGCACCCGTCAGCATAAAAAAAACAGGTACAGCAAAATAAAACAGGGCTTCAATAAACATACATGAAACCCAGTTTCTTGTCTTTGCAAATGTGTGAACTGCTCCGTTTACATGCAATACCACTACAGCAAAGCATGCAAATATATTGAGCAGGTCAAAATATAAAATATATTTCTTATTATTTTCCATATACTTTTCTATTCTTCTTCTATTTTTACTTCTGCCTTATCCTTCAGTCCTTCGACTTCCTTCATATATTTTTTGGAGTCCTTCATAAAACTTATTACAATCATAATAATAACTATTCCAATTGGGAATGCTGCTACAATACTTACTGACTGAAGATTACTCATGGAGCTTCCTGAAAACAAGAGTGCAATTGGAAGTAATATGAGTAATATGCACCACATTAACTGGATTAATTTATGTGGCTGTTCATCTTTGCCAAGTCTGTGGTAACTATAGCATGATGCAGTTAAAGCTATTGAGTCAAATGAAGTTGCATAAAAAGCTATCATTGTAATAAGAACCACAACCATAATTACAGGTGCGCATGGCAATGTTTTTATAATTGATACAATAAGACTGTATAAGTCCCCGGTCTGATTATATGTTGCAATAAAATCGGCAGCACCTGATGTCTGCATTCCCATTGAGTAATTACCAAGAATTACAAAACTTAATAATGTCGAACCAACACCAAATCCATATCCGCCAAGGATAGTCTGCTTAACAGTTCTTCCTCTTGAAATACTTCCGATAAAGAATGGAGCAGCAACACACCATACCATCCAATATGCCCAATAATAAATTGTCCAATTCTGAGCGAAACTTGTTGTCCTGTTAGGATCCGTATATGTTGATAACCCGATAAAATTCTGAATCATTCTGCCAAAAGATTCAAATCCTGTTTCTATAATATATCTTGTCTTTCCACCAAACAACAGTACAAATACAAGCAATCCGAAGAACAAGAAAATACATGCTTTAGCAAGAATACTTATGCCTTTAAATCCATGTAAAAGTGAATATGTATATACAAAGCATGTAATTACAAGGATAATTATATTAATTACAGTTCTGCTGACTTCAATATGGAATAAATTACTGATTATCTCTGCCATAAGCGGTGTTGCAACACTGAATGTTGTTGCTGTTCCCGCAATAAGAGCAAATACAGCTAACAAGTCAATAAGTCTTCCCGGAAGTTTATCCGTATATTTGCCAAGTAAAGGTCTGCATGCTTCACTGTATTTCTGCTTATCTCTTTTACGGACATGAAGCATAAATCCAAATGCAACGGCAAGCACAAGGTAAAATGCCCATGGAATAAAGCTCCAATGAAACTGTGGAAATACTCCTGCCCATTCCTGAACACTGCCAAGTTCACTTATATGTGGGTCTGTGGCATATAATATCCATTCTGAAAATGAATAGAAAAGAATATCTGCTGCAAGTCCACATGTAAACATCATTGAACCCCAGGCAAAAAACGAATACTTAGGTTTTTCTCCCGGTTTTCCTAATACAATATTTCCAACCTTTGAAAATGCTATTACCATTGAAATTATGAAAATGCCAAGTCCTATCACAAGATAATATGTACCGAATGTATCTCCAAAGAAAAATCTTACTTTTGTGAGTATCTTATTGGAACTTTCCGGAAATACAAAAAACAGTATACACAATGCTATTATTATACCAAGTGGTATGAGGGTAATTCCCCAGTCAATTTTTCCTTTTTCCTTTTTAATTTCTTCATTCATCTTAGTTATTCTCCTTATATCTGCTATAGCTTTTATCGATTGCTACCAATTCATCAAAACTGTCTATCTCAACAATGTCTCCTTTTTTCATAGGACGTATCCCAAGTTCATATTCCTCAGGGTAACAAAACATTGCTATATCATCCCAGTATATCTGTCTGTTTTTCTTTTGTTCAAATTCAATTTCCAGATGTTTTCTTAGTTTTACTGCATCTTCTTTATTCCACCTTGAAACACTGTATAACTGCCAGCCACCCTTTCCTCCTGTCCGGCTGCAGGAAGTAACTATGCCATTTTCTACGGTCTGTAACCATTCATCTGTCTCTTCATCAGTCCATATACTGTTATATCCGGATCTGTCAAATTCCGGAGCCAGAATATCAGGATTATATATTATCTGGTCTCCATCAAGAATAACCGAATCTTCAATGTAATTTCTAGCCACATATAAAGATGAAATGTTGTTGCATATATCATAATAAGGATTTTCTATTATATCCACATCCGGAAAATCTTTCAAAAGTTCACTGAATCTGTCTTTGAGGTAACCAACCACAATGTGTATTTCATATATTCCATTTTTATGTAATGCATCTATCACAGTGTCTATCATTCTTATTCCGTTAACTTTAATTAACGGCTTGGGTGTTTCAAGTGTTACCGGCTTCATTCTTGTACCAAGACCGGCAGCCATTATAATTGCACGCTTTACTTTATTCATTTCAGTTCCTCTTTTATTTGTTCTGATTCGTTAATAAATATCCTGTAAAAGTCTTTTGCATACCTGTATTGTCTCAGAGAATACTCACCAAACTCCACTCCAAGCTGTCTCTTATATTCGCACCAGTTGCTCCATAACAATCCACACATTGCAATGTAACAATATATCTTTAATCTTGTTTTTTTATCACAATTTCCGGTAAAATATGCATCTATCAGCCTGTCCGTCTGTTCCCTGTCATACAATGAATATATTGCAAACATGGCTATGTCTACATGAGGATCCTGCATTCCTGCATATTCCCAATCTATAAGACGAATCTCGTTTCCTGCAAATAAAAAGTTATCCGGTACTGCATCTATATGCGTTAATACTTTTTCCGAAACATTATCATCGACATATTTTTTTAACGATAAAACATTGGCTTTGGTAAGTTCATAATCATCATACACAGACTTTTCGTTCCACAGTGATTCGTAAAATTTCATCTGTCCTAAAATATTAAATTCATGATTTACCTTTAACTTAAGATTATGAAATGTTCTCAGCTTATCCATACATCTTTTTACATCATCTTCATTAAAGGGATCACATACCCTCGAGTTTTCTATAAACTCTGTTATTTTATAGCCGTTGTCAGGATTAATATATATAACATTGTCACATATCTTTTCTTTATTAACCACATTATATACTTCTGCTTCTTCCCGTCTGTTAATTAACATGTCTGTTCCTTCGCCGGGTATACGCATTATATATTTTTTCCCTTTACATTCAAACAGAAACGAACGGTTGGTCATACCTTTTTTCAACACTGTAATATTATATATATCATTTTTATTAATTTTGAATGCTTCACATATAACACTTATCGCATCCGTATCTAACTGGTCTGAGTTCTCATCTATTTCCCTTAACTGTTCGTATGTATTAATCTCAATGACATCCTTGGAACTTACGATCTTTGCAGATACCATCATTTTATCTTTAATATAAAGGGCTTCTTCCCAGAATGAATTATTGTATCTGCTTTCGTTACAAAGTTCTTTTATTCTGTCAGCAATTATCTTTCCGTCTTCTCTTGTAAGATAACTGATACCTATCATGGCATTACCGGCAGATTCATCAGGGACTTTAATCAATTCCATTTTTCTGTTAATTCTTACCGAACTTTCATCATCAACATAATCACTTACCATGTACCATGAATACATCTCATTCTTATTAAATGGATTATTTCTGCACCATATATCACAAGGAATAATATATGTATTCTCTAATTTATTAACAACACACTTCACGGAATGAAGATTATTCTTTATTGCATATTCAGGATTAACCACAAGATTTACATTATATTTATCAATTAAATATTCATATTTCTCTTTCATAAATCCTGTTACAACGTATATTTCGTTAATCTTAACTTCATGAAGCTGTTTAATTATTCTCTCAATAAGATGTTCTCCGTCTATTTCTAACAGTCCCTTTGGGTACTCAGTATTAATGGGTACCATCCTCATTCCAAATCCTGCTGCCAATATTACAGCTCTCTCCGGCTTTGTCTCTCGAATCAGCTTTTTAGCTTTATCTGTTATTTCTGCCTTTTCATCAATATATCCTTCTGTCATTAACGTTTTTAATGACTTGTTGACTGTCCCCAGTGAATATCCTGATACTTCAGCTAATATCCTCTGATTGACAAATGGCTCTTCAAGTAGTTTGTTTAATATATCTTTTTCTTGTATGTTCATGTACATTCTCCTATATATTATTGTGAACATTAAGGTGATATAAAGTCCCAGTGTCTTCCACTAGGACTTTCTTATCATATACCTTAATATAAAATTTGTAAAGTACTTTATATTATTTTGCGGCTTATTCCATCAGAGCCTAAATAACTTCCGTCAGGAGCATAACAATCAGTCAGCATCCTGCCTTTTTCAAAATAATACCATGAACCGTTATATTTTAACCAGCCGTTATGAGCCTGACCATCAGCATCCACATAATACCATTTACTTCCTGAAGGATTACCATTATAGACAGACCCCATCACATGATACCAACCTGTGGTTACCATTGCACCTGTATTATCAAACACATATCCTCTTGTATTATTTTCTACAGTGTAATACTCTTTATTGATTTCGCCATCGGAATTTCTATAATCTTCTATATTAATGCAACTGCTCCTTACGTCATTAATCATCTGTGAATTAATAATATAATACCATTTTCCGCCGCTTGATACCCATCCGGTATATCGGCTTCCATCAGAATTCATATACATCCACCTTGTAGATGTAATTCCTGCTGCTCTATATGTTTCACTATACCATCCTGATGCAAGTTTTCCATCTCTTCCAAGATAGTATTCTTTCCCTTTACTATCTATCCATTTACCTTTATTCATATATCCATTAGAAAGATAATACCAATCCTTTCCATATAAGAGCCAGCCATCATATACTGTTCCATCAGGATTTGAATAATACCACTCACCATGGCTCTGATCCCAGCCTGTTAACATTGAGCCATCATCTTTAAGTCTATATTTTTTACCGTAAACCGTTACAGTTCTGTCTGTTAACATTGTGCCACCAGAACCAATATAGTACCATTTTCCACCATACTGAAGCCAACCGCCATCTATATCATCATTTTTATTATAATCATATGGCGTTCCATCTGCATTAGCATAATACCATCCACGATATGTACGATTTACATTACCAAAAGGCTCAGTATGTGTATCAAATGTCCATCCGCTTACCCATTGACCTGAAGGTGCAAACACCTGGTTCTTGTTATTAATTTTGACAATACGTTTTGCCGTTTCGCCGCTTTCATAAAAATAGTACCACTTACCATCAATTTTCTGCCAGCCGGTCACCATAGCTCCATTAGTATCGAAGTAATAATAATTATCCCAGCCTTTTTTCTGCCAGCCGGTTACCATATACCCACTATTATCAAAATAATAGGTCTTACCATTAATTTTCAAAAAACAATTTTTAGGATATGAACCATCATCATACTGATACCACCATCTGCTTCCGAGAATCCATTTACCTGATTTTACTGTTGTTGATGATTCTGTATCTGAATTATTATCTACTGCATTAGTTATTACAGGTACATTAGCTGATCCCGCCGTAATGTTTTTGCGACTTACTCCATCAGCTCCTAAATAACTTCCATCAGGAGCATAACAATTAGTCTTCATCGAACCTTTACTAAAATAATACCATGAACCATTATTTTTTAACCAGCCATTATAGCCCTGACCATCGTCATCCATATAATACCAATTATTTCCATATATATTTTCATTATTGCTATAACCTGTAGTATGATACCAGCCTGTTACCATTGCACCTGTCGTATCAAACACGTATCCTCTTGCATCATTCAATGCAACATAATACTTGTCATCAATTTTGCCATCGGAATTTCTATAATCTTCCTTGTTAATACATGCATCCCATTTGTCAGCCAGCATCACTGAATCCTTTATATAATACCATTGTCCACCGCTTGAAACCCATCCGGTATATCTGCTTCCATCAGGATTCATATACTTCCACACCGTCGATGTAGTTACTGCTGATTTAAAGGTTAAACAGTACCATCCGGATACCAGTTTCCCATCTTCTCCAAGATAATATTCTTTTCCTTTACTGTCCATCCATATAGACTTCTCCATATATCCATCAGAAATATAATACCAATCCTTGCCATATAAAAGCCAGCCATCATATACTGTTCCATCAGCATTTGAATAATACCAGTCACTACCTCTCTGATACCAACCTGTTACCATTGAGCCGTCACTTCTAAGTCTATATTTTTTTCCATAAACAGTTATTTTCCTGCCATTTAGCATTTCACCATCATAATCAATATAGTACCACTTTCCGCCACGCTGGAGCCAGCCACCCTGTATATCATCATTTTTATTATAATCATATGGTGTTCCATCTGCATTAGCATAATACCATCTATAGCGATTATAAGTAATACCACTATCATAAGTATCTTTATATGTGTCAAATGTCCAATTGTTTACCCACTGACCTGAAGGTGTAAACATCTGTTTTTTATTGTTAATTTCTGTAGCGCAATTTACCATTACACCACTTTCATAAAAATAGTACCACTTACCATTAATACTCTGCCAACCGGTAGTCATAGCACCATTCTCATCAAAATAGTAATATTCTCCATTTATTTTCTGCCAGCTGGTTACCATATATCCGCTATTGTCAAAATAATAGGTCTTACCGCTTATTTCCGAGAAACAATTTTTAGGATATGAACCGTCTTCATATTGATACCACCATCCTGCTCCATGAATCCATTTACCTGACATTACTGTTGCTGAATCTGTAGCTAAATCATTATCCACTGCCTTTGCTATTGTTACAGGCACAATAGCTAATACAGCTGCAATGAAAATCGCTGCCAACATTTTTCTCATAGCTATCCTTTCCCTTTCCATATTGATAGTTCATTAATATAAACCTGAGGTTATTATTACATAATTTAAAGTTCAGGTCAACACTTACGCAAACCCTGTTACTTAATGTAAATATAAAAGAAACCCAATACAACTGTATCAGGTTTCTTTTATAAGTTTTATATACCAGTCTTCCGTTTTTTAATATACCAATACTATCTCATAGCACCGTTAGCGTAAAAATAATACCTTCTTCCACCAATTGTCTTCCAGCCGGTCTGCATTACTCCATTACCGTCCATATAGTACCAGTTCTTTCCTATGTACTTCCAACCAGTCTGCATCACGCCATTGCTGTCCATGTAGTACCAGTACCTGCCTACCTGTTTCCAACCGGTCTGCATTGAGCCATCACTATTAAGATAGTACCAATTTTTGCCAAGCTGTTTCCAACCGGTCTGGACAATACCATTACTATTCATATAGTACCATTTATTGCCTACCTGTTTCCAGCCCGTCTGCAATGCACCTTCGCTGTCAAAGTAGTATGTTGAACTGCCAACTTTTACAAACTGTCTTGCCATTGAACCATCCGGCTTGCAGTAATAAGTCTTGCCATATCTTGTAAACCATCCGGTTCTCATATCACCTGATTCATTGAAGAAATACCAGTTGCTGCCTATATATTTCCAGCCGGTCTGCATCACTCCGTTACCGTCCATATAGTACCATTTATTATTAATATAATTCCAGCCCGTTAATTCTTTTCCATTAGTGCCTATATAATACCATGATTTTCCTGATAATTTCCAACCTGTATTATCAAGTAATTTATAAGAAATTCCATTTTCCTTTGCATACTTCTCTGCGGTACTACCGAAATAACAATTTATCGTAACATCGTTCCAAGCATCATTAACAAAATCAAAAAAAACAAGGCTACCAAAAGTTGTTACACTATTAGGTATATATAATTCTTTCAAGTTTTTGCAATCGCCAAAGGCTACATCTGCTATGCCTTTAACACCCTCTCTTATTATTACTTCTGATAAACGCTCACAACCAGCAAATCCTAGTTGACCAATATATTCAACAGAAGAAGGAATTTCTATTTTTACAAGATTTGTACCATAAAACGCATAATGATCTATAATCTTCACATTTTCAGGAATAACGATTTGTTCAAGACTGCTACAATTTTCAAACGCCCACTGACCTATCCTTGTTATACCGCTTGGTAATTCTATGGTTTTAATATTCTCACAAGATAAAAATAGTCCATCTTCTATTTCTGTTATTCCACTCGGCAATATCACACTCTTAAGGTTAGTACAGCCATGAAATGCATTAACCCCTATGGTTTTCACATTTTCAGGAATAACGATTTGTTCAAGGTAGATACAGTCATCAAATGCACATGCTCCAATCTTAACAACACTATCCGGAATTGTTATTTCTTTTTTTACATACGGGCAAAATACTAATTCATTACCATCTCTACTATATAAAACACCATCAATTGTTTTATATCTCTTATTGCTCTCATTAACCTCTATATTTTCCAAATTAGAGAAATAAAATTCCCTCAATGAATTACTGCTGTCAAAGCAAGCATCATCTGCATTAATTTTTACATTTTTAACATTATCATACTTACCATCAGACATATCAATCGCAAGAACTTTCTTGCCACCTATTTCATCCGGGATAACCAAATCTGTTTCATTATAAGCGTATCCGCATACCTCAATTCCAACATTTCCATCTTCATCGGTATAGTCACGATATAACCACCCCTCATCATCAGATGATTCTGCATATGTATTAATATGTGGAATTATACAAAGTGCAATAACTGATAATAATGCAATGCCCAAATACCTCACTATTTTTTTCATACATAATCCAATGTGACTGTGTCACATTCCGGCTCCGCCGGCTCCTTTCCTATCCTTGTTATCCTTAATATTTTAAAGAGACTTCCGCACATACGCGGAAATCTCTTCATTTCCAAATTATCTGATTTTACGGCTTATGCCATCAGCTCCTAAATAGCTTCCGTCAGGAGCAATGCAGTTTGTCTGCATTTTACCTTGTTCAAAATAATACCATGAACCATTATAATATAACCAGCCCTGATGAGCCTGGCCGTCTGAATCTGCATAGTACCACTGGTCAATATACGTCTTACCTTCTCGCACAACAACTCTATGATACCAGCCTGTTACCATTGCACCTGTCTTATCAAACACATATCCTCTTGATTTGCCACATGCTTCATAGTACTTATCATAATCAATCTCTCCGTCGGACTTTCTGTAATGTTCAATATTAACACAGTCATCCCATCCATCATAAAGCATTGTTGAATCGTATATATAATACCATTTACCGCCACTTAACACCCAGCCTGTATATTTGCTTCCATCGGCATTCATATACATCCAGCAATCATTTGAATTTCTTTCGGATTTATAGCTATAATGATACCAGCCGGATACAAGTCTACCGTCAATTCCAAGATAGTATTCTTTTCCTTTACTGGTTATCCATCCCGTCTTCATTCTACCATCATTAATGTAATACCAGTCTTTTCCGTAATAAAGCCAGCCATCGTATACTGTGCCATCTGCATTTGAATAATACCAGTCATCCGCTCCGGGGCCACACTGATACCAACCCGTTATCATTGTACCATCAGGTTTAAGACGGTAATCTTTTCCATAGACTGTAACTTTATCACTACTTAACATTCTGCCATTAGAATCAATATAATACCATTTGCCGCCATACTGGAGCCAGCCACCCTGTATATCATCATTCTTATTGTAATCATATGGTGTTCCGTCAGAATTAGCATAATACCAATTGTAGTAATCCCCATTTACTGTTCCGTCATCATTATAGTAAATTCTTCTGTCAAATGTCCATCCGCTTACCCACTGTCCTGAAGGTGCAAATACCTGCTATTTGCCATTCACGTATGTAACATAGGTTACCCTCCAGCCATCTTCGTCAAAATAATACCACTTTCCACCAATACTCTGCCAGCCCGTTACCATAGCACCATTCCTGTCAAAATAATATGTATTGTAATCTAATTTCTTCCAGCCTGTTACCATATAACCACTATGGTCAAAATAGTATGTCTTGCCATTAATTTTTGCAAAACAATCTTTTGGATATGTACCGTCTGCATACTGATACCACCATCCGCCTCCATGAATCCATTTACCTGACTGAGCGGCTGTTGCTGTCATTGATGTAACAGCCGCAGAAGATGCATCATTGGTAGCCGCATCAGCTGATTTTGTCATAGCTGTCGGAACAGCTACTGCTACTGTTGCGGCCAGAATTGCCGTTAATAAAAACTTCTTTTTCATAAAGAATATCCTCCTTCATAAATTTATGTTTACTTTTCGTACTACTTTGTTGAAATAGCTTCTAATACTAGTTTAATATTTCTTTTATTCATATACAATAACCAGTAGTTACACACCGAGAATGCAGAGAATTTCCTATGTTTTTCACATTTTCAAGGGTATGTCCGCAAAAAATGACATTTTTAATAGTAAATTTTAAAAAGCAACTGTATTTACGCAAAAAAAGAGACTTCCGCACATACACGGAAATCTCAATAATTTATATTATTGTAAAATTAGTAAAAATATTAATCTGTTGAACCTGTGAACTACCCATTGTCTTAAGCCAATGGGCTTCCTGCTTCATCGACCTCGTAAC